>CXWJ01001611.1_pt1 | contig 12820 bp, 8 predicted proteins | sample 590841 | NCBI WGS metagenome assembly CXWJ01 (sample SAMEA3498367, study PRJEB10139) | wastewater metagenome | biome: wastewater treatment plant; material: activated sludge | place: Austria | collected 2015-01-21 | reverse complement strand
TATCGAGAGCGTTTTCCTTGATTTCTTCGGCAGCAAATCGTCGGCGGTGATGACCAATGTGCCTGGGCCTCAAATCCAGCTTTATCTGGCCGGCAGTCCCTTGCGCGAGATCATGGCCTGGGTTCCCCAATCGGGCGGGCTGGGCATGGGCGTCAGCATCCTCAGCTACAATGGCGGGGTGATGATCGGCGTGACGACCGACGCCGGCCTGGTGCCGGATCCCGAGCAAATCATTGATAACATCGCCGTTGAATTCGCTGCGCTGCGCCAATTGGCCGGAACGATGGACAAAAAAGCCGATTAGGCTTATACTTGCGTCCTGGCCGTCGCCCCTGCTGGGGTAGCCGAATCTGGCGACGGGCATCCATCCGGGTGCGTCTACAATACCATATCCGCTCATGGCGATGGGCAAAGGTACACAAAGCAGCCAACTTCGTAACAGAGGTGTATCTATCATCGATTTGAAACGGCCGCGTTCGCGCGCAAACCACCACCACAACCGATAAGACAACCTAACTCGTATCGAGGAGACATATCGCTATGCAAGGTACTGTTCGCCGCGTCGCCGCGGCGTTATTGACGCTCATCGCCCTGACCTTACTTCTATCCTCAGCCCTGGCCGCTCGTTCGGCCGAGGTGCTCCCCAATGCGCAGGCTCTCAACGCCCCCGCGCGCGCCGCGTCGGCCACCGATGCCGCACTCCTGAAAATGTCGCCCGACCTGCGCCAGGTGGCCCTGGCGGCCGCCGCGGGTCGCGTTGGCGCTGACGCCAAGTCCGCCGAAACCACGTCGGCCGACGTTCACCTCGTCTTTGTCCTGATCCGTCCGGGCACGTCGGTCGGCAAATACATGACCAGCCACGTCGTCAGCCGCCAACTGGGCGAGTTGCAATGGGTCACCGGCGAAGTGACTTCGGCCAACCTGCTCAAATTGGCCTCGGTCGAAGGAGTCGACTCCGTCACTTCGACCGAAGCGTTCCAACCCCTGCCCGCGCCGGGCCTGGAAGAGATGACCGGCGGCGCGCCTTTGTTGAATCGCCGGCAAGTGGCCGAACTGTTCGCCTCGGGCGGCAAGGCGGCCGTGCTGCGGGAGATGAAGTCGGGTCTGGAAATCGAGTTTGCCAGAAAAGACCCGGTTTTCATAGCTCCTCTGGACTCGGATGCCCCCCAAGCGCCGGCCGACGTGAAAGTCGTTGATATCCACCGCGCCACCGAGGCCCATGCCGCCGGCTACACCGGCGAAGGCGTCATCGCCGCCGTCGTTGATACGGGTGTGGACTTTGTAGGCGTCGACATGCAAGGGACACAGGCCCGCGTCAAAGGTGGCGCCTACGACGGCTGGCCCTACGCCTACGACACGCTGTCGGGTGCCAACTACGCCCTCTCCGGCGTGACCTCCGGCCCCGACAACTATTGGTCGACGAGTTCCATGTTCGTCCATACTCTCCCCATCGAGGACGCCACGTGCGCCGCGGGGACGTGCTCGGCCGACCTGGCGCTCGACCTCGGCGGTCCCGATTTGGCCCCGGTTGTCTTTCCCTTCACCTGGCCGGATACGTCACAGAGCGACACCTATTACTACACCGTCAACCCCGACTTCTCCCACCTCTACATGGGCTTCCTGCGTGGCCTGGGCTACGCCGCGACCCACAGTATGCCCGCGGCCATCGTCGTCTCCGACGCCACCACGGCCGGGGTATATGACACCGTCTACATCGACGGCGACTTCGACCAGGACCTGGCCGACGACAAGCCCATGACCAAGGGGGATGAGCTGTCGGGCATCGACATCTACGACGCCGCCTGGGGGCCTGGCCCCGATGGCTACTGGGACATCGCCGCCGGTATGCTGACCTGGATCGCCGACGGCGAGAATCCACCGCCGGGCGTGGGCGTGCTCTATCCGGGCGCGGCCGTGCCCGAAGCCGGTCGCCTGCTGGCCTTCGTCACCGACGGCGAGGTCCACGGCACGGCCGTGGCGTCGCAAATCGTGGCCCAGAGCGTGATGACCGACCCGGCGCTGCAAGGCAGCACGAACCCGCTGTTTGCCGGCGGCGCGGACGTCGGCGGCGTGGGTGGGCCGATTCTGCATGGCATCGCCCCCGACGCGCGCATCGCCGCCTTCATGTACGGCTTCAACCTGCCGTTCGACGCCTGGACGCTGTCGGCGCTGGGTTTCGACGGCCTGGCTAACACGGGCGACGAGGCCCAGGTCGTCAACAACTCCTGGGGCGACAGCTTCGTCACCGAGGATGGGTGGGATACCACGTCCCGTTTCGTCCACTATCTGAACGTCAACTTCGCGCCCAACACGACCTTCCTGGCCGCCACCGGCAACGGNNCGCCCAACGGCGGCACAATCATCAAGGTCGGGGCCAGCACCGCCTATTCCACGTCGGACGATTTTGAATTGATCGGTCCGGAGCAGTTCACCTACGGCACGATCCAGCCGTGGTCCAATCGCGGGCCGGGGCGGCTGGGCGACGTTGACCCCGACATCGCCTGCGTCGGTGCGTTCGGCATGAGCGGCGCGCGGCTCAACATCTGGCCCAACGGCCAATCGTCCTACGGCGTCTTCGGCGGCACATCCATGTCTAGTCCGGTTTGCACCGGCGTGGTCGCGCTGTCCTACCAGGCGTTCCGCGGCGCACACGACCGCTGGCCGACGTGGCAAGAAGCGGCCGACATCCTGAGCAACGGCGCGGACGACCTGGGCTACAATGTGCTGGCCCAGGGCGCGGGCAACGCCGACGCCCTGCGCTCTACGGCCATTGCCGCCGGCGAGGCGACCTACGTGACGCCCAGCCAGTGGCAAGTGGGCGACTATCATGGCACGGACTACCCCGCCTTCCCGGCCATCGTCCATCCCGGCGACTCGGTCAGCGTCCCGCTAACCGTTCACAACCCCAACGACGAGGCGGCCGACGTGGCCGTGCGCGACGTGAGCTTGCAGCGCACCCACGAAGTCAGCTTCACCGTTACGCTGGAAGCCGGCAACCGGCTCTTCACCTTGCCCGACTATCTGTTGGACATCACCGAACTGGTTGACGCCCACGATCCCGACCTAATCAGCGCCCACGTCATGTTCCCCTTCGGCGTTTTCGACGCTAAGGAGGACTACTATAGCCAGAACGGGGTTGCGGCGCTGTACTATGACTGGACTGACCTGAACGAAGACGGCAACCTGTGGGGTGACGCCAACGACAACGGCCTGGTCGAGCCGGACGAGATTGACGTCAGCGGCGCGCTGGGCGAATCGGAGATCAATCGCTACTCCTACGCCACCGGCGATACCAACTACCATATCGCCGACCTCGGCGGCGACGCCTTAACGCGCCGCCATGACGGCGTCTTCTTCGGCCTGCAACGCACCGTGCCCGGCTGGGGCGACGCTCCCCCGCTGGAAGTGACCGTTCACCTCATCTTCTACCAGAAGGCNNGTGACGGCCACCATGGCCGTGCCTGCCGACGCGCCGCTGGGCGTCTATGAGGGCGCGGTCGAATACGACGGTCAGGTCGTGCCGGTTATCCTCCACGTCGCCGCCGATTCGACCACGTTCGAGTTCGGTGCCACCTCGCTCGACGAGGAGCTGGGCGATACACCTTATGATAACGGCCACCTGCTGGGCACGGCCGACTGGGGTTGGCGACCGGAAACGGGCGACGCCAAGTTGTTCTTCTACGACGTGGCCGACGGCGAATCCGGCCCCGGCACGGCCATGATCGTCGAGACCGAATGGCGCAACCCGCAGGAGTTTACCCCGCCGCCGCTACCCGAGACCTACCTGTTAGAGGATTTCGAGGACGGCATCCCGCTCGACTGGACGAACTACCTCGACATCGGTGAGTGCCCCTGGAGCACCAACGTCGATTATGGCATGGACAATTGGACCGACGGTACCGGCCTGGCCGCCACCGTCTCGTCCAACGCCTGCCTCGGCCCCGTCGACGCCGCGCTCGTCACACCAGTGGTCGACGTGTCGGCCGTCGAAGAACTGTGGTTGGCCTTCCATACCGATTACTTCAGCAACATCGATTGGCAAGGCAACATCATCGAACACGCCTACGTCGACATCACGACCGACTACGGAACAACGTGGATCAACCTGCTCGACCTGACGACAAGGCAGGACGCGCCATTGGTCATCGACCTCTCCGAGTACGCCGGCGTGGGCGAAATCATGCTGCGCTTCCACTACGTCGCCACTGCCTGGAGCTTCCACTGGCAAATTGACGACGTCGGCCTCTTCGGTGCCGACCCGTCGGAAAGCTACTTCCTGCCCCCCCGCGACCTGACGGACGTTGACACGGCCGTCTATCGCGCCGCCGCGGACGACTACTCGACCGGCGACCCGGCGTTCTTCGGGCCGACAGGCGTCGAGCAGTTGGCGGCCAGCAAAGACATGTGGTATTCCGGCGGAGTATTCCAGTTCCAGACGTCGACCGGCGGGCCTAAGGAGGTTGTCAGCGGCCTGATGAGCGATGGACTGGGTTTCATCTCGCTCCACAATACACTGAACGCCGGTCGGCAGTTGGCCGAGCCGGTCGTCGGCCGCGCCTACCAGATCACGGTTGACCCCGCGCCGCCGGCACTCGTCGCCGACGAGATCGTTGAGACCTCGCCGCCGACAGTCAGCGGCGACGTAGAAATGTCCTTCACCGCCACGGCCGACATTCCCGAAGGCGTCACCGTCCGGGGTATCGGCGTGACAGAGCCTATCGCACTGCGCGACACACCCATCGAGCAGCACGATTCCACCGATCCGTGTACGTCTAACCAGGTGTACGACGTAACGATGGCGGACGGCTGGCTGCTGGAGGTGATTACCAGCGGCAACAACCCTGGTCTGGACATCGATCTATTCGTATTACTGGATGACGGCGATGGCGTGTACGAATGCGCTGACGAACAGTTGGTGGGGGCGTCGACCACGACGACGGCCGAAGAGCACGTCCGTCTCTTGCAGCCCGACGACGGCCTGTACTGGGTTCTCGTCCACGGCTGGGGCGTCCCCGGCGGCATGGGTTCATACGACATCGACATCAACGCCTATCAGGGCGACGATTTGACCGTCGAGAACGCTCCCAGCGGCCCGGTGGCGGCCAACACGCCGGTTACCTTTACGCTGTCGGGAACCGTCCCCTATGAGGCAGGCGCGGCCTTCCACGGCTTGCTGCTCATGGGGCCGGCCGATAGCCCCGCCGCCCTCAGCCTGCCGGTGACGCTCACCGTGCCGACGTTCGAGCCAAGCGACCTGAGCGCCCAGCTGAACGCCGGGCCGGAGAGCGTGGCCACGGGCGAGACGACGACGGTTTCACTGCGCGTTTGGAACAACAGCACCGATCCCGAAGTCGTCACCGCACGCATCAACGTGCCGGTGGGACTGAACATCGACCTGGCCTCGTTGAACGCCTCGCCAGGACAGGCGCACTACAGCGTCGCCGGACGGGCCATCACCTGGTCGGGCACGCTGCCGGGCAGCACCGGTCTGACGATTACCTTCGACGCCACCGCCGCCTCCCACATGGGTCAGGTGGAGTTCGTGGCTCAGGTTAACGGCGTTATCCGCGGCAATGAACTGCAATTGACCGCGCCGGTGTGGGTCAACGAGGCCGCGCCGCCGCGGCTCATCGTCCTACCCATAGTAGCCGGCAACTAAAAATCGGCTAGACTCTTCCAGACCTGACAGGTTGCAAAAAAACCTGTCAGGTCTGGAGAGTTATGCGCCCCCTCATCGGCACCGATCTCAAGCGATTTCTGCGCGACTATCGCCGCAACCACCGCCCCGCCCACGACCTCGCGGCGCTCTTACAGAGCGTGGAGTACCCGGCCAACGTCGGCTCTATCTTTCGTCTGGCCGACGGCGCGGGCGTGTCGGAGCTGGTGCTGACCGGCATCACGCCTACCCCGCCCAACGCCACCATCGATAAGGTCGGCCGCTATAAAAGCCTGCGCCTGCCCTGGCGCTATGAGGCCGATCCGCTGATCGCCATCGACGGCTTGCGGGCCAACGGCTACGGTATCGTCGCCGTCGAACTGACCGACGATGCCGTCGCCTATCAGGACTTCGCCTACCCGGCCAAGACGTGCCTGGTGGTGGGGCATGAGGATCATGGCGTCACTAAGGCCACCCTGGCCGCCTGCGACGCGGCCGTCTTCGTGCCCATGTACGGCAAGGGATTGTCGCTCAATGTCCACGTGGCCTTGGCCGTCGTCCTTTACCACATTCGTCACTGCGGATGAAGAAAGAGAAACCACAAATTACACAGATTTCACAGATTATTATTTCATCTGTGAAATCTGTGTAATCTGTGGTTTCTTTATCTTTCTTGCCAACTTAGGCCACACGCGCTATACTGGAATAATCCCATGCGGGATAATACAACAATTAACCGGGGAATCTGACCATGAAAATCTCCTGCCTTCAAGAGAACCTAGCGAAGGGACTCAGTACGGTCGGCCGCGCCGTCAGCCCGCGCTCCACGCTGCCGGTGCTGGGGAATGTGTTGCTGGACGTGGATAACGGCCGGCTCAAGCTCTCGGCCACGAATCTGGAAATCGTCATCACCTGCTGGATCGGCGCGACGGTCAATGAGGCCGGTTCGACGACCGTGCCGGCCCGCACCTTCAGCGAACTGGTCAACACCTTCCCCCAGGAGCGCGTCGATCTGGCGCTCAACAAGACGACCGAGACGCTCCACGTCTCTTGCGGCCGCACCCAAGCCAACGTCAAAGGCATCAATGCCGGCGAGTTTCCGGTGATCCCCGAACCGGACGACGAGAGCCGCATCCGCATGGAGCCGGCCGTCCTCAAGCGGGTCATCGCCCAGGTGGCCTTCGCCGCCGCCACCGACGACTCGCGCCCCTCCCTGACCGGCGTACTGACGACATTCGAGGGCAACCGGGTCACGATGGCCGCCACCGATGGCTTTCGCCTCTCGGTGCGCTCGGCCCACATCGCCGGCTACGTCGAGAAGCCGTTCCACGTCATCATCCCGGCGCGGGCGCTCAACGAGGTGGGCCGCATCATCACCGACGACCTGGAGGCGCTCTACATCTCCATGCCCGCCGGACGCAACCAGATTATCTTCGACATGGAGAACGTCCTGCTGGTGTCGCAACTGATCGACGGCAAATTCCCCGACTATGCGCCGATCATCCCCAAATCGCACAACACGCGCACCGTGCTCAACACGGCCGAGTTCACCAAGGCCTGCCGCACGGCCGACATCTTCGCCCGCGAATCGAGCAACACCGCCCGCGTGGCCGTGGAGCCGGGCGACGGGCTATCGGCCGGATCGGCCATCGTGGCCGCCAATAGCAAGGAGACGGGCGACAACGTGGCCCAGATCGATGCCAGCGTCGAGGGGATGCCCATCGAGATCGCCTTCAACGTCAAGTTCATGGCCGACGCGCTCGGCGTCATCGATACCCCGCAAGTGGCCCTGGAGACCACCAGCCCCAACGAACCGGGCGTATTGAAGCCGGTGGGCGATAATGATTTCGTCCACATCATCATGCCCATGAACTTCAACCGATAGGTGTTAGGTGCTAGGTTCTAGGCTCTAGGGCAGAGCGCTCTTCCCTAGAACCTAGCACCTAACACCTAAAACCTACCCTCTGTCCCCTATTTGATCCAGTACAGTGCGATAGAGCGTATCGGCGCGCAGGTCTTCCAGCGTGTGGCAGGGCGCGCCTAGCCGCTCGGCCAGGAGGCGGGCCAAGCCCTGATCGAAGGCGGCGTGCTCCATATTGATGACCACCGAGCGCACGTCTGTCTCGCTGATCAGTTCGGCGATTTTGTGGGCCTCGTCCTGCGGTGGCATGTCGGTCAGGGAGACGTTGCCCGCGCCATCGGTCAGCAGGATCATCAGCGGCAGCACGTCGGGGTGGCTATAGGCTTCCTGGCGAAAGACCTGATAGGCCAGATATAGTCCGGCCGAGAGGGGCGTCTTACCGCCGACGGCGATATCCAGTAGCGCTTTCTTCGCCAGTTGCACCGAGTTGGTCGGCGGCAGCACCAGATTGGCATCATTCTTGTGGAAGACGATCAGCCCCACCCGGTCGCGCCGCTGGTAGGCATCGGTCAGCAATGACAGGATTGCGCCTTTCGTCGCCTCCATGCGCTCGGCCACGGCCATGCTCCAACTGGCATCGACGACGAACAGGATGAGATTGGCCGAGCGGCGCACACGCACTTTCTCGCGCAGGTCGCCCCTTTCCAGGGCCAGGGCCAGGCGCGTGCGGTCGCGGCGAATCTGATGGGGGGCGGCGGCGCGCAGGGTAGCATCGAAGGCCAGATCGCGCACCTTGTCCCCCTTGGGCAGGCGGGACTGGATGTAACGGCCGCGCTTGCGGTCGGTCTTGGTGCGCGAGCGACGGCCGGCCTGCTTGCGCGTCAGGCGGTCGAGTTGGGTATCGAGCCGCCGGGGGGCGAACTCCTGGGTGCTTTTGACCTTCTGCCCGCCCTCCCACCAGTTGGCGTCGTTGGGCGTCTTGGGCACGGATTGCGGCCCGGCCTCTCGTTGCGACACTTCCGCGCCGTCGGCGGCCTCATCTTCCTGGCCTAAGGCTTTTTTTTTCCCGTGGCGGCCGTTTCTTCGGCCTGTTCCTCGCGCTGATCCATCTCGCTGACGCCCATCTCGCCCTGCACCTCGTCCAGCCGCTCCGACAATTCGGCGGCCGAGAGGACGCTATCCTGGAAGACACGGCCGCGGATACGGTGGGGCAGCGCCAGTTCAGCGGCCAGGATGATGTCTTCGTCGGTCACCTGCTCGCGGCCCTGCAGGGCGGCATGAGCTTGCGCGCCGCGCAGGATCACCAGGTCGGCGCGGTGGCCGTCCACGTTCAACGACGACACCAGCCCGGCAATCGACATCAGATCGCGGCGCGAGTAGCGCACGTCGTTGACCCGGTCGCGGGCCAGGGCGATGCGCTCCGATAGTTCGCGCTCGCTGGCCGCCCACTGGGCGCGGAAGCCTTCGGGATCGATTTCAAAGCCGATACGCCGCTCGATGATGGCGACGCGGTCTTCAGGATCTTCCAGCCCCTCGATCTGCACCGAAAAGGCGAAGCGGTCGAGTAACTGGGGACGCAGGTCGCCCTCTTCGGGGTTCATCGTGCCGACAAGGATGAACTTGGACGGGTGCGAAAAGCTGATGCCCTCCCGCTCAACGATGTTGACGCCCATCGCCGCCGCGTCGAGCAGCAGATCGACGACGTGGTCGTCCAACAGGTTGACCTCATCGACGTAGAGCACGCCGCGGTTGGCCGAGGCCAGAATGCCCGGCTCGAAGTGCTTCTCGCCACTCTTGATCGCTTTTTCGATGTCGAGCGTGCCGACAACGCGATCTTCGGTGGCACTGACGGGCAGATCGATGAACGGCGTCTGGCGAATCTCCGTTTCCAGCGGCTGGCCGTCGTAGCGGAGATGGCTGTCGTCGCTCCACTCGTCCGGCCGTAGGGGATCGCAGTTGTAGCGGCTGGCGGCCAGGACGGTGATGTCGGGCAGCAGGGCGGCCAGGGCGCGGGCAGCGGTCGATTTGGCCGTGCCGCGCTCGCCGCGGATGAGCACCCCGCCGATGCGTGGGCTGACCGCGTTCAATATCAGGGCGCGCTTCATGCGCTCCTGGTTGACAATTGCCGTGAATGGGAATACTGCGCGACGTGCCATAAATCCGTTCGACTCCGGTAAGGGGATGGATTAGGATGTGTTTCCCCAATCTGCTCGTGGGATTATAGCCTATTTTGCCGCCGATTGAAAATTAAATAGTGGGGCATTAAGACCTGAGGCGGGCGCGATAGAGTTCCCGCCGGCCGCTATGAGCCAGCCACAGATCATCTCCCGCCCAGCACAATCCGGAGAAAAGGCGATCGGCCGTATAACGCGCCATCTCCCGCCCATCGACGGGATCAAGCCGCAACACGGCAAACGCCGGCGTCTCGGTCAGCCACTCGAACCGGCCCAGTTGGGCGTCAAAGCGCATTGGCTCGGCCACGGCGGCCCAGAGCGAGCCGTCGTGGTAATCGATATCGCCCATCGCCAGCGGCGCGGGCAACGGCGGCCGGGTCTCGTTGGTCGCCAGATCGATGGACAGCAGGCGGCCGTGCTGCTGGGCCACGGCCCACAGCCGGCGGCCGTCCCAGGCGACCCCGGACAGCCAGCCCTGCCCGGTCAGGATGATCGTCTCGTCAAAGTCCTTGGTCGCCGGATTGACGCCGCGGATCATCTCCTGATCGAAGAGCGATTGCCACAAGACGCGGCCGTCCCAGGTCAGACCGCTGAGATTGCCGGGGCAATAGAGCGTCCGCGTCACCCTACCGGCCGGGTCAAGCCCAAAGATGCGCCCGTCGCGGGTGGCGGCATTCCAGAGCGTCTCGCCGTCCCAGGCCAAACCGGCCGGCCCCGTGCCGGGGGCCGGCCTCGTTTCCAGGATTTCCAGCCGGGACATCAAGCTTCGATGTCGCGGCCGACGGCCTGGGCAATCGCTTTCATCTGGGTCACCAGTTTAGCGAATTTCTCCGGCTTCAGGGATTGGCCGCCGTCGGACATGGCCTCTTCGGGCCGGGGGTGCACCTCGATGATCACCCCATCGGCCCCGGCGGCGACGGAGGCTTTGGCCGCCGCGGCCACGTATTCCCATTTGCCGGTGGCGTGGCTGGGATCGGCCACCACCGGCAGGTGGGAGAGCTGCTTGGCAACGGGGATGGCATTGATGTCGAACGTGTTGCGGGTGTAGGTCTCGAAGGTGCGGATGCCGCGCTCGCAGAGCATGACGCGGGTGTTGCCGTGGCTCAGGATATACTCGGCGCACATCAGCCACTCTTCGATCAGGCTGCTCATGCCCCGTTTCAGCAACACGGGGTATTGCGACTCGCCCACGGCATGGAGCAAGGCGTAATTCTGCATATTACGCGCGCCGATCTGCAAGATGTCGGCGTATTCGCAGACCAGCGGCACCAGCGCCGGCTCCATCACCTCGGTGACGATGGGCAGGCCGGTCACTTCGCGGGCCTCGGCCAGATACTTCAGCCCCTCTTCGCCCATGCCCTGGAAGGCATAGGGGGAGGTGCGCGGCTTGAAGGCCCCACCGCGCAGAACATGGGCCCCCGCTTCCTTGCAGGCGATGGCTGTCTCGATAATCTGCGACCGGCTCTCGACCGAGCACGGCCCAGCCATGACGACGATGCCGTTGCCGCCGCCGATGGTGTGGTTGCCCAGGGGGAAAGTGGTGTCCTCGGCCCGGAACTCGCGGCTGGCTAACTTGAACGGCTTGAGAATGGGCACGACGCGCTCGACGCCGGGCATCCGCTCGATCTGGTCGCGGTTGATGACCCGGTCATCGCCGATGATGCCGATAATGGTGCGCTCCTTGCCGTCGGAGAGGTGGACCTTGAAACCGAAATCCTCGGCGCGCGCGATGACGGCCGACTTCTCGCGCATGGTTGCTTCTGCCCGCATAATGACGATCATCATTCAATCAATCCTATTGTGAGGTAAGATTCAGTAAGATTATCTATTTTCGCGGCGCGGACAAACCGCGCCGGCTAACTGCCGTATTGCGCTATGGGTCGTTGTAAGGCTAGAGAGTCATCGCCAGGAAGCGCACCGCCGCCTCGACCTGGTTCATCTGGCGCGGCCGGATGGGGGGGATGGTCTTGCGATCGGGCCGCAGCGAACGCGCCTCGCGCAAATAGACGTGGACAATCTCCTTGGCCGTTTTGCTGGTGTTCCAGTGGATAAGAACGCGCACGCATTTTTTCAGNNCGGGCGGCATAGGCCGGGTAGGTGGAGGTCAGGTCGGTCGTGGTCGTGAAGTATACGCTGGCGACGTCGTCAATGCTCATGCCGTTGGCAGCGACAATCGCTTGCAACAGTTCGCGCGTGGCCTCCAAAATCTCGTCCTCGTTGTCGCTGCTCACGGTGATTGCCCCGCGCACCCCACGGCACATAATCGCCCGCGCCGCTCCTGTCCCATTTTGTGTCGTCTGATTTGCCATGATATCCCTCTTTGATCCTGATAAATGCCATTTATAAAACAAAAAACGCGGCTTGCTTAGCCGCGTCTTGTGTCGTTTGGGGGTTCTTTCCGTTTGGCTTGTGCTTCTTAGCCGGCCATGGCGGACTCTCCCGTTCGCAACAAGTGCGGCTGGGTGTCGGTGCCAAAATAAAAGAAAAAGAAGCTGACCAATACGGTCTTTGACCCACTCATATGGCGAGCATCATAACACGGTCGGAGAAGCCCGTCAAGCAGTAGGAGTGCCCAGTTTTTCGCCCGGCGGTTGAGCGATCTCGCCCGATAAGCGGGCTTGTTGTGACGGCAAACTTAATCCGACTCCGGCGTAGGGGTCGTCTCCTCGAACGTCAGGATCGGAAAAGAGTAGTTGGGAATGAGTTCAATCGTGCGCCGGTAGACCTCGCGCAGCGTGGTCTCGGTGTTGAAGTAGCCGGAGAGCATCTCTTGCAACACAATCGAAATGATGTACTCATCGTAGAGGCGGGTCATCAGCGCGCCAAACCCCTCGCGCATCCCCCAGCGCGGGGCGGCGGCGATGCCGTCGCGCAGCCTGGCCACGGCTTCCGCACCGTATAGGTCAGTCAGGGTCAAGCCGCTTTCGCCCAGAGGGGTCAGGCCCCAGCTATCAATATACTCTCTGGGCGAAGCGGCCGTGCCCCAGCGCAAAGGAACCTTGCGCTCCGAATTGACGGCCAACCAGCCGGCAAACCCTTCCTCGAACCAGTATTGCGCGAAGGCCAGCGCCGCGGCCTGGTCGGCCGTGGTCGTGATGCCCAGACTGCGCACGTTGCCGAAGGCCGTTG
>CXWJ01016952.1_pt1 | contig 12824 bp, 8 predicted proteins | sample 590841 | NCBI WGS metagenome assembly CXWJ01 (sample SAMEA3498367, study PRJEB10139) | wastewater metagenome | biome: wastewater treatment plant; material: activated sludge | place: Austria | collected 2015-01-21 | reverse complement strand
CAGAGCGTACCCCTCTCCCCACACGCGGTTCAGCATCTCCTGTCGGGAAAAGACGCGGCCGGGAGCTTCAATAAATTGCTGAAGAATCTTGAACTCTTTGGGGGTTAACTCGATGGTGTGCCCTGCCACCATGACTTCATGCCGGTCAAGATCCATCCGGATATTCCCTGCCCGATAGTGTCGGGGGGCCAACTCAACCGGCGGTACACATCGCCGCAAGATTGCGCGCACACGAGCTACCAGCTCGCGGGGAGTTTGGCTGGCGACGACGAGATCAACCTCTTGTTCATAGTCCTTCAAACATTCGTCATCCGGACAGGGTTGTTCTCCGACGACCAGCGAGACAATCGGCACCGTGGTGGACATCCGCAGCTGCCGGATATAGGGGGACTGCTCCTGTTGGCGCTCCACGATGATCAAGGAAGGCGTCGTCTCCTTCATCGTCGTCAGCAGAGCCGCCTCCGTCGCCACCACCATGGTTTGAAAACCGTTGGAGGCAAAGGCTTTCTCGAGGGATCGCGCCAAAAGTTCGGCCCGTACAAAGAGAAGAATGGCTCCCTGCCGACCGGTGATGGATGATGAAGTCAACATTCGGGTGGCGATGATACGCTGCTGTCAGAAAAATGGTCATTAGGTCTCTGTAAATTATACGTAAATTTCAAGCCTCCACGAGCGTGCGCCAGTCAGCCGGGAAGGTTAACGCGGAGTTAACGTGCCGTTAATAATCAAGCAATGCGCGCTCGTTAGAATCGGGCACACTGGTCACCAGAACCGGTCTGTTCATGCGATTCACGCGAGGAGGTGTGTCTATGCGAGTCTGTCGTACTGTGCTGGCGTGGCACCTGCTGGTCATCGGCGGCGTGCTGTTCCCACTATCCACACCCTTTGCACAGACGAGGATCGCGCTGGACTCCACGATCCCAGCCTATCTCCCGCAAGAACGGACTTCCGGCACCCTGAGTATTTCTGCGGCGGAACCGATCACGCCCTTGGTGCGGGCCTGGATCTCCGGCATGACCCTCCGCCACCCTCACTTGAAAATCACGCTGGTCACCGACGATCCGGGAAGCGGGCTCACCGCGCTCCTCGCGCATCGAACGGAGGTGGCGGCAATGGCCCGACGCCTCACCGCCGCCGAGATCGCCGAGTTCGTCAAAGAATATGGGTATGAACCGTCGGAAGTCCCCGTCGCCAGTGATGCACTGGCCATCTATGTACACCAAGACAACCCCGTGACCGGTCTGGCCCTGGACGAGTTGGACGGCATGTTCTGCCGGGAACGGCAACGAGGATTGCGTTATGACGTCGACTCCTGGGGATTGGTCGGTGTAATGGACGAGTGGTTTGAAGCCCCCGTCGAGCTGTACGGCAAGCGCAGTTCATCCAACGGCAGTGTGTTGTTCCGAGAGGAGGTGTGCAAGGACGGCAGCTTTGTCCCGAAACTGGTCGACGCACAGGGCACCGCATCGATGGTCATGGACCTTGGTGCCAATCCATATGGAATCGGGTTCGGGTCGATCGGTTATCGAACCTCCTCCGTGAAACCGGTTCCGATCGCGTCGGTCAAAGGCGGTCGCTATGTCGAACCAACGGTACACACGGCCATGGACGGCTCCTACCCGTTACGGCGCAATCTCTACCTCTATATTGCCAAGCCTCCGAAATCGATGCCGATCCAACCGTCCGCCGAGCTCGTCCGGTACGTATTGAGCCGCCAGGGCCAACAGGTAGCCCTCGACTCCGGTTTCTTTCCGGTCGGCACAACGGACAACGCACGGCTCAGATCCAAATGGTCCGTCCCGTCTCAAACCGCGCAGATACAGGCTCCCGACCGTCGGACGCTCGAGTAGCCGGTCATGGCAATGAGATCGGCTGTCATCCAGATGAATCGTGCCGCCACCGACCGGTTTCGGCATGGATGGTGTGTCCTCGGGCTCTCGCTCCTGACCGGATGCGCACCGGCACAGTTCACGACCAGCACCCTGTACGAAACGCCCCAGTCGTTCGTCCGCCTCGAAGTGGATCGCACCCTCGATGAGGGGAGCGGGCATAGTCATCCCGCAGATCTCTCGACGGACCGACTCGCAACGGTGCTCCGGGGAATCATGGTCCATGAACCCTTGACCAGACTTCCCTTCTATGATGATTTGAGCGTGCCGCGCCGGCATCCCGCATTCGGCGACCAGGATATCGCATTCTGGGCCCCGCTGCTGAGCCTGGCGTTGAGCAAAGCGACCCCGGATGAGATCGTCACGTTTTATCAGAGCACGAAGGGATCGGGAGCCACACGCGAAGTGACGTCAGGCGGTGTGTTTGTCGATGGGGAACACCTGCATATTGTCCTCAGTAATCTACAATCGGCCGCACACTATTCGGCGGACGCCGGGACCGTCGACACCCAGGATGATCGACTCACACCGCTGAGATCGATGGCCCCACAACGAGGACAGCTATTGTTTGTTCCGGAATCCGCACTGGTGAGCACGCCTTCCGATGGACTCACACGAATCTTTACGAACGACCGGCGTGAGCTCATCGTGCTCTACAAGAGCCTTGTCGCTCATCCGGCTGCAGCATCCCCGCAGGCTTCGGAACCTCCTGCGGAATCCCAGGGACGTCCCCGCTAGCCCACGTTCTGCATGAACACTTCTCCTGCAACCGCCGACAGGCCGCTGCGACAAGTCTGATCCTGATCGTACAACAGCCACGTGGGGGGACTCCCCCATCGCGGCCTCACCACACTGTCCCAAGTATGGGTCGACCTCTCAGGGATCCGCCTACCCGTCCCTCGACTCTGCTCAGGACGGTGAGCCGCTCGAACCATCTCGAATACGGCTGGCTAAAAGTTCCATTGCAGCTGAAACCGAAGCAGATTGCCGGTCTGACGCTCGTAGGGAGTCTGAACGCAGGAGATATTGATACCGGGTAGGGCGTTGGTGCAGCTCCCCGGAGAAAATTGGCCGTCCGAGGTATTTCGCGAGGTGAACGTGCCGGCCACGGTGAGCTCCAGGGCCTTGCTGATCTGATATTCAATCCCCAACTCAAGTTCGCGGACCGAATTGCGCGGCGAGTTCGCCTCGAATTTCTTCCCACCGAAGTATTCTTGGTAGCGAACGTACGGGAAGATGCTGAGGCAAAAGGTATCACACTTGTAGTGATAGAACAGTTGCACATACCCGCCTCGGATGTTTCCCGGCACGATTTCATTCCGATCCGTATTCAGCTCAGGCCCACGACCGATCGTGTATTCAGCCTGAAGGCCGAACGGTTGCGGATAGAGAATGAAGTGCCAGGCGATGCGCTGGTCGAGATAATTCCCGTCGTTATGAAGCAAAGGATTGAACGTCAGCCGTTGTCCCGTACTCGTGAAGGTGATGGGTGTGACCGGGATGATCGGCTGAGTGGATACGTTGACTTGTCCGGTGTAGGCATCCATGCCGAATTGAATCATCTGGCCGTTGGGAAACTCGTAGGGATAGGTCGCATGGAAGACGACATGTTTGTTCTTGTTCCGATCCCGGATGCCGATCCCCTGCCCGTTGTAGACCCCGATCCCCAACATGCCGTAGTCGCCGCTTCCCTTCAATCCGCTGTCGATCAGTCTACGAAATCTCTCACGCACAACGGTCGGCGTATAGTAGAGAAAGATGCCCAGGTCACGCTCATTCACGACCCCGCTGTTCAAGGCATCGTTTCGGTCGAACGCCAGCCGAATCTGACTCGACTGCACATTCTCAAATCCGTAGGGAATTTTGGAAAGCCCGGCGCGGATGCGCCATTCCTTGTTTTCGGTCAGAAAGATGTCCGTGTAGAAATCCCGCAGGCCCGCAACCTGCTCGGTGCCGCCGACCAACCCGGCGAATTCAGGCTGTAAGTAGACGAACACCCGTTCGTGCGGTTGGCCGCTGATAATCAAGCGCCCACGACGGATGAAAAATTCATTATTGTCGCCGATCGAGCGATCCGTCGAGCTGCTCTGCAGGAGATCGTTGTTGACGGTGTAGTTGTACCGGAATTGGGCATAGCCCCTGATGCTGATCTTTTCATACCAGCGCTCGCGGAGCGGCAACCCGGTGGCGCCCCGTCCTTCCTGCAACGCCTTCGCGTCCCGCTTTTCCTCCTCGGCCTTGACCGCCATCCACTGGTCGATCGTGATCTGCTTGTTTTCCAACAACGCATCTTCCAGTTTGCCGGCCCAGGAGTTCGTACCTGCGGCGAAGAGCAGGCCGAGTCCGATACCGGCAGCCCACGCCCATTCATAGATTGCCTTCCTCATTCAATCCCCCATACCCATGTTGGTTGATATCCGAAGCACAATAGGAAGGACGCATTACAACAGGGTTACGGTAGAGTCCGGACTCGGTTAACTCCTGCGGCAGGGACGATGGAGGAGAGCGCTACCTGTCCAGGGGGCGAGAATCGGCGGGAAAGTCCGCGAGCTCGCATAGTCTGGTCGCCCACCACCCCAGGGGAGTGAGCGACCAGACTATGCCGACAACTACGGAGCGTTAGGCGGCCGACGCTACCAGGGTGCGTTTCCGCCACCAGGTGAGCGAGCCGGCTCCAAAGAGCCCCGTCGCATAGAGCACAAGACTAGCCGGAATCGCCACCGGCTGGGTCCCCATCTCCGCGATCCCCTTCAGGAAGAACGTCGCCAAGCCCTCTTGCTTGCCGCCCTCAAACAGGTGCTCCCACGACACCGTGAACTCCTTCGTCTCCGGGTTGTACTGCCCCGTCGCCAGCTCCCCGATGTTCCACGTCTTGTGCGAATCCCCGCGGCTGATCCCGAAGAACAACGACGACAAGTCGATGGAGATCGAGGATCCTGAAATCGTGGCCGTCGGCGCGGCCTCCCCGGTAAACCCGGACGTGAAGAGCGAATAGGTCTCGCACGCCTTGTCGAGGGAGAGGAACAACTCACCGATGGCCTGAAACTGCCCCAGTTTGAGGGTGCCTTCTTGGCCGAGCACCCGATCCATCATCGTGTGGTACTTCCCATCATAATTGACGGCCCCGCCCGTCAGTTCCACCTGGCTCATCATCGCGGCCTGCGCCGGCTCAATCACCGACAACGCGATCCCGGTCAACCCGATCGCCAAGAACAATCCAAATCGCTTCATGATAGGCCTCACTTCTTTACATAAACGCATTGCCGTACTCCTTAGTTCATCGATAGTTCATCAATGGTCTGATTCGACAGACTGCAGCTCGGACTGTCTCGCCCGCATCACCTCCCTTCAAATCTACTCACAGATTAGAGCGGTCCGTGCCGTCGCCGTAAAGCCGACCGTGGGTGTCTGCTCGTCACGCCAGACAAGCAGACACGCTTGCGATTCGCGCCGGTGGATCCGGCCATCAGACCACGGCACACTAATTGTGAAACACTACAAATGATTAGCTCGTGAGAACACCTGAGTCTGATACGGCAGGTTATACGGGAGATGGAAACGAGAAGTGTTAAGAAAGGATTGGTCTTCTATTAAATTGTAATTAACTTTTCTTGCTAATATCAAGAGGCATTGATTTAGGTGGCCGATGTGGATCTCCTGGATGGGGGCTCTGATTCAAACAGATTCACTCGTTGAATGAGCCGTGCGTGCTTGACGCGTGCCCATCATATAACGTGTATTACGTATGTCATTCGATTCTGCACGTATCTGCAGAATTTTCAGTGGCACACAATGGTCCATCCACTCACCGGTACCGATCAACGAGCCCGTCACATCTTTCTCGCCGGTCTTCAACTCGGCAAGGATTGCAGGATGGTAGGCGTCGACAGACAGAACAGACTTCGGCAAGTTTTCGCGTCTGGAATGGAGTGTGGGTGCAACAGGTATTTGACGACTGAATTAGCTTGAGGAGATGCTCGACATGCAGTTCTTCTCGACTGAAAAGGGATCATGGTATTCACAGGGGAAGCGGGGAATCAGCATTTCAAGTGGTCGACCGCGCTAATCTCGTCCGGCGCCGTGGACGCAATTCCAAACCATTCGATCGATTGGACAAGGCCCCTGATTGCTTGGAACTGGGCGGGCTTCAACGTGCCGTCGTCATTAACCGCCTCACCTCTTCAACTCTGGTTGCACCATCATTTCAGCACGGCATGCACCGTATGTAACAGGTTCTTATTGCGCCGGTGCCTTGATACAGGCCGTGGAGAACATCGGCGTAATATATGGGTTCAGAACGTGTAAATTCTCTCTTAAGATTAGATGTTCTTCTGATGATCGACTCGTTGGGTGATCGTTGAATGTGACGCTTCAGAATGATTTTGAACTACAATTTCTATGCCTACGCATCATGGTGAGCCGCTACGACAGTCCTATAGCGGATTACCGGCAGCGGTCACACAAATACTCAACCCCACCAAGGCCTAAGATCGACCGTCTAGATGTAGTCGAATGACTTCAGCGCCGGATCACGCGGGCCTGCACGTGCCAGCCCGGATGATTCATGGCGGATCGTGGCGAGATCAGATTCCTCGTGAAGCGGATCACGTGAAGCGTGAAGCGCAAAACGAGAGACGCAAGATGCCTGGAAGGTCACTTGTGAAGGAAGCCTCTGAATCCGGAGCGAAATACGCTTCACGAATGACGCTTCACACGGCAGATCGGCGATCCCAGCAGAGACGTTCATGAATAATGCAGGCTAGAATCTTCTCCGTGCCGTTTGGGGCAGAGAATGCAGGAGAAACTCGGAAGGAGATGGCTGAGGGAAAATGAGAGGGGCCACCAACGGCTGTTCAACCAGAGCGAACAGCCCTGACGGTGGGAATCTCGAGAAACAGTCGCATGTTTCTGCTCGACGAGGAAGGATGATTGGGAGGTCTGCGGCGTTTCTAAAGAGCTGGGTTCTGTGGGGAAGGGGATGACGCCGGGGCGCTTGGCGCGCCCCGGCTTTCCGAGTATCTCCTAGTTCGCCTTGCTTCGGACTACTCCTTGTCGTCATCCTCTTGGTCATCGCCACCATCCCGATCGTGGTGATGGCCCGGTCGAATGAAGTCGCCCAGGTCGGCTGCTGAGACCTTATAGGCATGCAACACACCAGGGAGGAGCTTGTAGCCGCCGTCGTTTGGAAGCTCGATCAGCTCATTGATCACGCCGTCTGCGGCATCGGCGGTTGTGAAGCAGCCCGTGGTCAACCCAAGCGGGCACTGAATCGAACCGACGTAGGGATCAGCGTCGCTCATGCGGAAGTACACGTCGAATTGTTGACTCGTCGCATTCTGGGTCACGCTGTAGTCATTGTCCGTGCCCGTCACCAGGACATAGCTGCCGTCCTTCAAACGAGGACCAATGGCCAGACCTTCCCATTTCTCCGGCACCTTGTTACCGAGTTCCGGAAGCGTATCGGCAACGAGATCAAGGAACGGCACGGGGTTTTTCGTCACCTTGCCGGTCGGACAGGCGGACGGCGCAAATGCCACCGCGCTGACATCAGCCGCGCCGGTGAGATCGATCCGAAAGACTTTCTTGTTGGGCGGCGAGAGTTCCGCCCCGACGCCGATGCCCCGGTTGTTGCGCTCAAGCACCAGAAACTCATGGTCATTGACGGCAAACAGGGCGGAAATCCCGCGTCCCTGGCTGGAGCCTTCCATTTGATAGGCATATTGCGCGAGTGCCGTGCCGGTAGCGGTACTGAACTTGACAATGCGGTTGCATAGCCCGCTGCCGCCGCCTTCATCCAGCATGGCACTTTGCAGCATGGCGTAGACATACTCCCCATCGGGGCTGATCGCAAGACCCTCAAATCCTCGGTTCGTCCGCTTCCCTTTGCTGTTGCCTATATCACTGGCGAAATTCGGCATCCCTGCGGCATCGCGAGGAACCAGGTTGGTCGGCGTGACGAAGGACCGCACCCGCTTGCCCTTCTTATCGAACTCGTAGAGCGAGGGGCCATATTCATCCGACACATAGAAATGGCGATTGTGCGGACCGATCACGAACCCTTCCGGATCGAAGGCCTGGCCGAGCACGTTCGTCGGGCTTGGAGCCAATCCATTCATGGGATTGCCGAACTCATCCTTAAAAATGATCGTTTCCCGTATTTTGAAGTCGCTGATTGCGCCGGTCTGCCTATCGATCTTCAATCGAAAACGCTGCACCCGAGTCTGGTAGTCGAGCGAGCCCCCGCCGGGACCGCGATCAGAGAGGCCATACCAATCCTTCTTCTTGGCATCGTAATAGAGGTCGGAGAAGTACCCCACCCGACCGGTGTTAGCGTCCGTCCCGCCGCTGCGGTCGAGCAGGGCGCCGTCCAGCGCCAAACCGTTCACAAATTCAGGCGCGGCCTGCACAGTTGGAGCCGTCGCCGCGCAGATCACGCCCAGGGTCATGACCGTCGTCACAAAAGACAAGGATTTCATCGTACCTCCGATGGTTGAGTCACAGTCGAGATTTTCAAACACAATTGCCGGCTCACTCACTGGTTCTTCAAGAACGCCTCACGGGCCACGATGCCGCGATCCGTCTGATCGGTGAAGAAGCCGTCGATGCCGGTCCTCAAGAAGACCTTGATTTCTCCTGCCCCATCGCCCAGCGCGTTGGGATCAGCGGATGACCTGAAATTCGTCGGCAAGAAAACATTCTCCGAACGGAAGGTGTAGGGATGCACCTGGAGCCCCACGGCATGGGCCTGTTGGACAAAGCGGGTTGCGCGGGAGGGATCCAGATTCCCCGCCGCATCCAACGGGATGATGAAGCTCTTCTCAGGACCGACCCCTTTGGCATACGAAGCGATCTGAGCCAATCCCGCCGGCGTCGCCATCTGTTCATAGGTGAGCGACCCACCCCCGGCTTCCACATCATACGGCTTGCCCTCGATCCAGAGCAGTTGGACCAGCGGGATCCGTGTCATACCCTTCAACTTGCGCAGATTGTTGATCTCAAACGATTGGATGAAGACCTGAGCGTTGCGCCCCTCGTACCCGTTCCGGCGCAACACCCTGACCAACGGCTCTTCCAGTGAAAGGCCGAGCCGGTCGAAATAGGTCGGATGTTTGGTCTCCGGATAGAGCCCGATCCGCCGATCAAGAATCTTTTCATAGGCCCGTGCGAGGTCGATGATTTCCTGGAACGTCGGAATTTCGAACTGCCCGTCGAATCGCGCATTAGCGGGCCGATTACCTGGGATACGCTCGATGGCCCGTAGGGTCTTGATTTCCGCGAGGGTGAAATCCTCACTGAACCAGCCGGTGACCGTGACACCGTCGACCATCTTGGTGGCCTTGCGTCCGGCGAATTCCGGCCTGGTCGAGACATCGGTGGTCAGATCCAGCACGTTGTCGTGGCGTGCGATCAGATGCCCGTCTTTCGTGATGACGAGATCCGGCTCAATGAAGTCAGCTCCTTGGTGAATCGCCGTCGCATACGCGGCCAACGTATGTTCCGGCATATAGCCGCTGGCCCCGCGGTGCGCGATTACAATGGGCTTGTCTTGGTCAGGAGACGGCCGACCCCCTCGTTCCGCCTCATCGGCGCTTGCGCCTATCGCCGTCAGACAGACACAGGCGGTCAAGACCAAGACCATTCGGTTTTTCACGATACGAAGCATGTGGACCTCCTTGGACGAGACTCGATGAGATGTTTCATTCTCCGTTATGAGGACAAGGAGAGTTCGGCATGTCCTCACGTGGGATACGATTGCTGGTGTTCTGCCGATAATAGGTGCCTGGGATCGAACCACTTACCGAACAGCACTGCTCAAGGCCGGACCGTTTTCTTCATGACCGACTACGTTCGACCACTCCCTGGAGCTGTGACGCTGAAACGCGGTTACGTACGATGGTCCAGCCCGATCATCTGCTCATGCGGACTGCCGGCGGGCCTCACAGGACCCGCCGACTCCGCAATCGTTATCAGCCGATTTTCCGACGGATCGCTGCATACAACCCCAGCAATCCGGATCCGAACAGCCAGGCCCCAGCCGGTAACGGCACCGCCGCGACATTGGCGATGCTGCCGCCGAAGATGGACGCGCTGGTAAATGCGTTGCCCGGCCCGATCGCTGCGTCAAACAGCATCGTCAGCGAGCCGTCATAGTTACCGGTCGGCATGCCGTAGTAAGACAGGAGGTCGGCATGTTTCACGTCGGTGAACGAGCCGAAGGTGACCTCGAAGCCTGCGCCGAGGCTCCTCACTTCCGCGCTGCTGAACGTGCCGGTCAACAGCGTGGATCCGATCGCGATATCAGAACCGACTGAAAAATCGACTCCTCCGGTGATCGAGATGGAACCGCCGGGGCCGAATTGCCACGCCCCACCCCCGGCGCTGGTGTTCAATCCGCTGGTAAAATTCAGGGTACAGGTCAAGCAGGTCGACGTGACATTCGCGTTGGCCGGCGTGCCAAGCCCCACGACATTGTCCACATCGATGTTGGTGCCGACCAGCCCGCCGCCGGTTCCATTGTAGGAAATCGACCCCGTCGTCGGCGCCACGATATTGAAGTTCAGCTCCATCGCCATGGTTGAAGGCGCGGAGAGACCGAACATGGTCCCGCCAACCAGGAGCGAGACAACACAGACATATCTCATGGACGTATGACAAATAGTCTTGATCATTAAGACATGATCCTTTGTTCATGCAGTCTCAAGGGCAGATCTGCGGTGCAGTGCGTGGGCACGGAGACATCTTGTTGGTCAGGACATGAAGGTTCTTCATGTCCTGACCTCGAATGTAATGACTGTGTGACGACCGAGATGGGGGATGGTGGTTACGCTCCCAAGGTGCGGGAATTTTTGAACCCCGCTGGCTTCGCTCATGAGCGAAATGGAGCTCCACCACCCCTTGTATCTTGAGACTACCGGCCGAGGCGCTTCCGCACCATGGCCAAACCCGACAGTCCGCTCAGGAACAACAGGGCGGCACCGGGCAACGGCACGGCCGCAAGTTGCGCCGTCCCGTTCAGCGTGAATTCCAGAGTCTTTCCATGAAATATGGTCGGCAATCCAGCGATGCTGCCCAGCGTGCGGCTCCACTTCAGACCCGTAAAGGCCTCGGTCAGTTCATTGAACGAACCGGTGGCTGTGCCGCCGATGTTGACCGCCAGCCCAGGGGCAGCAGGAAGTCCTGGTCCAGTAAGCCCGGCCGAAAGTGCCGTCAGATCGGCGCTGATCGTCGATCCGCTGGTGCTCCCCGTCGGCACCGGATTCGGTCCGCTGGTGAACAAGGAGAAGGTAAAGGTCCCGACGAGCGGGACCGTGAGTGACACCGGAGCAATAATATCCGGCAGGGGCTGATATTGCCCCATGACGATCTGACCATTCTGCGTAAAATTCGCCGTAGCCAGTGTGGTTGTGCCCAGCTTCAGCTTGATTGATCCACTCGTAAAGTCCAGATCCGTAACGGTCATCGCCTCTGACTTCCCTGGTAACACCAACAGTGCCGCCAGCATCAGGAGCGAGACTATGAAATTGTAGGGAAGGCGAGCTGCTTGTTTCTTATACACAATCGATTATCCCTTTACGCTCAGGACATACATCTGCACGCCCTGATGTTCGAATGTTCGTTCGATGGGGAGATGGGCCGAGGCGGCATGCCGCCTCGGCCCATTCATCACACGATGATTACGGCCGGCACTCCAGATTCGATGGTACGACTCCAAAGGTACCGCTGAAACCGATTGGCCCTGCATCTGAACTCTTGCTGACGTTCATTTCAGACAACGCCACCCAGTGGCTCCCGGACGGCACGTTGTTCGTTTCGGTTCTCGCTGCGTCAATGAACGCTTGAATCAATTGCCCCTTGGTGGCTGGGCTATAGCTGGTCTTGCGGTTGATCACCCACGTCGTCCAGAAGTCATAGCGTCCGCAGGCGATGTCCCGCTTACGCGCGATCGGCGAGGTATTCCCTACCACTTCAGCTGCCGTATAGTTGGCCGAATACCCATTGACCTGGATCGGATGGGCGTTCGTCACGACACTTTCCGCATTGAGGTAACCAATCCCGTTGACGTTGTCACGGACGCAGTTGACGACACCCGTGGAACTCGGGCTATAAATCACCAACCCGCCGGTACCGTTGGCGGTGTTATTGGCGACAGTCGCCACTGACGATTGCAGCATCATCGTTTGATCGAACGCTGCTGCGGATCCTGAGCCCGCCTCGCGCAGACAGAGAGTGATACCCGACTTGGTAGCATCCACGGTGGTGCCGTTAGATGTCACGACGTACCCCAGGTCAGGCCAATCCTGTGGGTTGCGACGGAAGATGGCTTCAATTTGAGGACGGCTGAGATTCTCCAGCACGTTACCCAGTCCCCCGTTCGGAGTCTGGAGGCGCACCCCGTTATTGACGAAGAGCGAAAACGGCAGCACCGCCACCTGATCAGGCGCTAACAGACCACCGGTTTGGGGGTCAGGGAACGAGTTGCCCGTCGGACCGGTCTGGCCAAACGAACTCGCTTGCACGTCGCTGGCTCCAAAGTCCACTGTCTCTTGCACATTCCCGGTGCAGTTGCTGTACTCATCGAAGGTAATGCCTGAAACCGTCCGCTCAACCGGAGCACCACATCCAGTGGTATNNCCAGCCTGAGTGCTGATCTTCGTGTAACCATCGCCGGACTCCGAAGCGGAATAGCGGATCACCGACGGCTGGTTCGTCAAGCCACCGCCCGTCACATTGCAAATCCAGGTATGGCGGCTGCTGCTTGTATCGTCCGCACCGCTCCGCAAGTGGATCGGTTTCGGAGCATTGAGACAGATGGCGATCGGTGCGCCGCCAGCGAATTGCCGACCGGCCGACGACCCGGCGCCGTTGACCACGATTTGTGCTTGAGCGCTCTCCGCCAGTGCGCCGGCCAAGAGGCCTGCCACTGACAGGAGAATC
>CXWJ01001984.1_pt1 | contig 12828 bp, 13 predicted proteins | sample 590841 | NCBI WGS metagenome assembly CXWJ01 (sample SAMEA3498367, study PRJEB10139) | wastewater metagenome | biome: wastewater treatment plant; material: activated sludge | place: Austria | collected 2015-01-21 | reverse complement strand
CTTGCAGACTTCGGTGACAAAACGGATGCCGGCGTTGACGAAGAACGAGATGCGGCCGAAGACGCGGCCGAGGTCGGCGTCGGGGACTTGGCCGGTCTTTTTCACTTCATCGAGGATCGCGGTCGCAGCGGCGAGCGCGTAGGCGAGTTCCTGCACCGGCGTCGCGCCTGCTTCCTGCAAGTGATAGGAGCAGACGTTGACCGGGTTCCATTTCGGCAGCTCGCGATACGTGAAGGCGATCGTGTCAGCGGTCAGCTTCAGCGAGGGCTTCGGCGGGAAGATGTACGTGCCGCGCGCGAGGTATTCTTTGATGATGTCGTTCTGCGTCGTGCCTTGAAGATCCTTGCGGGCGACGCCTTGTTCGTCGGCGACGGCGATATAGAGCGCGAGCAGCCAGGGCGCCGTCGCGTTGATCGTCATCGAGGTGTTCATGGTCCCCAGCGGGATGCCGTCGAACAGCGCGCGCATGTCGCCCAGGTGCGAGACGGGCACGCCGACCTTGCCGACCTCGCCCTTGGCGCGGGGGTCGTCCGAGTCGTAACCGGTTTGGGTCGGCAGATCGAAGGCGACCGAGAGGCCTGTCTGGCCGCGCGAAAGGTTTTGGCGATAGAGCGCGTTCGAGGCCTTGGCCGTCGAATGGCCCGCGTAGGTGCGGAAAATCCAAGGTTTGTCGCGCATGCTCATCGCCCTCGCTGCGGTGCAGCAAGGGCGATTTAGCAGGAGACGCGGGCGACCTGCAAATCAGCTACCGCGGACCCACCGAACGTTCGGGTCGTTGAAGTTCACAACGTCGCCCAGTTCGTAGACGTTCTTGTAGCCGTAGCCGTACAGGTTAATGAACGTCTGGATGTTGAGGGCGAGTTGGACGCTCTTCAGCACGACGGGCGGCGCGTCGTTTTCGAAGTTGTTGTTGCAATAGATCAAGATGCGCGTGTTGGGGTTCTTGATCGTCGCGGCGAGCGCCGGTGCTGTGAAATCCGTAAGGCTCAAATTGATGGCGCCGGCGATGTGGCCCTCGGCGTAGGCCGGTGCCGAGCGGGCGTCGAGGATGATCGTGTTCGGCTCGCGGGCCATTGCTTGGAACTGCGCGAAGTTGACCAAGCGGTTCTTGCGGTAGGCGTAAACTTCTTGGGACAGGTTGTTGAAGCCCGCGAAATCGACCTGGCCGCCGGTCGTGGCCTGCGGCTTCGGCGCGGCAATCGCAAAGGTCATGAGTGCTGAACCCAAGACAGCGAATAGCAGAGCGGCGATGCGTTTCATGACTTTACCCTCTCCAAGGTCGCAGCCATGAAAGTCCGCGTCTGCGGCAGGATTGGGGCGAAGGCGGGGCGAGCTAGAGATCGTTCGTGAAAACGAGTTTAGGCGCGGCGTCCGTCATCGCCACAATCGCTTGGCTAAACGGCACGACGCGCGCCGTCACATGCTCCGGGTGGAAATGGCCGTGGGCGCAGGCGTTAAGAACCTCGGGCAAGTTCGCGCGGGCGTGGACGCGACCGGTGATGAAGGTGATGCCTTTGCCGTACATTTTCGTCAGCGGGATCGGTGTCGGTCCAAAGTAGATCGCGACGCTGGTGCAAACACCGTTCGGTGCGGTCGATGAGATGACAAAATCGAGCGCGTCCACATTGCCTGCAGCGTCGACCGTGACATCGAACTGTTCGGGTCCGCCGCCGAGCGCCAGCGGCGAGCCGCCAGTGCTTGACTTCGGTGTGCCCCGGCGCTCGCCTAGCTGCAGAGGTTCCGCGACTGCACCCAGGCGCGTGGCGGCGGCGCGGCGCGCGGGGTCATCGTCGAGGTAGAGCACGCGCCCTGCACCGCAGGCGCGCGCAGCGCCCGCCGCGTAAAGGCCGACGCTTTGCGCCAGACCACCGACGACAAGGACGCTTGCGCCGGGCCGTGCTTTCAAGTGTGGCGCCACCGCGCGCCAACCGTCGGGGACGTTGTCGGCGGCACTGGCGACGGCAATGGGATCAAGCACAGCGGGCAAGCGTACGAGCATGTGGTCCGCAAACGGCACCAGCATGCGTTCGGCAAGTGCGCCGCCATACTCAACGCCGCTGGTAGGCTTTAAGCCATAGGCGGCGCGCGGGGCGAAGGCATCGCAGGTGTTCGTGTAGCCGCGTTTGCAGGGGTCGCAACGGCCGCACGAGAGTTGGAACGGCACGACGACGCGCTCGCCCGGCTTGACGTTTGCTTTCTGTCCGGCGTCGACGACTTCAGCGACCGCCTCGTGGCCGAATGCGAAGGGGCCGGGGTACGGGACGACGCCGGCTGCAATGTAAAGATCCAGGTCACAGCGCGCGACGGCGATGGGCTTTACGATCGCGTCGGTGTCGGCGGTCAGCTTTGGCGCGGCAACGTCCTGCCATTCGAACTTGCCGGGTTTGATGAAAGTGAGCTGGCGCATCACGCGTACTCCTTCGCGGCGCGATTGGCGAGCAGTGCGGCTGTGACGGCAAGGACAACGGCGGTGGCAGCGTGGCGAGCGACGATTAGCGGCGACGCGTGATGGGAAGCCGTCAAGATAGAGTCGCCGACGGGCATCATGATTGCCACCGTCGCAAACAACGCTAGCGCGCGCGTGTTGCCGAGCCATAGCAGCGCGAGCGCGAAAAAGCCTAAGAACGCTGCGCGGAGAGCGTAGACTTGGACGAAGCCATCGTTCGCCCGGTCGGTGAGCGGCAACCCCATGTAAACCGAGAAGCCAAACGGATCGGCGAACGCGCGGGCAGTGTTCAGCAGCATGAAGAGGCCGAGCAAGAGCACGAGCCAGGTGGAGGGTTTGGTCCAGGCGTTCTCGGTCATCGGCGGTGCCCTGCGGTTGAACGCCAAAGTCGCCCACGCGCAGGCGCTAGAACAAACGCGCTTTTCTTTCGATACATGAAATGGTTTCATGTGTCGGATGAAGGGAGCCGACGAACTGCCGCCGCTCACCGCCTTGCGCGCGTTTCACGCAGCGGGCCGGCTTGGCAGTTTTCAGGAGGCTGCGCGAGCTTTGACCGTGACGCCGTCGGCGGTCAGCCACCAAATTCGCGGGCTCGAGGAATGGCTGGGTGCCGCGCTGTTCACACGCGGCGTGCGGCGGATCGAGCTGACGAAGGCGGGCCGTGCTTACTTGCGCGACACCGATTTGGCGTTTGTGCGGCTTGCGACGGCGTCGAAGCGATTGCGGACGAGCGGGGCCAAGCAGCTTCGGGTGAGCGCGCTGCCGCTCATCACCGGCGCTTGGTTGATCCCGCGGTTGAGTGATTTCGAGGCGAAGCACCCCGGCATCACGCTTGAGATCGAAACGACAAACCGCATTGCCGATCTCGACCGTGACGGCGTCGATGTCGCCATACGCAATCTGCGGGCACCGACGCCGGGCTTAGTCGCACGGAAGCTGCTGGACGTCAGCGGTGTGCCGGTCTGCGCGCACAAGCTGCTGGACGTGTTGAAGACGCCTGCCGATTTGGCGCAACAGACGTTGATACACATTTCGGCGCGTCCGGACGCGTGGCCTCAATGGCTTAAGGCGGCCGGCGTGCCTGGGCTCAAGGCGAAGCGCGATCTTTCCTTCGATACGATACCGGCGGCACTGGATGCAGCCGTTCGCGGGCATGGGATTGCGCTCGGCATGCATCCGTTGGTGTGGGAAGCCGAGGTTGCCAAGGACCTTGTCGTGCCGTTTGCGCCAAAGGTCGCGAGCGCATCGTCCTACTTCGTCGTCCATCGTAAAGCCGACGGCGGGCGAGCGGAGGTGAAGGCGTTCGTCGATTGGATAACAAAGGAAATGGCCGCGTTTCGCGCGAAGCACCAGAAGATTCCTTCCAGGAGTTGACTGACACGCGCCGTTGCCGCTTCATCGCGCGCATTCAACCCGCGAGATCTTCATGCGCGTTATCCCTGCCCTTCTGACACTTGCGCTTCTTGGACTGACTGCATGCGCGAGCGACCTCGACACCGCCCCGGCACCTGCAACCGTGCGGCCGGATGCGATTGCCGCTTGGGAGGCATGGAAGGCGGACGAGAACGCAGCTTGGTCGAAGAACGAGTTCGCGATTTTGAAGATCGACGACGCGGTCTATTTGAACGAGGGGGAGACGGCCTGGCTCGATACGCGGCGTCATAAGATGCTTGAGTACAAGTGGACACTGGGCGTGCCGCGCGGCAGGCATTTCAAGGTCACGTTCGCGAACGGGGCAGCAACGGTCGTCAACGGAAAGAAAGAAACATTCACGCTCGAAAAGATGCAGCGCGTGAACGTGGCACCCGGCATCGACGTCCGCTTTGCGCTGACGCAGGTGAACCCGGGCGTCAGCGGTCTTCGCGTGATGGTCTACAATCAGGGTCATCCGCTGGCGAAGAACTTCCACGGGCTTGAGCACTTTCCGTACAATCCCGATGCCGTTGTCGAGGCAGCGTTCGAGGCTTCGCCTAGCCCGGAGGGCGTCGACTTTCAAACGTCGCGCGGGTGGCTCAAGCGGATTAACCGCGTGGGCTACGCCTCGTTCACGTTGATGGGCAAGCCGGCGAAGCTCGGCATGTTCAGCGACGAGAGCGACCCGAAGAAGGTGAAGCAGATTTCCGCGTTCTTCCTTGACGAGTTGTCGGGCAAGGAGACTTACGGCGTCGGGCGCTACCTCGACATCGAGGTGAACGGGTTGCCCGAGCGGCTGACGATCGACTTCAACCGCGCGTACAATCCAAACTGCGCGCGCTCGCCGCACTACAATTGCCCGTACGCGACCGAGAAGCTGCCCGTGGCGCTGCGGGCGGGCGAGAAGATTCCACCGAAGCACTGACTGTTGCGGCGCAGCACGCCTTGGTAAAAAATTTCCCGATTTACCCTCTCTGGCGCAATATTCTGCGCTATCAACAGCGATTCTTTGGGGATACTTGCGAAAACGTCATATTGCAGCGCACAACGATGACGTGATATTCGGCCCGCCAAATTCCCCCAAAGGCGGAGCAGCGATCCCTATGTCAGCAGCGGTGGCCACGGCAGTGAAAGACGCAAAGCCCGCCTACAAAGATCTCTACGAGATCGGCGAGATTCCGCCGCTCGGCTATGTGCCCTCGAAAATGTACGCGTGGGCGATCCGCAAGGAGCGGCACGGCGAGCCTGAGAAGGCGATGCAGATCGAAGTCGTGCCCACGTGGGAACTCGACAGCCACGACGTGCTCGTTCTCGTGATGGCGGCGGGCGTGAACTACAACGGCGTTTGGGCGGGCCTCGGCACACCGATTTCGCCGATCGACGGACACAAGAACCCCTATCACATCGCAGGCTCCGACGCGTCGGGCATCGTGTGGGCGGTGGGCTCGAAGGTGAAGCGCTGGAAGGTCGGCGACGAAGTCGTCATCCACTGCAATCAAGACGACGGCGACGACGAAGAGTGCAACGGCGGCGATCCGATGTTCTCGCCCTCGCAGCGCATTTGGGGTTACGAGACGCCGGACGGTTCGTTCTCGCAGTTCTGCCGCGTGCAGGACCGCCAGCTGATGGAACGGCCGAAGCATCTGACGTGGGAAGAGTCGGCTTGCTACACGCTGACGCTTGCCACCACATACCGCATGTTCTTCGGGCATCGCCCGCACATTCTGCGTCCCGGTCACAACGTGCTCGTGTGGGGCGCATCCGGTGGGTTGGGTTCGTTCGCCGTGCAACTTTGCGCGGTGTCGGGTGCGAATGCGATCGGTATCATCTCGGACGATACGAAGCGCGACTTCGTGATGAGCCTCGGCGCGAAGGGCGTCATCAACCGCAAGAACTTCAAATGCTGGGGAGCGATGCCGCAAGTGGGTACGCCCGCCTATGATGAGTGGACCAAGGAAGCGCGCAAGTTCGGCAAGGCGATCTGGGACATCACCGGCAAGGGCAACGACGTCGATTTCGTGTTCGAGCATCCGGGCGAATCGACGTTCCCGGTGTCGTGCCTCGTCGTGAAGCGCGGCGGCATGGTGGTCTTCTGCGCAGGCACCACCGGCTACAACATCACGTTCGACGCGCGGTATGTGTGGATGCGCCAGAAGCGCATTCAGGGCTCGCATTTCGCGAACCTGCAGCAAGCGTCTCAGGCGAACCGCTTGGTCGTCGAGCGGCGCATCGACCCGTGCATGTCGGAAGTGTTCTCTTGGAACGACATCCCGAAGGCGCACACGAAGATGTGGAAGAACGAGCATTTGCCCGGGAACATGGCCGTGCTCGTCAATGCTACGAAGACGGGTTTGCGCACGCTTGAGGATGCGATCGAAGCCGGGAAGCGCTAAGATCGCGGGGCCATGAGCCCCAAGGTCGCCATTCACCGCTTCTCCGCCGCGAACGTGGGCGACTTCGCGCGCGTCCACTGCGATCAGACCGGCAATGGCTGGTGCCACTGCGTGGCGTGGTGGGTGCCCTCGTGGGAGGGTTGGGGCGAGCGGACAGCCGCACAGAACCTTGCGCTTCGGCAAAAGCTCTCGGGCGACGGCGTGCACGACGGATATTTCGTTCATGCCGACGACGCGCTCGCCGGTTGGGTTCAGGCCTGGAAGCGCGACGACTTTGCCAAACTTGCGACGCAATTTGGCGTCACATCCGATCCGGATGCGTGGATGATCGGGTGTGTCTTGATCCTGCCGGCCTTTCGCGGAAGGGGTGTCGTGCGAGCAGCACTTCAGCTTATCGTGAGCGACCTCAGGTTGCGCGGTGCGCGCTCGATCGATGCGTTTCCAAAACGCGGCGCGAGTGATGCCGGCGAGTTGTGGAACGGACCGGAATCGACATACGCTCATCTCGGCTTTGTTGTCGTGCGCGACGATGCGAAGCGCCCCTTATTGCGCCTGACACTCTAGGGCCCCATGAATTCATCCAATCACCGTTCGACGTCCGAAGTGCTGGTCGACATCGTGCGCGCATTTCCGAGCGACGAGATGACGTTGCAGGATTTGATGGATGGGCTTGGCGAACGCAGCTTCGGCTTCGTGCTGCTGTTGTTCGGCGTTTTGAGCGCGATCGCAATCGTGCCGGGGTTAGCCACGATCACGGCGATCCCTTTGTTGTTCTTCGGCCTGCAGATGTTCGTTGGCTACCGTACGCCCTGGCTTCCCAAATTCATCTCCGAGCGCAGCTTTGCGAAGGCCGATCTCTTGGCCACGGTCCAACGTGCGGTTCCGGCGATGCGTTGGGTCGAGACGATTTGCAGGCCGCGATTGCTGTTTCTCACCGGCCGGTTTGCCGAGCGACTGCTCGGCGTTCTTGTGTTCGTTCTTGCCGCCGTCATCGCGCTGCCGGGACCGGGCACGAACTTCATGCCGGGTGTCGCAATTGCGTTCATGGCGATCGCGATCATCGAGCGCGACGGACTTCTCGTGCTCGTTGGCATGCTCGTCTCGGCGTTTGCGCTTTACATCGGGTACCTGGGACTGCACCTCGTCGTAACGGAAGTGCTGCCTTGGGTGTGGGAGCACACGAAGGAATTTTGGAGCGTTCTTACCGAGTCTCTGCCGTGGCTGTGGGAACGCTTGCAGGCACTTTGGAAGTGGGTCGCAGGATAACGCGCGATAGGCGTTGCAGCGTTTGGCCTTTTGCGCTTTGCTGCGCTGCACACATTGCTTCTCAAGGACGCCATGCTGACGATTGAATTGATCTCCGCCGTTCGTTCCGCCGTAGCCGCCGCCGATACGCTTTATCTCAAAGCCAAGGCGGGCGTGCGCGAACGCGTGAAAGTGGCAGGCGGCGTCGACAACGCGCAGCATGAAGCGCACGGGTTGGCTTGGCTTTGGACGTATGTCGAAGCGCAGCGCCAGATGCTCGGCTGGGCGGAGCGCCTTAAGGCTGAGGGCAGGCTCGGCGCATTCGAACAGCTGCTGCTCCGCGCGGGGGTGAGCGAGTACGCGAACCAGATAGCGTTCGGCATTCCCATGAGCCAGGGCGAGATCGTGCGGCCGATCGACTTCGGCGTACCGGGCGACGGCGTTGTGGCTTACATCAAGGCGGTCGGGCCGCTGATGGGCGGGCTCGATGCTAGCGTAAAGGCGCAGATCGCGGCGCTGATCGCGGAGAATCCGACCGCCGCAACGTTCGGCGAGATCGGCCTCGACGACGAGATGACGCTCGTACGCGATCAGTTTCGCAAGTTCGTCGCTGATCGCGTGGCGCCGCACGCGCATGAGTGGCACCTCAAGGATCAGCTGATCCCGCTGCCCATCGTGGAGGAAATGAGCGCGCTTGGCGTATTCGGTCTCACGATCCCCGAAGCGTTCGGCGGCGCGGGCTTGGGCAAGACGGCGATGTGCGTCGTCTCGGAAGAGCTTTCGCGCGGGTATATCGGCGTAGGCTCTCTCGGCACGCGCTCGGAGATTGCGGCCGAGCTGATCCTGGGCGGCGGAACAGAGGCGCAGAAGAAGCACTGGCTACCAAAGATCGCGTCGGGCGAGATATTGCCGACGGCCGTGTTTACCGAGCCGAACACAGGCTCCGACCTCGGGTCGCTGCGCACGCGTGCGCTGCGCGAGGGCGACGTTTGGAAGGTGACCGGCAACAAGACGTGGATCACGCATGCCGCGCGCGCAGATTTGATGACGCTGCTTGTGCGTACGAATCCGAACGCGCCGGGGTACAAGGGGCTCTCGATGCTCCTTGCGCCGAAGCCGCGTGGCACCGACGGCAATCCGTTTCCCTCGAAAGGCATGACCGGCGGCGAGATCGAAGTGCTCGGCTATCGCGGCATGAAGGAGTACGAGATCGGCTTCGACGGGTTTGAGGTTCCGCACGCGAATTTGCTCGGCGGCGAAGAGGGGCAAGGCTTCAAACAACTGATGACGACGTTCGAGTCCGCACGCATTCAAACGGCAGCACGGGCGATCGGCGTCGCACAGTCGGCGATGGATTTGGGCCTGCGCTATGCGCTTGAGCGCCAGCAGTTCGGCAAGGCGATCTTCGGCTTTCCGCGCGTCGCAAACAAAATCGTTATGATGGCGGTCGAGATCATGATCGCGCGCCAGCTCACCTATTTCGCCGCACGCGAGAAGGACGCCGGGCGGCGTTGCGACCTTGAGGCGGGGATGGCGAAGCTGCTCGCCGCGCGCGTGGCATGGGCGGCGGCCGATAATGCCGTGCAGATTCACGGCGGGAACGGCTTTGCGCTCGAGTATCCGGTCAGCCGCGTACTGTGCGACGCGCGTATCTTGAACATTTTCGAGGGCGCTGCGGAGATTCAGGCACAGGTGATCGCGCGGCGTTTGCTGGAAGACGCGAACTAAGGCGTCAATAGGCTTAACGGTCCGCACCTGACAAGCGTCCGCCGTCCGCTTAGATTGGCGCGGGGGAAATATTGCGATGTCGGGGAATGCGCGTCCGGCCGGTTGGATGCTTCGCGCGATTTGTTTGCTGGGCGCCGCGGCGATGGCCGCAGTGGGCGCCTTCCTTTTCGAACCGGCGCTGGTGGACCTCGGCTTGTATTTGGAGCGGGGGAAGTACGCGCTCGCCGGGTACACGCTGATCTATGGAGCGTTGCTCGTCGCGTTTGCAGCGACGGCGGGTGCCGTGCGCACGCGCAACGTGCTCGCGAATTACTCAATTTCATTGGTCACCGGACCGGTTGCGTTGTTTGCGTTGGGGTTTCTGTTCGCCGCGCTTGCCGCCGACGCCTTTTTCTATCGCGATCCGCCGAATCTCTGGGTTGCGCTGCTCGCGGCCCCGGCGGTTTTGTGCTTCGTCGCGGCATCGCTGTCGCAGTTCGTCGATGGCCCGCAGGCAAGCAGCGGCACCGGCAGATCCACAGGCACATTGGCGCGAATCGTCGTCGTCACCTTCTACTTCGTCCTCGCGCTTGCGGCGGCCGTTGCGTACGTCAATATCGGGTATCTGCTGTTTTATCTGCTGCAGGCCAATCTGCTTGACGGCAACGACATCGACGTCGGCCGGATCGGTCCCGCGCTTGTCACCGTGCTCCACCAGGTTGCGGCGGAACGCTGGCAATTCGTCCTTATCGTGGGAGCGGCCGGTGCGTTTCTGATCTATAGCTTCACGACTCTCTTTGCTTGGGCCGCAGGTACTTCTTCGCGCGCGAGTCCTCGCCCGCTTGCGCCCGAGGAAGCGGCGTTCGTCGAGCGGTGCGCGCAGGAACTTCGGGCTTATGCCGAAGCGATGGGCTATTCCCCCGACGCTAAACGCTTACTCGGGTTCGTCGTTCTGCCGTCGCTGTTCGTGCCGTTGCTCATCGCCGCGATCGTCGGCATCAACCTGCACAATTGGGTTCCTCGTCCGTACGACCCGGAAGCGCTCGCCGCGGCCGGCTGGCATGTCTACGAGCGCTCCGCCGGATTCAGCGCCGTCGCGATGCTGTTTGCGGCACTCTTCTGGAGTGTCTTGCCCAACGCGATCCTTGCCCGGATTTCGCGTGGCTACTCCGAGATGGCAGGGTGGGCCAGCTTTGCATCGGATAGCAACACTATCGCGCTTGAGACTATTCTCGCGAGCCTGCTGCGCGCGGGTAAGCTCTCGCTGCGACAGACGCTCGATCCCGGCCGAATGCTTCACTACATCAACACGGTGTGGGAGCCGCTTTTTATGTATCCCGCCGTGTTGTTCACGTTCGTCGCGGCAATCGCGTGGCATCACGACATGAGCCGCTATCATGTGCTCACCGACCGCCATGTCGAGGTGATGGAGTATTGGACACTCGAGCGGCACCGCTACCCGTACACTGCCGTGCGCGGTGTGGAGATCGCGTGCACGTTCGACGACGGCAGACCGTCCGCAAGTTATGGGGTTGCGCTGCCGGATGGGTTTTCCGTCGCGTTGTTCGACAAAAGGAACCTCGCCGATCACGCGGGCGATTTGGCGCGCGTGGATGCACTCGTTCCTGCGAGCGTGCCGCGCGCGTTTGCGACGCATGAGGGGCAGAGCGCATACGATCCGCTTTGCGTGGAGGCTCTCGCGGCGACCCTCGCGAAAGAAGACGCCGGCCGCTTGCGGACGGCATTCCGGACCGAAGTTTGGCACCGGGCAAGGTGGCAAGAGCGCATTGGCGCGGCCAAGTAAGCCGCAGGTGTGACGGTTGACCTTGTCGCGACGTGCTTGGACAGGCGACCTTCGGGTCTATGTTCTATTTCATCTCAAAGATCGTCTGGTTCTTTCTGACGCCTTCGAACGCGCTGGTGACANNCGGCGTGTGCGGACTGCTGATCGCGGGGTTGTCGCCGCTGGGGAATGCTTTGATCTTACCGCTTGAGGAGCGGTTTCCCGCGTATCGCGACGACGGCGGAACGGTCACCGGGGTCGTTGTGCTTGGCGGCACGTACGACACCGAAGCGACGAATGCGCGGGGCCAGATGGCGCTCAACGAAACAGGCGAGCGGCTNNCCGGACACGACGCCTGAGGCGACGCTTGTCGAGAACACGGCGCATCAGTTGGGCGTTGCGCCCGGGCGCATTCTCTATGATCGCAAGTCGCTCAACACGTATCAGAACGCGGTCTATGCGAAGCAGCTGGCGCGACCGAAGAGGGGCGAGCGGTGGTTGGTCGTGACGTCGGCATTTCACATGCCGCGCACGATGGGCGTGTTTCGCGCGGCCAAATTCGAGGTTGTGCCCTATCCCGTCGACTATCGCACTGCTGGTGCGGTGTCGCTTCTTCGCCCGTTTGCATTCGTCGGCGAAGGGTTGCGCCGCACCGACATTGCCACCAAGGAGTGGATCGGGTTGCTGACCTATCGGCTCTCCGGCAGAACGGAGCATGTCTTCCCCGGTCCTTGATTCGCAATTGAGACCGCTTCCCCACGCCCTGACCGCTTGACTCAATAGTACTTCACGTACTATTACGTTTCGTATGAATGACATATCGCCGATTTCACGTTTGGGCTATACCCTGCTCGGCCTGCTCGATGGCAAGGCGATGTCGGGCTACGACATCCGCCGCGTGTTCGCCGAAACGGCGATGGGGCATTACAGCGACTCGCCGGGTGCGATTTACCCGGCGCTCGCGCGGCTTGAGCGCGACGGCTACATCACGGGCCGGGTCGACGGCGCAAAGACACTGCGCCCGCGCAAGGTCTTCCGCCCAAGCGCTGCCGGAAAGGCGGCGCTCGCGGCTTGGGTGCGCGAGCTACCGACGCGGCAAACGATCGTCGACGACATGCCGAGTTGGCCGCTGCGGCTGGCCTTTGCGACCGGCGTGCTGTCGACCGGCGAGGCCGAGTCCTTGTTTCGCGCGATCGAAGACGCAAGCGCCGACTATGCGCGCGAGCTCGAAGTGCAGCGGGATCAGTTGCCCAAAACCGCGCCTTTCCCCCGCATGGCGGTGGAGCACGGCATTGCCGGGTATCGGGCGACCGCTACGTGGGCCGCTGAATGCCGCAAACAGCTTACAAGAGAACGCCGCAAATGAAGCTCGCAACGATCGTCGACACCGCCTTGTTTGTCTTGGCAGCAGCTGCTGCGGCCGCGGCGCTTATGCTTGCCGAGCGGTTCGATCCGCTCGCCGATGTCGCCGTTACGGCGCAGCGCTTTGCCGCCATGCTCCTGATGATCGCATTCGTCGCGGCATGGCGTCCGGCGAAGGTGCCGTTCGCTGCGACCTTTGCAGTCGCCTTTCCGATTCTGGTCGTGAACATCCACCTCGAACTCGCCTTCTTCATGCCTATGGCGCTCGATGACCGTGCGTTGCTGTTCGCGACGGGCACGGTGACCTGCGCGATCGTCGTGTTGCTTGCACGCCTTGCTAGCGCCGCCGGAACGGGCGCTCCGATGATCGCCGAATGGGCGGCGCGCGGCACGGCGAATTGGGTGTTGCGGCTAGCGCTCGCGGCCTTCGTCTACATCGTTCTCTATGTCGCCGTCGGCGCCGCCGCCTACACCTATAC
>CXWJ01001437.1_pt1 | contig 12835 bp, 11 predicted proteins | sample 590841 | NCBI WGS metagenome assembly CXWJ01 (sample SAMEA3498367, study PRJEB10139) | wastewater metagenome | biome: wastewater treatment plant; material: activated sludge | place: Austria | collected 2015-01-21 | reverse complement strand
CCGCACTACACCAAGCCGGCGGAATTTCGCGGCTGGAAGGTCCCCGAAGTTCTGCAAAGCGGCAACCATGCAAAGATCGATCAATGGCGGAGGGAACAATCTTTGTTGCGCACGCTTCGCAAACGACCGGATATACTGGAAAAAGCGGAATTGAACGAGAAAGAAAAAGAGTTTGTTAAAAGTCTAAAGTCAAACCTCACGGGTAACTCTCTTTGAGATTTGACTTGCAACCTTCAACATGAAACAGGAGGCAACATGTCATCGCGACTCAATTACGGCAAGACCTTTCTACTCGGGTTTGGTTTTTTTGGGGTAAGCGTCATCTGGGGAGTGTACAACGCGTTCGTCCCCATCTTTCTATCCGAAAAATTTGACGTTGCCCCCGCGCTCATCGGGTTTTTCATGACGCTGGATAACATTGCGGCGTTATTCATTCAGCCGCCGGTCGGCGCGTGGTCGGACCGCTTGCGAACTCCGCTGGGGCGGCGTATTCCGTTCATCATCATCGGCGCGCCGCTCACCGCGCTGGCGTTTGGATTAATTCCCATCGCGTCCATCATTCCGCTGTTTGTGGCTTGCACCAGCACAACCTTGCTCAGCGCGGCATTGTGGCGGACGCCGGTCGTGGCATTAATGCCAGACATCACCCCCTCCGCGTTCCGCTCGCAGGCGAACGGCATCATCAACTTCATGGGCGGCATCGGTTCCATCATTGCGTTGCAGACCGGCGGCATGTTATATAAGATGAGTCCCAACTTCCCGTTTTGGATGGGTTCCGCATTGGTACTGCTGGCGGCGTTGGTTGTGTATCTGTTCATTGAGGAACCGAAGGAATATGAACAAGCGGAGCGCCAACCGGGCTTGCTGGAAAGCCTGCGCGAAGTCTTTGCCGACGCAGAAAAAAGCGGATTGCGCCTCTTGCTTGCCATCTTCTTCTGGTTCGTCGGCTATTCTGCTGTTGAAACTTTCTTCACGTTGTATGCAAAGAACCGCCTCGGTTTGGATGTGGGAGACGGCGCGACATTGTTATCCGTTCTGCCGCTTTTCTTTGTGCTGTCTGCCATCCCCGCCGGTTTTCTCGGAAGCCGCATCGGTCGCAGGGTGACGATCGCCATCGGATTGATCATGTTGATCATTATGTTGATTCTGGTGTACATCACGCCGGCTGAGGCGTTGTTAACCGGCATCGCCCCGCTTCCATTGGTGGGAATTCCGCTCGCGGAGGGCGGCGCGCGCATGTTGACGCTGGCAGGCGTTCTGCTGATCTTCGGCGGAATCGGCTGGGCGTTCGTCAATATCAATTCACTGCCAATGGTCGTGGATTTGACCGGGGCGGCGCGCATCGGCACGTTCACCGGGTTGTATTATTTATTTTCCACGCTGTCTGCGATTGCCGGTCCGAACTTGAATGGGTGGGCAGTGCAGTTGGCGAGCAATAACTATAACGTGATCATGATCATTTCGCCGGTGTTTATGGCGATTGCGTTATGGCTGATGCTGGGAGTCCGCCGGGGGGAGGCGCGGGTGGAGGGTTAGGACCGGGCGCACTCGTGAAGTGACGCGTTTTTTCATCCCCGGTAAGTGTCATGTTGCACAGTCTTAGTTTGTTAGGTCACTTTGCAAAGCCATAAACGTGACGAAAAGCACGCTTGTCGAATGTTTCAAGTGATTGTATACTTGCCGCCGAATAGGGTTTGCGTAAACCCTTCAAATCAATACCCTGAAAGAGGAGAAGAAACAATGAAGAAGTTGAATATGATGATTGCTTTGTTGGTCATCGCTTCGGTGATTCTGGCCGCCTGCACCCCTGCGGCAACAGAAGCCCCCACGCAAGCGCCTGCGCCAACCGAAGCGCCAACCGAGGCTCCGACAGCGGCTCCGACCGAACCGCCTGTTGTTGAACCAACCGCCGCGGACTGCCCCAAGGCTGAAGTGTTCTGCGTGGGTCTCGTTACCGATGTGGGCAAGATCAACGACAAGTCGTTCAACCAATCTGCCTGGGAAGGCGTTCTGCAATCCCAGACCGATGGCGTGGCTGACATTGTCCAATACATCGAAACGACCGATGCGAAAGATTACGCCAAGAACATCGGCACGTTCGGCGATGCCGGCTTCGATGTGATCGTGACCGTCGGTTTTGCGCTCGGTGAAGCGACTGTCGCCGCCGCGGCCACCTACCCCGATGTTAATTTCATCGGCGTGGATCAGTTCCAAGCCGCGGAAACAGACGGCGTTGCGGGTCTGAACTTCCCTGAAGATCAGGCTGGCTTCCTCGTCGGCGCGCTTGCCGCTTCGATGAGCAAGAGCCACAAGATCGGCGCCGTGTGCGGTACCGATGTGGTTCCTCCCGTTTGGCGCTTTGGTGAAGGCTACAAAGCCGGCGCCGCGTATGCCGATGGCATGAACGGCACCACCACCGAAGTGTTCGTTGTGTATCACAGCGATGTGGGTTTCGATAAGACCTTCACCGACCCCGAGTGGGGCGCGCAGACCGCCACGTCCATGATGGATAACGGCGCGGATGCGATCTTCGGTTGTGGCGGCATCACCGGTAACGGCGCCATCACCGCCGCCGCCCAGGCTGGCGCTTACGCCATCGGCGTGGATACCGATCAGTACCTCACCCTGCCCGAAGCGGCTCCTCGCATGCTCTCCAGCGCGATGAAGCTCATCACTCCGGGCGTGGCTGAATTGATCGCCGCCGCCAAGGATGGTTCGATTACCTACGGCAACGTGTTCGGTGATGCGGGCTATGCTCCGTACCACGATGTGGCGGGCGAAGTTCCCGCCGAAGTTTCCTCGATGATGGAAACGCTCAACGCCGCGTTGCTCGACGGCTCTGTTGTGACCAACGTTCCGCCGGTCAAGCCGTAAGTTTCAAATCGCTCGAAAGAAAGGGAAAGAGGCTGTGCCTCTTTCCCTTTTTGTTTTGATAGTGGGTTGATATAATCAAACTAAATTCAATGTTTACTGGAGCGATGGATGCCATCAGAAAAGCAAACAAATTCGCTGTCGAAATTCATATCGTCATTGAAACAGTTTATTGAGTGGATCGACCCGATCCTGGTTCCCCTGCTCGCCATCCTCACATCGATGATCGTGGGCGGCATCATCATTAAATCTGTTGGCGGCGATCCCATTCTCGCCTATAAAGGGTTGCTGGAAGGTTCGTTCGGTTCCGTCGAACTTGGTCCGGTAAAATCACAACGCGCTATCAGTGAAACCGCCGTTTGGGCAACACCTTACATTTTTGCGGGGCTTGCTGTGGCGCTGGCGTTCAAAGGCGGTTTGTTCAATATCGGCGCGGAGGGTCAACTTGCCCTCGGCGCTGTTTTTTCTTCATTGATCGGTTACGCCCTGCCCGGCTGGCTCGGTGTGGATCTCCCAACGATCATCCACCTGCCGCTGGCCATATTGGGAGGTCTGTTGATGGGCGGGATATGGGCGGGAATTGTGGGCGCGCTCAAAGCCTATACCGGCGGTCATGAGGTGATCAACACCATCATGATGAACTACATCGCGCTCAACTCCACCTCCTTTCTGCTTAACGGCGTGATGAAAGATCCGAGTCCAACCAATGTCATCGCCCGCACGCCATTGATCGCAGAAAGCGCGCGCTTTGCCCCAATCTTTGAGGGATTGCGCGTCCATTGGGGGTTTGTGCTGGCATTATTCACCGCTGTTTTTATCTGGTGGTTGTTGAACAAGACCACGGTTGGGTTCGAGATTCGCACGATGGGCGCGAATCCCGACGCGGCACACTATGCGGGAGTCAATGTGAAGCGCACGATCATCCTGACCATGTTCCTTTCCGGCGCATTGGCTGGAATGGCAGGCGCCATTGAAGTGACGGGGTTGAACTATCGCCATGAACTTGGGTTTTCACAAGGGTACGGCTTTGACGCCATCGCAATCGCGTTATTGGGGAAGTCGCATCCAATCGGCGTGGTGCTTGCCTCGATCTTATTTGCCGCCATGCGAAACGGAGCGACCCGCATGCAATTCCTTACACAAATGCCAGTGGATCTGATCTCCATGATTCAGGCGTTTATTCTTCTCTTTGTCGCGGCAGACGCCATCGTGCGTTTCATCTTCCGCATCCAATCGAAGGGCGAGCGTGTTGTGCTCACCCGCGGCTGGGGAGGCTAGGACAACCTCATGGACTGGAAACGTTTCGGCTTCATCGCCATCATCATCGTGGTTCTTTTCGGAGGAGTAGTTGCCATCGGGCAGGTACAACAGCGCCCGCTGTTGATCGTTACGAGTATGCTGGCAACCACCATCGCTGTCGCTACGCCGCTCACGCTGGGCGCGTTATCCGGTGTCTTTTGCGAACGCGCCGGCGTGGTCAACATCGGCATCGAGGGCATGATGCTCGCCTCCGCTTTTTTTGGTTGGCTCGCCGCTGTGTATATGTTTCATGTATTTGAATATCCAACCGGGGTCAGCATTACAGCGGGAGCGTTGTTTGCCGTCATCACCGGCATGTTGATGGCATTGTTACACGCCGTGCTTTCCATTACATTCAAGGTGGATCAGATCATCGGCGGGACGGTCATAAATATCCTTGCCGTGGGTCTGACCGGATTTCTCAACCGACAAATGTTCTTCGGAAAAGGCAGTGTTTTTGAGGGGAGCATCCCCAACTCGCCCGGCGTCTTGCGCGCCATTCACATCCCCATCACTGAAATTTTGTCGCCGTTGTGCGGGGCAAATTCGCCGCTCTGTGTTGAAAACATTGCGGCCATCAACCGGGTTTTCGACCAGAAACCGATCGCCTTGAGCGCCATTCTTTTGGTGTTCATATCGCATTATGTGTTGTTCAACACCCGCTGGGGATTGCGCACTCGCGCCGTGGGCGAACATCCCAAAGCGGCAGACACGGTCGGCATCAATGTGATCAAGATGCGTTACGCCAATGTGTTGATCGGCGGCGCATTGGCTGGGCTGGCAGGCGCATACTTCACCATCGAATCTGTGCCGTCTTTTGAACCATTGCTGACGAACGGACGCGGCTTCATCTCGCTTGCCGCCATGATCTTCGGAAACTGGACCCCCATCGGCGCGTGGGCGGCGGCGCTAGTCTTTGGCGCATCTTCGGCGTTACAGATCAACATGCAGATTTTCCGCGCAGTCATTCCTCCGCAGCTGGCCTTCCTGCAACAATCGTACATCGTCGGGTTGGTTCCGTACATCCTGACCATGATCATCCTGACCGGCATCATCGGCAAAACCACTCCGCCTGCCGCCGGCGGCGTACCCTACGACAAATAGGAGAATGACATGACCGACACACCTGCAATCATTCTCGAAGCCAAAGACATCACCAAAAAATTCCCCGGCGTGCTGGCAAATGACAACGTTAACTTCGACCTGCGCAAAGGCGAGATCCATGCTTTGCTCGGCGAGAACGGCGCGGGCAAATCCACATTGATGAACGTTCTCTACGGGTTATACAAACCGGAATCTGGAACAGTCACTGTGGGCGGAAACCCGATGGCGCTCAATTCATCGCGCGATGCGATCAAACACGGCATCGGCATGGTGCACCAGCACTTCATGCTCATCCCGGTGTTCACCGTCACCGAAAATATCATGCTGGGAGCCGAAACCGACCATCGCGCCGCGCCGAATGAAATGCCGTTGGTGAAACTGGATCGCGCGGAGGTGGCGCAAAAAGTAAGGAACCTCTCGCATCAATACGGACTTGAAGTTGATCCCGATGCGGTTGTCGGCAACCTGCCTGTGGGCGTTCAACAGCGCGTTGAGATCGTCAAGGCGCTCTACCGCAATGCAAACATTCTCATCCTCGACGAGCCCACCGCAGTGTTAACTCCGCAGGAAGCCGACGATCTCTTTCGCATCATGCACGAACTGACCGATAAAGGCGTATCGATCGTGTTCATCACGCACAAACTCAAAGAGGTGTTGAAAGTCGCCGACCGCATCACCGTCATGCGCGCGGGGCGCGTGGTGGGAAGCGCCAACCCAAAAGAAAGCAACGAGCAAAAACTCGCCTCGATGATGGTGGGGCGCGAAGTGATTCTCACAGTGCAGAAAAAACCCGCAGAACCCAAAGAGGACGTTCTCGTCGTCAACGATCTGCGCGTCAAAGATGCGCGCGGGCTTGAGGCAGTGCGCGGCGTTTCGTTCACGGTTCGCGCGGGCGAAGTGTTGGGCTTGGCGGGCGTGCAGGGCAACGGTCAAACCGAATTGGCAGAAGCATTAAGCGGTTTACGCGCCAGTGAAGGCGGTCACTTCTTGATTGGCGGGCACGACCTTACCGGGAAGCCGCCGCGCCCGATCACACAGGCCGGTTTGGCAAACATCCCTGAAGACCGTCAAAGGCACGGTCTTGTGCTCGGCTATAGCGTCGCAGATAACATGGCGCTTTGCGACTATTACCACACGCCCTTCTCGAACGGTGTCGTTATCCAGCAGAAGCAAGTGGATTCGAATGCGCGGAAATTGATCGAGGCTTACGATGTGCGCACGCCCTCTCCATATGTTACGGCTGGCAAACTTTCCGGCGGCAACCAGCAAAAGGTGATCGTGGCGCGCGAACTGAGCCGCTCGGTAAAACTGGTGCTCGCATCGCAACCCACGCGCGGGTTGGATGTGGGTTCGATCGAATACATTCACAAGCAGATCATTGCCATGCGCGATCGCGGCGTGGCGGTTCTGCTCGTTTCAGCCGAATTGGATGAAATCCTGTCGCTGTCGGATCGGATCGCGGTGATATATCGCGGTGAGATCGTCGCCACGGTGGACCGTAAAGACGCCTCGCGCGAGCAGTTGGGCTTGTTGATGGCTGGGGTGCGCGAACCAGCCTGACCCGTCGGTTTGACGCGTGTTTAGCATCCAATGCAACCCTTCTCGAAAAATGAGAGGGGTTGTTTTTTAGGAACAAAGGGCAATTTTTCTCCGTCTGGACTGGTGTAGAATATTGAAAATTCCTAAGAGGAAAGAGAAAAAAGTATGAGAAATCTTCGCCGCCTCACCCTGATCACAACTGTTGTGATTCTTATCTTATCCGCCTGCAATCTGCCGTCGAACAGGCCGCCCACCGAAGACCCCAACGCCATTTCGACCAACGCCGCGCTGACGGTGCAAGCCCTGCTGAATCAGGCAACGCCGTTCAGCACGCCGACCCTGCCGCCNNTCCTGCGCGTGGAGCGGGTATGCGCTGGTGTTCGATAGCGGCGACGCGATGAGCGGTGTTTCACCGGTGGCGATCGGCACTGTTAACCCAGGGCAGGAAGTGGATGTTTCAGTCAGCCTCAAAGCCCCCGCATCCAATGGAACATATCGCGGGTATTGGAGGATTCGAAATGCCAGCGGTGTGTTGATTCCCGTACAAGGCGGCGCGCAACAAGGCAAATCGTTCTTTGTGGAGATCAAGGTGGGCGGGGGTAGTGGAGGTCCATTCGCTGTTACCGGTGTCACCTTCTCGGTTTCCGGCTCGTGCGGCGGTTTTACCATCACGGCAAATATTACCGCCAACGGACCCGGTAACGTAACGTATAAGTGGATGAGAAGCGATGGCGCTATAGACAATGCCGCGCATGCTCCAATCGTATTTGCCTCCGCGGGCACGCAATCGGTAAATACCACCTGGTCTGTTTCGGCCCCCGGTCAATCGTTCTGGATGGAAATTTACATCGACGCTCCAAACCATCAGCAATTTGGGCGGGCAAACTTTAGTTGCCCATAAGCAGCTAAATGAAAAGTGAGAACGCCCGGCGGAACTGGTCGGGCGTTTTTCATAACAGGTATAATCTTTTTGATGAAACGCGTTTACAGAAAGGAAGTTTGAATGTTCCAAATTCGCACGTACAAAATTTTGGCATGGATGATCAGTGTATCTCTACTCCTCGCGGCTTGCGGCACATCGTCGCAAAACGAAGCNNGCCGTTACCGTTGATTCAAACAAACACGCCCGAACCAACTCTCCCCGCCTTGCCGCCCACACTCACACCAGGACTCACCCCAACGGCAGAGTCGACCCTCTCCTCCGCGCCATCCGACCCGAACTGCATTCACGCTAACCTGGTCGGCGAATACCCGCCCGATGGAACGGTCTACAAACCGGACACAGATTTTACAAAGACTTGGACGATCAAAAACGAAGGCACTTGCACATGGGATTCCACCTATCGGTTGATCTTCTGGAGCGGCGACGCGCTGGGCGGCGCCACCTACTACAACCTGCCGGAGATCGTTGCGCCCGGCGACGATATTCCGATCACGATCAACCTCAAAGCCCCCTCTACCGAGGGAACCTATACCGGCTACTGGCGCTTGCAGACCCCATGGAATGCCGTTTTTGGCGTGGGACAGTACAGCCAGGCGTTTTACGCAAATATTGTGGTGGATAAACGCCCGCAACAAGAGTATGGAATTGTAGATCTAGACTACCAGATTGTCCGCGAACCAGCCGAGGGATGTCCCGTCAATGTGCTGTATACGGTATATGCCACGATCACTACGAGTGGACCATTAGATCTCAGTTATTACTGGGAACAAAAAGACGGAAATGAAAGCGCGGTGAAAGAACTTTCCTTCGCCGCCGCAGGCTCGAAGACAATCTCACGCAGTTGGACGGTCGGCAGGGGAGACAGCCCCAACGAACGCTGGATGCAGATCATCGTCTTGACGCCCGAGTACACAGAATTTCCAAAAGCGACGTGGCCCAATAACTGCCCATAATATTTCAAAATCGCCGGAGCAGAACCGCTTCGGCGATTTTCTTTGGGAACCTGAAGGACACGAGGAGCGTTTATACATGTGATGATACCCTCGGAGGCATTATGATATCCGCCCGCTTTACCAAACTTCTACTTTTGACGCTCGCTCTTTCCACCATTTTGGCTTGTGGTCTCTTTTCTCCTGATTCCTCTCCCCAGCCCGCCGAAACGTTAAACGCCCTGTACACATCAGCCGCACAGACGCTGGACGCGCTCTCCACACAGGTGGCGTTTACCCAAACCTCCCAACCTACGGCAACAAGTACCTTGTTATTTGGCAATTCCAGCCCGACGCCATTCAACACATTTACCAACGTGCCGCCGATCGCAACGCTAACAAGGTGCGATGCCGCCGCCTTTATCAGCGATGTAACCTACGCCGACGGCGCCGTGGTCGGGCGCGGAAGCAACTTCACAAAAATTTGGCGGTTGAAAAACGTGGGCACCTGCACATGGACGACTTCATATGCCATTGTGTACGTTAGCGGCGAAAAATTTGGCGCGCCAAACTCGGTTTCCATGCCGGGTAACGTGGCGCCCGGTCAAACTGTGGATATTGCGCTCAACCTTGTCGCTCCGAACCAGAATGGCAGATACCGGGGCTATTGGATTCTACGGAACGCCTCCGGGGTCTTGTTTGGAATAGGCAATTCGGCTGATTCCAGTTTTTACGTGGATGTCAGCATCAACGGCTACACCTTAGGCGTGTATGATTTTGTTTCCAACTACTGCGATGCCGCCTGGAAAAGCGAAACGAAAAACCTGAATTGTCCGGGACAGCATGGCGACGACCGGGGATTCGTGCGGGCGTTAACCACCCCCAAAATGGAGGATGGAACCGCGCGCGGCGATGCCTTGCTCACGTACCCCAATAAATCTGGAAGCGGATCGATCACCGGAAAATACCCGAGCTTCACCGTAAAAAAAGGCGATCGCTTTCAGGCGCTGATCGGCTGTCAATATCAAGCCACAGAGTGTAATGTCGTCTTCCGACTGCAATACCAGATTGGCAACGGAGACGTGAAAACCCTCGCCCAATGGCAGGAAGTGTACGAGGGACAATATAATTCCGTGAGCGTCGACCTCAGCGCGCTCGCCGGCGAAAAGGTCAAATTCATCCTAACCGTGCTTGCCAATGGAACATCGCACGATGATTTTGCCCTCTGGGTTGCTCCACGCATCACCCGCCAGAGCGCCGACCCCGCTACGGCTACAGTTACCATGACGCCTACCATTACACAAACGCCGACCATCACATTGACCCCGACTGTTACCTCCACGCCGACGGTCACAGTCACACCGACTTCAACCTCAACAGCCACGCCTACATCGACCGAAACGCCCACACCCACGCCATAAGCCGTCAAAACAATTGCGATATAATGATACTGGAAGTTGTAGTAATAAACGACACCTTCCAGTATCATTGATTTGAACGAGACCACGGAGGTACTCACATGCCTGTTCGACCAACCACAAAGCGGATCATGCCAGTTTTTTTGATGATCATGCTCATCCTTGCAGGATGTAATTTTGGCGCCACGCCCGCCCCTACTATGGATGTGAATGCCGCCATTACTTCCATTGCCGGTACAACGGTTGCACAACTCGCCTTGCAATTCACCCAAACTGCGCTTGCCAACCCATCTCCGACCGTTCAGCCGACAAATACCCTTGAGCCATCGCCTACTACGGGTATTGTTACTGTTGAAGGCGCATCTCCAACGGTTGGAACGCCTCCCACCATTTCCTTCAACAGCACGCCCCTGCCCGGTTTCACGGCCCTGCCCTCCCCCACCCAAGCTGGGGCAACCGCCGCGTTGGGTGACGAATGCAGTAATAGCGCATTTGAGGGCGATGTCACCATCCCCGATGGAACCGTCCTTAAACCCGGTCAGGATTTCGTAAAGCAATGGGCGATCAAAAATACAGGCAACTGCACCTGGGATGAAGGTTTCACTCTCGTTTTCATCGGCGGCGACCGGGCAATCGATCCTTATGACTTTACCTTCAAGAAATCGGAAGATTATGTCAGCCCGGGTGAATCCATCAACATTGGCATCAGGTTGACCGCGCCGCTTACCCCAGGCGATTATCAAGGGCATTGGCGACTGCGCAACGATAAAGGCTACTTTTTCGGCACGATTCTTTCCGTTTACTTTACGGTAAAGAAATAACCCTGAAATAACTATGACACGAGGCGCTATGAAACGGAAAATAGTTTTCACATCCTTGCTGGTTATCCTCCTCCTCGCGGCGTGCGGAGGGCAAGCCACCCCCGCCGAACCAACACCAGATGTCGCCGCTGTGCGCACCTCCGCCGCGAGCACGGTTGTATCTCAATTCACATTGACTGCGGCGGTCTTTACGCCAACCGTCTCTGCCCCGGCTACCGAACCTCCGGTCGTGGAAGATGTCCCCACTGCCACACCAGAAACCATCGCACAAGAAACGTCGGCATCCACACCCGGCACAGCGATCCCATGCGATCTGCTCAACTACGACCCGGTCACCGTGGATGTGAACGTGCCAGATAATACAATCATGGCGCCAGGACAAGAATTTATTAAAACCTGGCGCGTGAAAAACACCGGCACATGCCCATGGGGCGCAGGTTATGTGCTTGCCTATGCCGGCTACGATGATGACATGGACGGGCAGTTCATCGCCCTCACAGAAGTCGTGCAATCAGGGCAGGAAGTGGAAGTCTCCATCCAATTCAAGGCTCCCGCACAGGCTGGCATTTACGTCAGCGCATGGTCGATGCGAAATGCGGCGGGCATCTTCTTCCCGGAAAGAATCTTCGTCAAGATCGTTGTGCAATAAAAATTGTGACCGGCTTGAAACAACTCATCAAAGACAAAGCGCGCCAGCTGGGATTTTTCCTGGCTGGCGCGACTCTTCCTAACCCGCCTCCGCATTACTCCACATTCGAACATTGGCTCGCGCAAGGTCATCATGGCAACATGAACTACCTCGCCACCGAAAAAGCCCGCGTGCGCCGCGCAAACCCGCGCGAAATTCTCCCCGAATGTAAATCTATTTTAGTGCTTGCCACACCGTACGACTCCCCTCTCCCTTTGGGAGAGGGGCTGGGGGTGAGGGCGGGTGTGAGGGTAGCATCCTACGCCCGCGCCGAAGACTATCACAACATCATCCCCGCTCGAATGGAGGAACTCGTTCGCTTCATCGAGGAGCAGGTTCAACGTCCGATAAAGAATCGCTATTACACGGATACCGGCCCCATCCTCGAACGCGACCTTGCGCAACGCGCGGGCATCGGTTGGATCGGAAAAAATTCCTGCCTCATCAATCCCAAACAAGGCTCGTATTTTTTCATCTCCGAAATTTTTCTCGATCTCGAACTCGAACCCGACACGCCGTTCGTCACCGACCATTGCGGCACATGCACGCGTTGCATCACCGCCTGCCCCACCGATTGCATTTTGCCGAACCGCACGCTCGACGCGACGCGCTGTATTTCATACCTCACCATTGAACTCAAAGACGACATCCCCGTTGAACTGCGCGAAAAAATCGGCAACTGGGTTTTCGGATGCGACATCTGCCAGATGGTCTGCCCGTGGAATCGATTCGCGCCCGAAGGTGATCCTGCATTTTTGGATAAAGAGCCGCTTCCTCCTCCGACGGGCGAACTGACTCTCACTCCCCAAGCCTTTAATCAACGCTTCAAGCGGACCCCCGTCTCCCGCGCCAAGCGACGCGGCTACCTGCGAAACGTTGCCGTCGCCCTCGGCAACACCGGCGACACACACGCGCTCCCCGTCCTGCAAAACGCCCTCAATGACGACGAACCCATGATCCGCAACCACGCGCAATGGGCGATTGAACAAATCAACAAGAGAGCAAGTGAGCAAAGTCTCTAATCTCTGGTCTCGATACATCCCGCGACGAGCATCGCAGGACTACTCGACCACCACACCAATCTCCAGTCTCTAATCTCCAGTCTCCGATCTTCAATTCTCTAATTCTCCATTTCTCCAAATTACCAATTACTATTCACCAATTACTCATGCCCTCCATCCTCCTCGCCACCAACAACAAAGACAAAATCATCGAACTGCAAG
>CXWJ01002693.1_pt1 | contig 12837 bp, 15 predicted proteins | sample 590841 | NCBI WGS metagenome assembly CXWJ01 (sample SAMEA3498367, study PRJEB10139) | wastewater metagenome | biome: wastewater treatment plant; material: activated sludge | place: Austria | collected 2015-01-21 | reverse complement strand
GAGATGCGCGGCCGGGCGATGTGCGAGAAGCTGAAAGACCTGATCCCGCAGCACCTGTTCCAAATCCCGATCCAAGCCGCGATCGGCGGCAAGGTGATCGCGCGCGAAACGATCCGCGCGCTCCGCAAAGACGTGACCGCGAAGTGCTACGGCGGCGACATCAGCCGTAAGCGCAAGCTGCTGGACAAGCAGAAGGAAGGTAAGAAGAAGATGCGGGAGTACGGGAGCGTGGAGATCCCGCAGGAAGCGTTTATCGCGGCGCTGAAGATGGATGAGAATTAGGGTCGATCGATGCCATGACTGATGAGCAGTTGGATCATTGGCTCATCCGGCGGCTCTTCGGCATATCAAGCAATCCCGCGCATCGCGTTGGAAACTTGATAACGGGCTACGTGGGTCTGGTTCTTTCTCTGTTTCTCACGGGCTTTCTCTTATTCATGGCCCTACAGGGACCACGACTCGGACTGCCAGACCGCTCGGATTTGATCGCAGCCGAGGGCACGTTGCGCGAGGCGTACGAGCGCAAAAGCACCGTCTATTTTTCGCTCGCTGAGCATCCCGACAAATTTGACTACCAATCGAAGGCTGACGACGGTAAGTCGGTATTTAGATCGCTCACGGTCGGAGCGCACGTCAGCGTCTTGCACCAGCCGCCACCGGCGGACTATCGCGTCGGCGAAGATCGGCTCACTGTCTACCAGATCGAGGTCGGTGGGGAGATGGTTCGCAGCTACGAACAAGTGGAAGAAGCGTGGGTGTCGAACAACAGTCTCGGCCCTTGGCTCGCGGCGTTGTTCGTCGCATTCATTCTCTACTTCGCGGCTTACATTTGGCTGGCGCATCGCAGGTGACGAAGCGCGCCATCCCGTCGTGGCAGGCATGAGAAGGGCTACGGAAATGCGGGGACGGGTAATGGACTTCTGGCGACATGTTATAGTGTCCCTACGGCGGCAGGTGGCTCGCCTGCGTTCACAAGGCTCAATTTAGCTCGATGACAGCATCGGCGCCTGTCAAGGCCTGCTCGATGCGCGGCAGCGCTGACTCGAACTTCGGCAGCAGCACGTGCTTGCGTACATTTCCAAGCCGAACCCATACGATTGACGGCCCGCCGCCTTCGATGATGCGGCGGATCACGAAGTCCTCGTCCTTTGTGACGAGAACCGACTTCGTATCCTTCGCGTGGGTCCAAATGCTCAGGTCTTGCACGCCCTTCAGGCCGAGCCGATACACATGCTGCGCCTCGTGACCGAGCTCTGCCAACCGCGCGGCAAGCGCGGGCGGAAGTTGCGCGTCAACAAGAAATCGCAATTTAAGTCGTCACAATTATCGAACGGTCGGACTGACGAGCGGCGAACTCCAGCGACGCGGAAATGTCATCGTTGTCGAGATAGGGATAGTCCGCCAAAATCTCCTGGCGCGACGCGCCCGAGGCAAGCAAATCGAGCACGTCGGACACGCGAATCCGCATTCCGCGGATGCATGGCTTGCCGCCGCAAACCTCGGGATCAATCGTGATGCGTTTCAGCAAGCTCATGGCCGGCATCATACACTGAGGGTTCGAAAATGCCAGGCCGCAGGAACACCGAGATAGAGCGGCCGCGACAGCTTTTCTTGTGCCCCTGCCCCTCACCAGGAGAACGCGCTAAGGCGCGAACTTGGCTTGGCACTCGTCAAACGTCATTGTCTGCGCGCGGATGAGGCCCTGCCCGTCCGGTGCTGACGTCGGGTCGACGAAGATCATGTTGTATTTGTTCGCCTGCATCGCGTAGGTGCGGGTTTTCGAGAGGTTCACGAGGCCGACGTCGAAGGTGAAGCTGCGGTCGGCTTCGGCGATCAGCCAGTGGCCGTTTGTCTTGTCGTCGGACATCGTGATCGCTTCGCCCGGGTTGATCGTGGCGTTCAGCACGGGTTTCAGCAGCACGGCGTCTTCGGCGGGCAGATCCTGCACGCGGTCGAACGTGCGGGCGTGGAAGCTTCCGGCCATCACCAGGTGCGACGAGACCATGTTGTTGTGGACGTGCGGGATGATCGCGCCGCCTTTGCGCATGCCGAAGAAGCGCAGGAACCACGGGCGTTCGATGCCGGCGACGTTGATCGTCGCGGGGAATTTCGGGTCCTTCGTTTCGGCGAGGTTCGTCGGGAACGTCATCGCCGCGGTCAGGCGGTCGAAGTCGAGGTAGCGGGCGATCGCGGATAAGGCGATGCCGGTGTTCAGCACTTCGATCTGGTGCTGCCATTGGATGGGCGTGATACGGCCTTGGGCGAGTGCGCTGTTGATGTCGGCGACGTCTTGCGCCCAGCGGTTCAGGTCCGCCGGGGGCGAGGCGAGCGCGCGCGAGGACAGGATCGCGTTCAGCGCGGCGGCGGTGGCGAAGGCGGTGAAGAAGTCTCGGCGGTTGGGCATGGGTGGGAGTGTAGCTCAGAAGATGAGAAAATACCGCCCCCACTTCGGGGCGGTATTCCTTGGAATTGGATCAGGCGGCGATGAAGCGTAATGCGGCGTGGATTTCGGAGATGCGGGCGACTTTCGTGTCTTTGAGGCCGGCTTTGCGGGCGAGGGTGATGATGGCGTCGCCGTTTGGCTTTGTGCCCTTGGTGTAGACGAGCCAGAGGGCAGTGCCTTTCGGGAGCACCTTCGCGGCGGCGGCGATTTGCTTTTCCGCGGTTTCGGGCGCGAGCGTGAGGATGACCACGGTCACTGCCTTCGCTTTCGCGGCGCTGAGTGTGGTTGCGCGTTCGGCTTTAGCGGCGGCTTCGTCGATCTCCTTGATGCGCTCACCCACGATGACGACTTTCGTGTCGGCTTTGAGCCCCAGCTTGTCGGCCAGCGTGGGCGGGTTCAGGATCTTCGTCGCCCAGGCGGCCGCCTCCTTCGCGCCGAGCGCGAGTTCGAACTTTTCCGTCTTGGTTTCGATCTTGAGCGCGTCGCCTTCGACGGCCGCTATGCGCACGTCGGCCAGCGGGACCTTGAGCTTCTTGCCGCCGGTGAGTTCAAGCGCTTCGGAGTCGAGATGGGCGCGCACCTCGGCGCGGTCTCTGCCCGAGCGGTAGGCTGTCTTTGCTTCGCGGCCCATCGGCCCCTCTTTTTGAAAGCGGACGCCCGAGCGTAGCGGGCGAAATTTTTGCGTCAATCCGAGAACTTAGCGCTCGTTGTTCAGACGGCGCTTTGGCCGTGGCGGCGGTCACGTCCAGATCGGTTCTGGCCCTCAATCCGCAGCGGCCCACGTTAGACTTCGGGTTATCGAATGATTCGCGTTCCGACGACGCGAACACGGGATCAAGGGGGATGCCCATGCTGACCAAAGCTGCTCTGCGTACGATCTTTCCGCGCGCGCCAGAGGCCGATCTTGAGGCGTTCGTCAGCTTCGGCGTCGAGGCGCTGAAGAATGCCGGCATCCTCGAGATGGCGAACCGGCTGCAGTACTTCTTGGCGCAGCTGGGCCACGAGTCGAACGGGCTCACGCATAAGGAAGAGAACCTGAACTACTCCGCGAACCGGTTGACGGAGATTTGGCCGAACCGGTTTCCGACGCTGGAATCCGCCAAGCCCTATGCGTTTAATCCCGAGAAGCTCGCCAACAAAGTCTATGGCGGGCGCATGGGTAACACGGAACCCGGCGACGGCTATCGCTATCGCGGGCGCGGGTACATTCAGCTCACCGGCCGCGAGACCTATCGCGAGATCGGCAGGATCGCGGGGCTCGACCTCGAGGCCAATCCGGAGCTTGCGGCAAACCCGGAGAACGCGGTTCGCATCGCTTGCGCGTTCTGGACGTGGAAGAAGATCAACAAGCAGTGCGATGCGGGCGACTTCACCGGCGTCACGCAACGCATCAACGGCGGTACGAACGGTCTGTCCGACCGGCTCGATTGGCTGCGGAAGGTCAAGAACGTCATCACCGCGACGACGAACGGCGGCGTTGCGACGCCGGCAACAACGCCCTCGACGACAAGCACGACGACCACATCGACGACGACAAAGCCCACCTCAACGACCACGACCTCGACCGGCACCACGCCGGTCAAACCGAAGCCGAAACCGGCGGAGCAACCGGAAACGCTGGCCAACCCCACGGTCCTCGAGGCACAGAAAAAGCTGTCGCGGCTTGGCTATTACAAGGGCGTGCTCAACGGCATCTACGATCAGGTGCTGCGCGCGGCGCTGTGGGCGTTCCAGGGCGACGAAGATCTCCCGCAGACCGGGCGGCTCGATACGCGCACCCGGGCGGAGCTGAACGTCTGACGGTCAGTAGCCCGCTTCGCTGAGTTCGTCGCGCTCGCGGAAGAGCACGGCGAGGATCACGCCCGTCACGCCGAACACGGCAAAGGCCGGCCATGCTAGAAAGCTCGCGAAGCCTTCGGCCACCGGGGCCGGCGCCATGCCGGCGATCCAGGCTTGGAAGCTTGCGACTCCCGTCGCCGTGAAGAGACCCCAGACATCGGCCAGCGAGCGCATTTGGGGCTCCTCCCCGCGCTCCAGCAGCGTGATGACATCGGCGCCGAGGAGCATCAGCCCCAGCACGATCAGCACCAGCGCAATAAAACGAAACAACATCGCAAAAACCCCAATTCTTCCCCGGGGCGCATGGTAGCGATGCGGGCCACGCCGGACAAGGTTTACGGCGGCGCGGGGACCCGGCGAAAGCGGCGGCCGTGCCCCACGTTCGGCGCGGTCCTCTTAAGCTTTACTGCAACCAACCCCTTCTGTTCCTCGGGCGTGGCTTAGGTGCCGCAGAATGTCTGCGTCACGCGCTCGTGCGGCGCGGGGGGCGTCGTGAGGTCGGCAAATGCGGCGTCGTCGTCGAACGGGCGCGCGAGCGCGGCCGTCAGCCGCCGGAACGGCACGAAGTCGCCGGACTGCGCCGCGGCGAGTGCTTGTTCAACGCGATGATTGCGCGGGATTATTGCCGGATTGACGGCGCGCATCGCAGCCGCGCGTTCGTGCGGCGCCGACGCCTCGCGCGCTAGCCTGGAGCGCCAGCGCGAGAGCCAGTCGGCCATTGCGCTTTCTTGCTTGAACAGCGCACGGAGGTTTCGATCGGCGAGATCGTCCGCCGCCGCGTCCGCGAGCTGCCTGAACGTCAACGTGTAGTCCGCGCGGCCTTGATGCATCGCCTCGAGCAGCGCGGCGATAAGAGGCTCGTCGCCTTCCTCGGTGCGCGCGAGGCCGATCTTCGCGCGCATGCCGGCAAGCCATGCGGCTTTGAAGTGCGCAGGGAAGGCCTCAATCACTGCAATTGCCGCCTCGATCGCCTTGTCCGTTTCGGGGTCGATCAGCGGCAGCAGCGTCTCGGCGAAGCGGGCCAGGTTCCACTGCGCGATCGTTGGTTGGTTCGCAAACGCGTAGCGCCCGCCGTGGTCGATCGAGCTGAAGACCTCGGCGGGATCATATGCGTCCAAGAACGCACAGGGGCCGTAGTCGATCGTCTCGCCGGAGATGGCCATGTTGTCGGTGTTCATCACGCCGTGAATGAAGCCCACGTGCAGCCAGCGGGCGATCAGCGACGCCTGCGCCTGCGTTACCGCTTCAAGCAGTGCAAGATAGGGGTGCGCGGCGCGGGCGGCGTCGGGGTAGTGCCTCTCGATGACGTGGTCGGCGAGCAGCTTCACCGCTTCGTCGTCGCGTCTGGCCGCGAAGTACTGAAACGTGCCGACGCGAACGTGGCTCGCCGCGACGCGCGTGAGCACCGCGCCGGGCAAGACGGTCTCGCGATAAACGGGCTCGCCGGTCGTCACTACCGCGAGCGCGCGCGTGGTCGGAATGCCGAGCGCGTGCATCGCCTCGCTCACGATGTATTCCCGCAGCATGGGACCGAGAGCGGCCCGGCCATCGCCACGCCGCGAGAAGGGCGTGGGGCCAGACCCCTTCAGCTGCACATCGCGCCTGCGGCCGGCGGCATCGACAACCTCGCCCAACAGCACCGCGCGGCCGTCGCCCAGTTGCGGCACGAACTGGCCGAACTGATGCCCCGCATAGGCGAGCGCAATCGGTTCGGCATCGCTCGCAATCTCGTTGCCTGAAAACAGCGCTGCCGCCCTGCCTTCCACCGCGTCCACATCAAGGCCGAGGTCATGCGCCAGTTGCCGATTGAACGCGATCAAGCGCGGCTCGGCGACCGGCACGGGTTCCACCGCCGCGTAGAAGCGCGACGGGAGGCGGCGATACGAATTGTCGTGGCCCAGGCGGATCAAACGCGCGCCCCGTGGAAAGCAGTGGCGGACAGAGAGAGATTCGAACTCTCGATACCCGTGAAGGTATACACGCGTTCCAGGCGTGCGCCTTAAACCACTCGGCCATCTGTCCGTTGAGCCGCCCGGGAACCCGGACAGGCGCGGGACTATAGTCGGGGGAAGCGCGGCTGCAAGCCAAAAACCGCCGGTCCTTGCGTCAGCGCAGGGACGGGCGTTTAGATTCCGGCTTGGAATTGCCGCAGGAGGAACAAGCCATGGTGAGACAGACGATCGCGGTGTGCTTAACCGCAGCGGTGCTTGGGGCAAGTACGGGGCTTTCGGCGGATGCGCCGGCGCAGCCGTCGTCCTGCGCATTCGTGCGTTCGATCGATTATTGGAAGCCGATCGACAAGGAGAACGCCTACATCTACACGTCGCCACGCCGTAAGTTCAAAGTGAAGTTCTTCGCGCCGTGCCAGGAACTGAACTGGGCGGTGTTCGCGCGGCTCGATACGCGGCCGGGCGGGCATGTGTGCCTGTCGCCGGGCGACGCGCTGATCTTCGGACGCGGCACGATCGTTCCGCGCGATCGTTCTCTCGGCCGCGAGCGATTCGGGATCGAGGAACGCTGCGTTATCAGCGCGATCGAGCCGGTGCCCTATGACGACGACGAGCAGCCGAAGCCGCCGGGCTAGTTCATCCGCGCAGCGTGGCGCCCGTCGCCTTGGCGACGGCGCCCACGATTTTGCTCGAAACCGTTTCGATCTCCACTTCGGTCAGCGTGCGATCCTTCGGTTGCAGGCGCACGGCGATGGCCAGCGACTTCTTGCCAGGCTCGACGCCCTTGCCTTCGTAGACATCGAAGACGGCGACGCTTTCGATGAGGGCGCGGTCGGTGCCGACGGCGGCCTTGACGATGTCGGCGGCGGCGACTTTGGCGTCCACCAGGAAAGCGAAGTCGCGTTCGACCGCTTGGAATTCGGAGAGGTCTAGGCGCGGTTTCGTTTTCGTGGGCTTTGTTTTCTGGGCGGGCAACGTTTCGAGCATCACTTCGAACGCGGCGACGGGACCGTCGAGGTCGAACGCGGCGACGACCTTCGGGTGCAGTTCACCGAAATAGGCGAGCACGTTCTTCGGGCCTAAACGCAGCGCGCCGGAGCGGCCGGGGTGGAACCAGGCGGGAGCGTCCGCCGTCACTTGCGCGGCGTCACCGGCGAAGCCGCAAGCGTCGAGGATCGCGAGGACGTCGGCCTTCGCTTGGAAGACGTCGGCGTTCCACNNTCGCCGGGTTCGGGGCCGGTAAATTGCGGGCCGACTTCGAAGAGGCCGAGGTCTTTCTGTCCACGCGCGGCGTTCCTTTGCGCGGCGGCGAGGAGGCCCGGAAGAACGCTCGGGCGCATGGCATCGAGGTCGGCCGAGATCGGGTTGGCGAGCAACAACGCATCCGGCACGCCGCCGAAGAGGGCGGCTTGCGCCTTCGAGACGAACGACCACGTCATCGCTTCGGTGAGGCCGCGGCTGGCCAAGGTGCGCTTCGCGGCGCGCACGCGCTTCTGCATCGGCGTGAGCACCGGGAGCGGCACGCTTGACGGGCGCGGGAGCGGCGTTGAGGGTATCTTGTCGAAGCCTGCTATGCGCACGACCTCTTCGACCAGGTCGGCCGGGCCGTGCACGTCCGGGCGCCAGGACGGGACGGCGACGCGGGTGCCGACGACGGCGCGGAAGCCCAAGCGGTCGAGGATGGTCATCGCCTCGCCTGCGTGGATCTTCATGCCGCAGAGCTTTTCGATGAGCGCGGGATCGAATGTAATGTCGCGCTTCGTGTCCGGGGCGCGGCCGGCTACCGTGACGTCGGAGGCTTCGCCGCCGCAGAGGTCGAGCACGAGTTTCGTTGCGAGATCGAGGCCCGGCGTGACGTATTCCGGATCGACACCGCGTTCGAAGCGGTAGCGCGCGTCGGAGTTGATACCCAGTTCGCGGCCGGTGCGGGCTGTGCGGACGGGATCGAAGTACGCGCTTTCAATGAAAACGTTCGTTGTCGTCTCCGTAACGCCGGTGGACTCGCCGCCTATGACGCCACCCAAGCCCAATACCCCGTTGTCGTCGGCGATGACGCACATTTCGGCGTCGAGCTCGTAGGTTTTCCCGTCGAGCGCGAGGACGGTTTCGCCCTTCTTCGCGAGACGGGCGTGGATCTCGCCCTTGAGCGTGTCGGCGTCATAGACGTGAAGCGGACGCGCACGGTCGAGCGAGATCAGGTTCGTGATGTCCACGAGCGCGGAGATCGGGCGCAGGCCCACGGCCTTCAGCCGCTGTTGCAGCCAGGCTGGCGACGGGCCGTTCTTCACGCCCTTGACCGTCCGGCCGGCGAAGACGGGGCAAGCGTTCTTCGTCTTGTCGTCGAAGTGCAGCCCGATCGCGACCGGGTTCTTGAAACGCGGGTTGATCTTGAGCGATGGCTCGGGCTTCAGATGGCCTGCGCCTGCCGCCGCAAGGTCGCGCGCGACGCCACGCACGCCCGTGCAGTCCGGGCGGTTCGGCGTGAGCTTGATCTCGATCACCGGGTCGGTGAGACCCATCACGTCCGCGAATGGTCTGCCGACGGGGGCGTCTTCGGGGAGTTCGATGATGCCATCGTGTTCTTGGCTGAGGCCCATTTCGCGTTCGGAGCAGAGCATGCCGTTCGACTCGACGCCGCGGATCGAGGACTTCTTCAGCTCGAGCCCCGTGCCGGGCACGGTGACGCCCGCGTGCGCGAACACGCCCTTCATGCCGGCGCGCGCGTTCGGGGCGCCGCAGACGACCTGCAGCTTTTCCTTGCCAGTGTCGACAACGCAAACGCGCAGCTTGTCGGCGTTCGGGTGCTTTTCGGCCGAGACGACGTAGGCGACGGTGAACGGCGCCAGGTCTTTCGCCTTGTCGTGCACGGATTCCACTTCGAGGCCGATGTGGGTCAGCGTGTCGGCGATCTTTTCGACCGGCGCATCCGTGTCGAGGTGGTCCTTGAGCCAGGAGAGCGTGAATTTCATCGGCTGAGCCCTCCCGCAAGGGAAGGCATGTCCAACGCGGCGAAGCCGTAGTGCTTGAGCCAGCGCGCGTCGCCTTCGAAGAAGGCGCGCAGGTCGGGAGCGCCGTATTTCAGCATCGCCAGACGATCGAGTCCCATGCCCCAGGCGAAGCCCTGGTACTTCGCGGGATCGTGGCCGCACATTTCGATCACCTTCGGGTGGACCATGCCGCAACCCAAGATCTCAAGCCAATCGTTGCCCTGCCCCAGCTTCACTTCGCCACCGCTGCGGTCGCAACGGATGTCGACTTCGGCCGATGGTTCCGTGAATGGGAAGTGCGAGGGGCGGAAGCGCATCTCGACCTTCGGCACTTCGAACAGCGCGCGGCAGAACTCTTCCAGGATCCACTTCAGGTGGCCCATGTGCGAGTTCTCGTCGATCACCAGGCCTTCGATCTGGTGGAACATCGGCGTGTGGGTTTGATCGCTGTCCATGCGATAGACGCGGCCCGGCACGATAATGCGGATCGGCGGCTTTGCGGTGAGCATCGTGCGGACCTGAACCGGCGACGTGTGCGTGCGCAGCAGGTGGCGCGTGCCGTCGGCCTTCGGCTTCAGATAGAACGTGTCGTGCATCTGCCGCGCTGGATGTTCCGGCGGGATGTTCAGCTTCGTGAAGTTGTTGTCGTCCGTTTCGATGTCCGGGCCTTCGGCGATCGCGAAGCCCATGTCGGCGAAGATGGCCGTCGCCTCGTCGAGGATTTGGCTGACCGGGTGGATGCGGCCTTGCATCTCCGGGCGCACGGGCAACGTCACGTCCACGCGCTCGGCCTTCAGCTTTGCCTCGAGCGCGGCGTCGCCGAGCGCGCCTTTGCGGGCTGCGAGTGCTGCGGTTACGCGGTCGCGCATGCCGTTGATGATCGGCCCCTTGGCCTTGCGCTCGTCGGGCGTCATGGCGCCCAGCGTTTTCAGCGCTTCGCTGATCGAGCCTTTCTTGCCAAGCAAGTCGACGCGCGCGGCTTCGAGCGCGGCTTCATCGCCCGCTTCGGCGATGCGAGCGAGCGCTTCGTTTTCCAGTTTGCTCAAGTCTTGCATTTTACAACTCCGAATCGCTTCGCGCGTTTGCACGCGCATGTTCTCACGCTCCGGCCCGAAGGGTCAGAGGGCTCACGCGATCCGAAGCGAGAATGACTGCTTACGCCTTCGCCGCGCTTGCCGCCTGGTCGACCAGGGCCTTGAAGGCCTCGGGCTCGCGCACGGCGAGGTCTGCGAGAATCTTGCGGTCAACCGCAATCCCCGCAATCCCGAGGCCGCTGATAAATCGGCCGTAGGTTAACCCATGCTCGCGGACCGCGGCGTTGATGCGCTGAATCCAGAGCGCGCGGAAATTGCGCTTACGAAGCTTGCGGCCGATGTAGGAATACTGACCGGCCTTATCGACGGCCGCGTTCGCGGTCGTGATGTTGTTCTTGCGACGGCCCTTAAAGCCCTTCGCTTGCTTCAAAACTTTCTTGCGGCGAGCGTGGCTCGGAACCGCGCGTGGTGCACGTGACATCTTTTATCGTCCTTACCGGTTATAGGGCATCCAAAGCTTTACGCGCGGCGTGTCACTCTCAGAGAGAATGAAGGTGCCGCGAGCGTGAAGCTTGCGCTTGGATGAGCGCCGGATGAGACGGTGGCGCTTCATCACGCCGCCATGTTTGACCTTACCGGTGGCCGTCATTCTGAAGCGCTTTTTAGCGCCCGATTTCGTCTTCAACTTGGGCATTTCGGTCTCCTTATGCTGGAACGCGTGTGAGCCGTTTCGGCTCGGAACCGCCTGGGCATGCCCCGCCCGGCCGTTCGTGAGGGGCGGGAAATAGCCCAATCCCTCCCGCAAATGCAAGGGTTGCCGGGGGCCCCGCGTCATTCAGGCCGCTCACCCCCGGTCAGTCGCGGATCGGGACCGCGGTCTTCAGCGCACCGATCGCCCCCAACAGCGCTTTCTTTACGTCGTCTTCGCCTGAATTGCCGACGAAATAGACCAATATTTTTTCCTCCGGATACCAACGGAACAGGCTGGAGAAGACGCCGTCCGAACCCCCGTGGCTGATCCGTTGGAGCGACCCGTCCGCGCGCACCACAATGTTCAGTCCGTAGGCGTAGTAGACGTTCGTTTGGTCGGTTGGCGCCCATGTTCCGCGATCCGAGAGTTTTCGCGCCATGGGCAGCGCCGGACGCTCACCGAACAGCGCCCTGCCCCAGACCATCATGTCGACCGGCGAGGATTGAATCCCTCCGTTTCCCTTCAAGTTCCAATAGTCGCCGCGAAGCGCGGCGATACGATCCGAGATCACGCCTTCGTTCTTGCCATTCAAGTAGCCTGAGGATTGGCGATCCGCCTGCGCTTTGGCGAACACATAGCCGGTATCGTTCATGCCTAACGGTCCGGTGATGCGATCTTTCAGATAGGTCTCAAGCGACACGCCGCTCGTCCGCTCAACGATCAGGGCCAGCGCGCTGTAGCCTGCGTTCGAGTACTCATGCTTTTCAGGCTTTGCAGTCAGCGGCGCAAAGCAATCTTGCAGCATCTTGGCGATGCTGGCGCGCTCGAAGTCGTCTCCACAATATTCGGGGTAGCCGGCGTTGTGCGTAAGCAGCTGTTGGATCGTAACGGCACCGGCGGGTTTGCCGGCGAGTTCCGGCAGATAGGTCGAGACTGGCGCTTTCGGATCGACCTTTCCCAAGCGTTCTAAGTCTGCGATCGCGGCGGCTGTGAAACTTTTGCTGATCGATCCTATCTGCGCAACCGAGTCGGTGCGGAACGGCGCTCGTTTCTCCCGATTGGCATAGCCGTAACCCGCCTTCAGGATCACCTTTCCATTTTGCTCGATGATGATCGCGCCCCCGAAGTCCGGCGATGCGGCCACGAGCAGCGCGCGATGGACGGCGTCGGCTACGCCGCCTTTGTTTACTTCCATCGTCACCAATGGTGCGCCGGCGAGAGGCGTTGCTCCGACTACCGAAAGTGCCAACGCGATGACCGAAATTGAGCGCATGAGGGTTTGCCTAGGACTTCGAGTAGATGGTTGAAGCCCCCCATCATACTTTGGGTCGCAAACGGGATATTGGACGCAGTTGCAGTCGCTAGCGATATCTCGCTGCCGCCTGAAATTCCACCGGCGTCAGACCCGTCTCGAATTTCAGATTCCGGGCGAGGTGGCTTTGATCGTAGTGACCGGATGCTGCGGCGATTTGTGAGAGCGAGCACCCGCCTTCGGCTAGCAGACTCATAGCGCGTTGAAGGCGGGCTTGCCGCCGATAGGTTCTGGGCGACATTCCGAATGCGCGCGCGAACCTCCGGGTAAATTCGTAAGGACAGATGTCGAGACTCTCGGAAAGTTCCGCAATCTGAACATCCGCTTCAGTCACCAGGCGCGCCGCCACGGCGGTCAAGGGCGTCGCAGGCGCGCTCGACGTGTAGGCGGCGTCAGCGAGCGATTCGAGCAGTCGATCTCCCAACATCGGAGACGAGAGCAGAGCATCGAGGCTCTTATTGTCGAGCGTTATCCGGCCGCGAACCGCCGACCACCCGCGTTGCCTTGCATAACCCCGGACGACAACCGGCGAGACTGGCAGTTTGATGTAACTTGAACCCAGATTGCTTGCGATATCCGCAT
>CXWJ01006656.1_pt1 | contig 12839 bp, 15 predicted proteins | sample 590841 | NCBI WGS metagenome assembly CXWJ01 (sample SAMEA3498367, study PRJEB10139) | wastewater metagenome | biome: wastewater treatment plant; material: activated sludge | place: Austria | collected 2015-01-21 | reverse complement strand
CCGGCATTGATTTTACTGCCCCGGTAGGCACAGAAATTTATTCAACAGGGAACGGTACTGTGGGTAGGGTGGAGTATGATGGCAGAGGTTATGGAAACAATGTGGTTATCAATCATGGTTACGGATATATGACCTTGTACGCGCACATGAGTAAAATTGCAGTTAAGCAAGGACAGAAAATAAACCGTGGAGATGTAATAGGATATGTGGGCAGCACAGGCAGTAGCACCGGACCACATTGCCATTACGAGGTAATACGAAACAACCAGAAAATAAATCCTATCAACTATTTTTATAACGACTTAACAGCCGAGCAGTACGAAAAAGTTATTGAAATTGCGAGTAAAGAGAATCAGTCGTTTGATTAAAAAGGAATATTATGCCTGTTAAAGAATACGCACTTGCAAAAAATTTTTTCACTATTGGTGAAGTTGCCAAAGAGTTAAATGTAAATAACTCAAATCTTCGCTTTTGGGAAACGCATTTTGAAATGCTGCGCCCCCGCAAAGGAAAGCGTGGCGATAGGTATTATTCCAAAGATGATATTGAATTATTAAAGTTGATTAAGCACCTGGTTAAAGACAAAGGTTATTCTTTAGAAGGGGCACGAAAAAAAATTCTCTTTAACCCTGAAGAGGTGCAGGGAGAAATGGATGTAAAAGAATCGTTAATGAAAGTGCGTAAATTTTTAGTTGACCTAAAGGATTTACTCTAAGTAGAAGTTACAAAAATCTTATCTGCTTACAACTATTTTTTTTCTTATTGCACCGCCATTCGAAGATTTTTCTAAATAATAAATTCCATTTGCAAGATTGGTTAAATCATATTTTATAATATTTCCGGATTGCGAATTTTGAACTGGTATTTCTTTACCGCTTAAATCATAGAGATGAATAATATCAGTTAGGTTGTTTTCTAAAACATATAAAAAACTGCTTGCCGGATTTGGGTAAACCAGCCACCTATTCTCTTTACCCATAAAAATTTTTACTGTTTTTGAAAAAGAATAGGAGCCGTTAAAATCTGTTTGCTTTAATCTATAATACGACCAACCCTCAAAAGGTTTAACGTCTGTTGACTGATATGACTGGGCAATATTTGAATTACCACCTCCATCAATAATTTTTATCTCTTCCCATTCCCAGTTGTCTTTTGACCTTTCAATGGTAAAGTAATCGTTGTTGGTTTGAGATGATGTTGTCCACTTTATTACTACTTCATTATCTTTAACATCAGCATCAAAACTTGTAAGAACTATTGGCAATACTCCACCCGGGTCATCAAACCCAAACCCAAAAGAAGATGCGCCACCAGCAACTGGCCCACCTGCTCCCGAATTATTTAAGCAGTTTAAAAACCCTACCGGACAGCAGCCCATGGTAACTGTAGCGTTATGTGGAGAACCATAACCATCAGAAAAGGCAGCAATATTTACATTGGTATTAGCAGGAAGATTGGAAAGAGGGGTAACTGTAAAACAAAAAACATAGCGCAAACAATTGTTTGGCAGCCCCGTAAAATCTCCTCTTCCAACACCGGCTAAATCATTAAAGGTAAATTTCCATTTGCTACCAGTTTGTGTTGCCTGCCAGTTACCCGCATTATAAAACCCTGGCACTGTTGCTAATTGTGGTGTAACACTTGCATACCCAATTTGATTAAAATCAAATTCAAATCGTTTTATGGCTTCTACTCCTGTAGTGTTTTTAAAATAACTTGTTATGCACATGGTACCTGGTGTAAACAACGGGCTCAGTGTCATTGGTAAAGTCTTGTAAACACTATTGTATGATACCTGGAAAAAGGGTTTTGCAGGATTAAAAACCGGCACAGCGCAAATGCTGCTGTCTAATTGCAGATTACCTTTTGTGTTAGGCACATTTATTATCGCGGTGCCGGTGTCTCCGCCAATTGAAATATCGTAAATAATTGTAGTGGCAGCATTAACCCACAAAAAGTACTGAGTGGCATTGGCAACTGTAAAATTAAGGTTGCTACTACCGGCACCTAAAAGTTGTGTGCTGCAATTTCCACTGCCACAACTGCTTTGCTCAAGTGTGCATTCCAATGGTGCAGTTGCATTTAGTATAGATATATAAATATGCCCGGCACCATTGGGTGCGTTAATCTGATAGAGTACATCTTCACCCGGAAGATTGCATGGCATGGTAACATCATCAATCATTCCTGCATTGGTTTCCCCTACTAAATGTACAGCAGGGCACAGGTTAATTATTTTAGGATTACTGCAATTTGTTTGCGCAAAAAGGCTTGCAGATAAACTCAATAGCACAGGTAATACGAAAACAGATTTCATGATAAAATATTTAGATGTTAATTAATAAAAATGATTAAAAACTGCCTGAAAACTGCTTGTGGTTTTGATTTCGGGATAGTTTCACAACTACATCAAAAACTCAAAACGTTATGGTGGTAAAATCGTTGGTTATCGGCTAACTCAAAAGTCTTATTAGCAATAGTATTAAGCTGAGACGAGAAAAGTATTCTTTTTAAAAATATTTTTTTAATAATTTTTCTGATAAAAATTCAGTAAGAAGCTAAGTAGAGCAGTAAGAGAATTTTCTACAGCTTTATACAAACATTTTTTTCCTCTGTGAAAAACTTAAGCGCTTCAAAGCCGCCTTCACGACCAACACCAGAGTTTTTCATTCCGCCAAATGGTGTGCGCAAATCACGCAGCAACCAACAGTTAACCCAAATGATTCCGCTTTGCAGTTGCGCGGCAATACGATGAGCCCGGTTTAAGTTCTCAGTAAAAATTGTTGCGGCTAAACCATACTGTGTTGCGTTAGCATATTGCAAAACTTCTTGTTCGGTTTCAAATGGAGTGAGTGTAACTACAGGTCCAAAAATTTCTTCCAAATTGGTGCGGCAGTTGTACGGCAAGCCTTCAATAACGGTTGGCTCGATAAAATAACCTTCAGCATTTTCACCTGATAGATTCATTCGGTTGCCACCACATAAAATTTTTCCGCCTTCTTGTTTTGCAAGGTCTATATACGATAGAATTTTTTCCATGTGTGGTTTGGAAACTATGGCACCCATGCGGCTGTCATCATTCAGTGGATTGCCAACTTTTAAAGTTGAAACACGTTTTAAAAATGCCTCCTTANNCCTTGGTTGCTGAATGCTGCAGTAACAGAAGTTTTTACGGTCTCTTCAAAATTGCAATCAGAAAAAACAAGGTTTGGATTTTTTCCGCCCAATTCAAGTGAAAGTTTTTTAAACATAGGCGCAGCGGTTTTTGCAATCCACTCTCCGGTTTTTGTTCCACCTGTAAAACTGATGGCAGGAATTTTTGGATGTGATACAATAGCCGCGCCTGCTTTTGTTCCAAGCCCATGCACAATATTTAAAACACCTTTTGGCAAGCCGGCCTCTATACAAATTTCTGATAGCAGGTAAGAAGTCATTGGTGTTACCTCCGTAGGTTTTGCAATTACACAATTGCCAGAAGCAAGTGCAGGTGCAATTTTCCAGGTAAATAAATACAAAGGCAAATTCCATGGGGAAATACAACCAGCGATTCCAATAGGCTGACGCAGCGTATAGTTGATAGCAGTGTTTTCCATAGCATGTGCTTCAGTCGCTAAATGTATAGCCCCTGTTGCATAAAAATGAAAGTTAGCAGCAGCACGTGGTATGTCAACAGATTTGGCAAGCCATACCGGTTTGCCGTTATCAACACTTTCTGCAAGAGCAAGTTTGTCAAGATTTTTTTCTATGAGTGCAGAAATTTTTAAAAGTATATCAGAGCGTTTTGCTACCGGCATATTACTCCATACAGGAAAAGCAACCGTTGCAACATCTACAGCCAATTGAACATCTCTTTCATCAGAATCGGGAATAAGAGAATAAACTTTTCCCGTTGCAGGATTATAGTTATCTAAATAACTGTTTGATGCTGGAGCGATTAATTCTCCGTTTATATAATTGGCAATTTTTTGAAGGCTCATTTCTAAAATAAATTAATGCGGCTAAAATCGGATATTGGGGATTAACTGCAAGTTACATCTAAGAATTTCTGGCCAGTTGCGCAGAGGATAACCCTACTTTCTCACATGAAAAGTATTTCTGCTAAGTTAGTATCCTGTTTTGCAAACCATATTTATTACATAATTCAAATGTTTTAGTACTTAACGCCTTGTGATAATATGAAGGCATGCCGGTTGATTTATCAAACCATTGCTGATACTTTGTAAGTAAATGCGGATAATGTTTTTCCACTGCACGAAGGACAAGCTGCTTGCTGTCATGCTTATCATCACCAAATAATGTGAGCGAAGATGCCATTACATATTTTGCCCCGTTATTTTTAAATGCTGCATACATTTCTTCAAGATGATTACCGGTGTCAGTAATAAAAGGGAGCAAAGGCATCAGGCTTATTCCGGTAATAAATTTTTCAGCGGCTACTTTTTTTAAAGTTTGCAATCTAGTGGTTGGAGGAGTTGCACCAGGCTCAAAAATTTTGGCAACTTTATCATTCATAGTAGAAAAGGAAAATGAAGCAAAAACTCCGGCTGTAGTTTTTTCTTTTAAATGAGGAGGGAGTATGGCTTGCTTGTTTATTTCGTGCAGCAAATCAATATCGCGTACAATTAGATCAGATTTGGTTATTACATGCACTGGGAATTTGTGCTTTAAAATTATCTCAAGTAGTGTGCGTGTAAGTTTTGTTTCTTTTTCAATTTGCAGGTAAGGATCAGTTGCTGATGACATTACAATTACACCATGCTGATTCTTTTTTGCGCGTAAGGTTAATTCCTTATCGAGTAACGCTGCTGCATTTTCTTTAACAGCGAGTTTCTCTTCCATGTTAAAGCCGTACTTGCTGCCGCGTATGTAACAGTACAAACAATTAAGCGAGCAAGCGCTGTATGCATTAAGTGTATAATCGTCTAAAAACCATGCATCAGCAATTTTCTTTTTGTTTAGTATGCTTTTAACTTTTATAAACTGAACACTCATCTTTTTTTATTAAGCGAAGCATTAATCCACACTACGGCTTTTTTTATGTAGTACTCGTTATCGCCTTCAACTTTTTTTAATAGTGCTTTTATGGCGGNNGGTTTAAATTCTTTTTCGCGGCAGTGCCATTCCACTAAAACCAATGCCAGTCTTCGTTGCCACATTTTTTTTGAAGTGATATATTTTTCCGACAACAGGAATATTTCTTTTGCGTGCGATTTTACTATCGGCTTTAACGATTGCATTCCCAATGTGTCACACAAAGCCCAGTTATCAATATCAACAGAAAATTTTGTTAGCAGAGAAATGGCTGTCTCAGGTTTTTTCTTGGCAATTTTTCCAATAATTTTTGCTGCAAGTATGCGTTCCTCATAAATGCCTTCTTTCCATAATTCAAGGATTAAATTTTCATCGGCATCTTTAAACTTTTTTGCCAGTTCGTTAAGCACAGGCATTTTAACTCCCAGGATTTTTTTCCCATCCGGGATAAATTTTAAGGCACTTGCTTTATGCTCCTCAGTTGCATTTTGTTTCAATACTTTTCTGATTTCAACAATCGTATCCATTAAAAAGAAATTTATTTTTTTCAAAACTAATTTTTCTTGTTTATGTTATTCAGCAAAACAAAAATTATATGAGCAAAAAAGCAGGAATATTAGGAAGCGGAATGGTAGGTATTACGCTTGCCAACGGCTTAAAAAAATATGGCTATGATGTTATGATTGGAACAAACGACACATCGAAGCATGAAAACATTAAAAGCAAAGCAAACGGAAACATTTCCATTGGCACTTTTGAAGAGGTTACAAAGCATGGCTCAATCATTATTCTGGCAGTGAAAGGAAATGTTGCAAGCGAGGCATTGAAAAAAGCAGGTTATGAAAACTTGTCAGGCAAAACAATTATTGATGCCACCAATCCAATTGCCGATGCACCTCCTGTGAATGGCGTTTTACGATTTACAACTACCCTTGATAGTTCTATGATGGAGCAATTGCAGAAGGAAGTACCCGCTGCAAATTTTGTAAAGGCATTTAACAGCGTAGGAAATGCTTTAATGGTAAACCCCGACTACGGAAACATAAAACCAACCATGTTTATATGCGGCAATAACGAAGCATCAAAAACAGAAGTGAAAGAAATACTTGATTTATTTGGCTGGGAAACTGAAGACATGGGCGGTGCCGAAGCAGCGCGTGCAATTGAACCTTTGTGCATGTTGTGGTGCATACCAGGGTTAAAAAACAACCAGTGGAGTCATGCTTTTAAGTTGTTAAAGAAATAGCCGGGAAAAAACTATAGCAAGTTTACTTTGCTTTATAAACCGGAACCGTGCTACATGGTTCGCCATACATAATACTTTTTACTACCGGTTTTAGTTTAGTGGTTAGGGCTACAAAAGCTGAAACAGGAATTTCTTTATCGCCACAACCTTTTATTACAACACGTTGGTTTAAAAATTTATTGATGTCTATTTCATTGATAGCATAAAGAATTAATTCTTCTTCTAATTTTTCTAAAGTACCAAAAGTAACCTGCAATGCAAAAGGTTGCAGGGCAGAAGCAACTAACATAAAAGCCCAGGTAGGAACAATAGCATCGGCACTACAAGTTATTGCTACATTTTTATTTTGATAAAAACTCCAATTATGAGCTTTGATATGTTCTCGAAAATCCTTTTCCCTTAATATTGATTCTTCAAATAGCCAGGGTTTAATATCAAGCAAGGCATTTTCGCTCGCAGGAATTAAATCCTCAAGGTTGATTTGCAAGATGCCGCTATCCGCAACCTTATTTATTATCTCGTTCATTATTTTATAAAATTACCACATTCCCAATTCCATTCTGGCTTCTTCGCTCATCATTTCTTTTTCCCATGGTGGTTCAAAAGTAATTTCAACTTTAGCATTATTAACGTCAGGAATGTTTTTGATTTTTTGTTCTACTTCAACAGGCAGTGTTTCAGCAACAGGACATGCCGGTGATGTTAATGTCATTTTAATAAGCACATCATTACCCTCATTGATGTTGATTTCGTAAATCAATCCTAACTCGTAAATGTCAACAGGAATTTCGGGGTCGTAGCAGGTTTTTATCACTTCTACAATTCTATCGCGTAACGATTTTGGTTCTTCTATAATATCACTCATCTTTTTTCATTCATTAAAACAGCAAATGTTTTCATTTGTTTAATCATGCTTGCTAATCCGTTGGCTCGTGTTACTGCAATATGCTGTCGTAATCCTATGGCATCAATAAAGTCAAGATTGGCATTTATAATTTCTTTAGGGGTTCTTTCATTTAAAACACTTATGAGCAACGCAATTTCTCCTTTCACAAAGGTAGAATCACTATCTGCTTCAAAAAAAATTTTGCCGTCCTTTTCAAAAGAGTTTAACCACACACTGCTTTGGCAACCCTTTATTTTATTGTCCTCTATTTTATCTTTTTCATCTAATGGTGGGAGTTTTTGCCCCAATTCAATAATATATTCATACTTCTGAGTCCAGTCATCAAACAACTCAAAGTCGGAGATTATTTCTTGTTCGGTTTCTAAAATGGTTTTCACTTTATTACTTCTTACTTTTCTTTTGTTCTTTAACCCAATCATCCTTTAAACTAACCGAACGATTGAAAATAAGTTTTTCTTTAGTGCTGTATTTGTCCTGTATAAAATATCCCAATCGTAAAAACTGGTAACGCTCTTCTTTAGATGCATCAAGCATTGAGGGTTCCACTTTTGCATTCGGCATAACTTTTAAAGAATTTTTATTTACATATTCTTTAAAATCACCTTCCTGTGCATCAGGGGATTCAACGGTAAAAAGTCTGTCGTATAAATTTACCTGTGCATCAACAGCGGTTTTAGCATCAACCCAATGTACAACGCTCTTTACTTTTATGCCTGAAGTGTCGTGCCCGCTTTTACTTTCGGGGAAATAAATGCAGTTTATTTGTTTTATGCTTCCATCAGCGTTTTTCTCAACGCTTTCGCATTTTATAATGTAAGCATGTTTTAATCTTACCATGCCACCGGGTGTAAGCCTGAAATATCCTTCGGGAGCATGTTCCATAAAATCATCTTTCTCAATATAAATTTCGTTAGAAAAAGAAATGTTGCGATAAGTTTTCTCTACAGCTTCGGGATTATTTTCAGCAGGCAGTAATTCCGTTTCAGTTGCATCATAATTTGTAATAACAACTTTAACCGGGTCTATAACTGCCATGGTGCGTGTTGCAATTTTGTTAAGATGCTCACGCAGGCAGAATTCAAGCAGGTTTATATCAGTAACATTTTCTCTTCGTGATATACCTGCAACTTCAGCAAAATTGCGTATGCTTTCGGGCGTGTAGCCGCGCCTGCGATGCCCGCTGATGGTAGGCATGCGAGGGTCGTCCCAACCATCAACTAATTTTTCGTTTACCAATTGCATGAGTTTGCGCTTGCTCATCACCATATAGCTGATGTTGCGCCTTGCAAATTCATACTGACGGCTTGGGTAGATTTCTAATTTTTCAATAAACCAATTGTACAATGGTTTGTGTACTTCAAACTCAAGCGTGCAAATGGAATGTGTTATGTTTTCTATGGAATCACTTTGCCCGTGTGCGAAATCGTACATAGGATATATGCACCATTTGGTTCCTGTGCGGTGATGATGCGCATGTTTAATTCGGTACATCAGCGGGTCGCGCAGATGCATGTTTGGAGATGCCATATCAATTTTAGCACGCAATGTTTTTTCTCCGTCTTTAAATTCTCCTTTGCGCATACGTTCAAATAAATCAATATTTTCTTCAACTGTACGATTTCTGAACGGAGAATTTTTTCCGGCTTCTGTAGGTGTACCCTTCATTGCAGCTATTTCATCGGCAGTGCTGTCATCAATGTAAGCCAATCCTTTTTTAATAAGCATTACTGCAAAATCATACAGCTGTTCGAAATAATCGCTGGCATAAAACTCATTTGCCCAATCAAAACCAAGCCATTTAATGTCGTTTTTTATGCTCTGGACATACTCGGTATCTTCTGTAACAGGATTGGTATCATCAAATCTTAAATTGGTTTTGCCATTGTATTTTTTTGCCAAACCAAAGTTTAAACAAATAGAGGACGCATGTCCCATATGCAAATAACCATTGGGTTCAGGAGGAAAACGTGTCAATAAATTATTGTTCAGTTGTCCTGATTTTATATCTTCTTCAATTATTTCCTCAAGAAAATTAAGTGAGTGGGTAAGTGTTTTTTTTGTCTCAGACATGGTTTAAAACGAGAGGGCGAATTTAGTAAAAGAGATGGTGCAAGGCTGAATAACATTCACAACAACTTCACCACCTGCAACGTTGTTTGGTATAATCTTTAATAAAGGTAGCACATACGGAGCATTTAGATTTCCGTACTATCAATAAAAAATTATTTTTGCACACCCTTAAATTAAAATCATCATGCGTAAAGTTTTGTTAATGACCGCAGCCGTTCTATTAAACATATCGGCTTTTGCCCAAAAGTATGCTTATGTAAACACAGAGTACATAATGGAAAATATTCCTGAATACAAGGCAGCACAACAGCAGTTAGATCAAATTAGTGTTAACTGGCAAAAGGAAATTGAAGCCAAGTATGCGCAAATAGATAAGTTGTATAAAGATTACCAGGCTGAGCAGATATTGCTTACTGATGATATGAAACGCAAGCGCGAAGCAGAAATTACTGCTAAGGAAAAGGAAGTGAAAGAGTTTCAAAAATCTAAATTTGGATACGAAGGCGAACTGTTTAAAAAGAAACAGGAATTGGTAAAGCCAATTCAGGATAAAATTTACAATGCCGTTAAAACTATGGCAACGGAGCAGAGTTATGCTGTGATATTTGACAAGTCAAGCGATTTAATATTTCTTTACTCAAACCCTAAATATGATAAGAGTGATGACATATTGATTAAACTCGGTTATAAAGCCAAAGGATCTGCCGGAAGTAAAACAGGCGGAACAAAAACAACAAGCCCATCGGGTGGAGAAAGCAAACCTGATGGCGGCAGTGATGCAAAACCGGGTGGCAAATAAATTTTTAATTAATCTTCAACTAAATAAATATACAATTACACATTATGACAATTTCAAAAAAACTATTTCTTGCTTCGGCATTTTTTATTTGCGCAACAGTGGCTAATGCTCAAATAAAATTAGGACACATTAACTCAACACAGTTGTTAAGCTCAATGCCCGAAACAAAACTTGCCGATTCTACTTTGCAAAAGTTTGGCGAATCATTGCAGGCGCAATTAAAAACAATGTCGGCAGAGTACGATGCAAAAGTTGCCGACTATCAGGCAAAATCTGAAGCAATGGCCGAGCCTGTTAGAACTACCAAAGAAAAAGAAATACGTGATTTAGGTCAGCGTATTCAGGATTTCCAGGAATCTGCTCAACAATCGGTTCAAAAGAAAAAGGAAGATGTTTACTCTCCTATTATTAAAAAGGCAGAAGAGGCTATAAAAGCTGTAGGTAAAGACAAAGGCTATACTTACATTTTTGACGCAAGCATAGGTGCATTGCTTTACAGTAGCGATAGCGATGATATTATGGCTCTTGTAAAAGCTAAATTGGGTTTAAAATAGGTTTAGCATAAAAGATATAAACGCCATTCTCGTTAAAAAGAATGGCGTTTTTTAATTTGTGTTTACATACAAATTTTAGTTTTGGATAAATGAATAGCGAAGCATCAATTGGTGTGTTTGATTCGGGCATAGGAGGGTTAACAGTTTTAAAAGAATTTGTTAATCTGATGCCTGATAATAACTACGTTTATTTGGGAGATAATGCAAGAGCACCGTATGGCAACCGCTCTTTTGAAACGGTGTATGAATATACTTTGCAGTGTGTAAAAAAACTTTTTGAAATGAATTGCCCGTTAGTGATTCTGGCCTGCAATACTGCATCTGCAAAAGCGCTTAGAAATATTCAGCAAAGAGACTTAGAAAAAATAGATGCTACAAAACGAGTGCTGGGTGTAATAAGACCAACAAGCGAAATGGTTGGCAAACTTTCCAAAACAAAAAAGGTAGGCATTTTTGCTACAGCCGGAACGGTAAGCAGCGAAACATATCCCATAGAAATAAGAAAGTTTTTTCCCGATGTAGAAGTTTTTCAGCAGGCTTGCCCAATGCTTGTTCCGTTAATTGAAAACAATGAATCGCAACAAGCGGGAGCTGATTATTTTGTAAATAAGTATTGCAGCGAGTTGATGGAAAAAAACAAAGACATTGATACCGTTGTGTTGGGCTGTACGCACTATCCTGTAATTATTGATAAAATAAAAAAGGCGCTGAACTCACACGTAAATATTATTTCGCAGGGTGAAATTGTGGCGCAAAGTTTAAAGGATTACCTGCAACGACATCCTGAAATGAACATCAGGCTTGCCAAAAATGCCAAACTCAGTTTTTATACAACAGATTCTCCACAGCAGTTTGATAAACTTGCAGGAATGTTTTTTGGGAAAGAAGTTAAAAGCCATCAAATTAATTTGTAAAATTTTGTAACGATGAATAAATATTCGGCCGAACTCAATAATTTAATTGATAGAATAAACGAGTTGCATAAAAAGGTTAGTGAAAAAGCCCAGCCTTCTTTTATTGATTTGCATTTATTGTGTGATTACACCCGAAAGTATTACGATTTGCTGATTGCTGCAAATGCAATAGCGGGTGCTGTGCCTGTAACAAATATTTCCACTTTTGAAATAAAGCAAATAGCAAAGGAAAATTTTCCGGCATCTGATAATAATTTTAGACCAGATGTTGAACATGCTCCTGTGAAAGTTGAAGAAGAAAAAAAGGTAATTGCAGAACCAGAACTACAAACCGCACCTCAACCTGAATCAATAACAATTCCTAAAACCTCAACAGAAAAATTTAAAGAATACACCAGCATTGGCGATAAGTTTCCCGAATCGCAAACAGTGGCTCATAAATTTACGGGCGGGCAAAGCAATGCTGTAACCGAAAATATAAAAGCATCACCGCTTGCCGATTTAAATGATGCTATAGGAATTAATGAGCGCTTTGCGTTCGCCAATGTTTTTATGAATGGAGATATCAATTCTTTTTATTCCGCATTAGCAAAAATAAACAGCAAGCCAAATTTTGATGAGGCGTTTAATCATTTTAGAACTGAAGTGGTTGAGAAATTTAATGTGGATAAAAACAACAAACTGTATAGGGAATTTATTGAATTGCTGCAACGCAGGTTTATGAAATGAAGTATTTTGTAAAAGCAGGTTTATTTTTTTGTATAATATTTTTTGTTGGAAATTTTTGCAATGCTCAGGATACCGTTTATGCAAGGCAGACAATAAACAAACTGTGTTCTGAAAAATTTGCCGGCAGAGGATATGTAAACGATGGAGATAAAAAAGCGGCTGAGTTTATTGCTGATGAATTCAAAAGATTAGATGTATCAAAAACGGGAGCAGACTATTTTCAGGAATTTTATTTTGGAGTAAATACTTTTCCTTCAAAAATGGAGGTTAAGATTAATAATCAACAATTGGTTGCGGGAAAAGAATTTATTATTCATCCAGCTTCGTCATCTTCAACAAGCAAATACATTGCTGTAATTCTAAAAAAATATGAGGGAATAAAAAGTTTAATGAATGCATCGCATTGCTGCTTTATAGTTTATAAGGACAGTTTGAGCAGTAATGAATATTCTAAACTGCAAAGCGATTTATATTCAGAAGAAATTAAATCGGGTGCATTTGTTTTTGTAGAACAAAAAAAACTCACATGGAGTGTAAGTACTTCTCATTTTGAAGTGCCTGCCATTACAATTTTACAAGAGCACGTTCC
>CXWJ01008367.1_pt1 | contig 12841 bp, 8 predicted proteins | sample 590841 | NCBI WGS metagenome assembly CXWJ01 (sample SAMEA3498367, study PRJEB10139) | wastewater metagenome | biome: wastewater treatment plant; material: activated sludge | place: Austria | collected 2015-01-21 | reverse complement strand
TATGAAAGGGTTGTATGTACAGTGCACCCCAACTAATTCCGGTGGAGGAATTATTACTTATAATCCTAACACTTCATTATCAGGAATGACAATTTACTATACTGATTCTTCGGGCAGCACATTATCTAAAAAAACAATTTCTTTTTTAATGAGTGATGCTGCAAGATGCAATCATTTTGAACATGATTATTCTACTTCTGTTGTAGGAAATATTTTCCCAAAAATTTCTGCCGATAAGGGTTATGTGCAGGCAATGGCTGGCTTAAGAACCAAGGTAACCTTTCCTTTTATCAATAGTTTAATAGCTGCCATGCCTATTGCTATAAATAAAGCAGAATTAGTTATTACGCTTGAACCCAACAGCACATCATCATTAGCTGCAGGTTCTTCTGTGGGTTTGGCAAAATCCGATTCAGTTAATAGCCTTACTTTTTTATCATTCGATCAAATTGTAGAAGGTGGTTCCTATTTTGGCGGAACGCTTTCAAACAATACATACCGCTTTAACATTGCAAGATATTTGCAACAGGTTTTATCGGGCGATATTAAAGATTACGGTTTATTTGTTCTGCCATCAAATTCGGGCACTACACCAAACCGTTCTGTTTTTGGAGGAGGCGCAAATGCATCTCAATCATTAAAATTAAAACTTCAACTTACATATACAAAGTTAAACCCTTAACATCATGTGTGGAATTGTTGCTTACATAGGAAAGAAAGAAGCCTATCCTATAATAATAAAAGGCTTACAAAGGCTTGAATACCGCGGTTACGACAGCGCAGGAGTTGCTTTACTTAATGGCAACTTAAGCGTTTATAAAAAAGCCGGAAAGGTGGCTGATTTGGCTGCTTTTGTTAAGGAAGAAAATCTTTCGGGAAATGTAGGCATGGGCCATACCCGCTGGGCTACACATGGCGAGCCTAACGATAGAAACGCTCACCCACATTATAGTGAGTCAAAAAATCTTGCCATCATACATAACGGAATTATCGAAAACTACGCTTCTATAAAACAGGAATTAAAAAATCTTGGTCATACCTTTAAAAGTGATACCGACACTGAAGTATTAATTCACTTGATTGAAGAAATTCAAAACAAGACCAAGGTTGCTACCGAAGAAGCCGTTCGTCTTGCATTGGGTGAGGTTATTGGAGCATATGCTATTGTTGTACTCTCTAAAAACGAACCGCATAAAATTATTGCTGCGCGTAAGGGAAGCCCAATAGTTGTTGGTATTGGCAAGGACGAATATTTTGTGGCATCTGATGCAACTCCAATTGTGGAGTACACAAAAAATGTAGCTTACCTTAACGATGGCGAGGTTGCAACGGTTGACAACGGAAAGCTGAGTGTAAAAACAATCGATAACGAAACCAAGGTTCCGTTTGTGCAGGAATTGGAGTTAAAGTTAGAAGCAATTGAGAAAGGTGGTTTTGATCACTTTATGCTCAAAGAAATTTATGAGCAGCCGCGCTCAATCTGGGATAGTATGCGCGGGCGTGTTGATTCAAAAAATAAAACATTAAAGTTAGGCGGAATAGGAGAGTTTGAAAATAAAATTGTTAATGCCAAGCGGATTATTATTGTTGCATGTGGCACATCATGGCATGCCGGTTTGGTTGCTGAATATTTGATTGAAGACCTTGCACGAATTCCTGTAGAGGTTGAATATGCAAGCGAGTTTCGCTACCGCAACCCTATCATTACAGAAGATGATGTGGTAATTGCCATTTCGCAATCTGGCGAAACGGCTGATACATTGGCTGCTATTGAACTTGCAAAACAAAAGGGCGCTACCATTATTGGTGTATGTAATGTTGTTGGTTCATCCATTCCGCGTGCTACACATGCAGGCTCTTACACGCATGCCGGACCCGAAATTGGTGTGGCATCTACTAAAGCATTTACAGCACAGGTTACAGTTCTTACTTTGTTCGCTTTGCAAATTGCAAACAAAAGAGGAACCATTACCCAATCGCGCTTTCAATCTTTATTGAGAGAATTAGAAAGTATTCCAAAGAAAATAGAAGTTGCATTAAAGTGTAACGATGAAGCCAAAGAGATTGCGGCAAAGTTTAAAGATGCACGTAACTTTCTTTACTTAGGTCGTGGATATGGTTTTCCGGTTGCTTTAGAAGGCGCTCTTAAATTGAAAGAGATAAGTTACATACATGCCGAAGGTTACCCTGCAGCAGAAATGAAACACGGTCCTATTGCTTTAATAGATGAGGAAATGCCGGTAGTTGTAATAGCTACAAAAAATTCTTCATACGAAAAGGTAGTAAGCAACATACAGGAAGTAAAAGCGCGTAAAGGAAAAATTATTGCCGTAGTAACCGAAGGCGATACGGAAGTTAAAAAGATGGCTGACTATGCTATTGAAATTCCTGAAACCGATGAAATACTTGTGCCATTGGTAAGTGTTATTCCATTGCAGTTACTATCTTATCATGTAGCTGTTATGCGTGGTTGTAATGTTGATCAGCCTAGGAATCTTGCCAAATCCGTAACGGTTGAGTAAAAGACAAAAACAAGTTAAAGCTGTTCCATTAAGAGCAGCTTTTTTTGTTACCCTCAAAATCAAATTTTAGTTTGAAATAATTTACATAATAAATCAAATCAGTTAAATGCTCATTATATTTTCTTTTTTAATAATTCATTGGTACCTATCACTTTTTTCGCAAACTTTTTTTTTGCATCGTTACGGTGCTCACAAAATGTTTACCATGAGTAAATTTTGGGAGCGCTTCTTCCATTTGTTTACGTGGTTTACGCAAGGTTCTTCTTACCTCAACCCAAGGGCTTATGCCATTATGCACCGTATGCATCATGCTTACAGCGATACTGACAAAGACCCACACTCTCCACATTTTTTTAAAGAAGTATTTAGCATGATGTGGAAAACAAAAGTTATCTATAACGGATTTACACTTCGCAAAATAAAACCCGAATCAAGATTTGATAAAAATTATCCGGTGTGGCAGAGCATTGACCGTATTGCCGAATACAATCCAACACGATTATTTTTTGGGTTACTTTATATTTTATTCTACATCAAATTTGTGCCCGATGGTATGTGGTGGATGTACGCTTTTTTACCAATTCATTTTTTAATGGGACCCATACATGGCGCTATCGTAAATTGGGCGGGACATAAATATGGGTATAGAAATTACAACGATGGCGATAAATCTCGCAACACTTTAGTTTTTGACTTTTTAATGATGGGCGAACTTTTTCAAAACAATCATCACCACTTTGCAGCGCGCAGCAATTTTGCAAACAAATGGTGGGAGGTTGATCCTGTTTATCCTGTAATACTTGTACTGAACAAAGCACGAATTATTAGGATTAGGAAGGAGGATTAAACTTTTTTTCTGACCAAACTATTGAACAAATTTTCGTAATCATCTGTAATTCTGTTCCAGTTATAATGCTCAGAAATTTTGTATTTATTTTGTGATTTGAAGATTTCTTTTTTACTAAATTCCTTTTGTTCAATAATTGATTTTAATTCATCAATTGAGTCAAAATAAACTGCATCCTCACCCAACACCCCTTTATTAAATGCATTGTTATGCGCTACAATTAAACTTTTGGCAGCCATAGCTTCCAGTAATGAAGGGTTTGTTCCACCAACGCTATGTCCGTGTATGTACAAGCGGGAAAAATGCCGTAGGGTATCAAGAGTAATTTTATCGCCAATCCATTCTACAAACAAAATATTTGAGAAAGAAGAAAACTTATTTCGCATTTTTTTTCCGAAATTGTTTTTTGTTGATCCTACAACTAAAATTTTTTGTGATGGAGTTTCAGCGTATGCAGTTAAGATCATTTCAATATTATTTTCAGGCTCCATGCGTGCCATTAAAACATCATACTCGTGTGCGTCAACAAAATAATTTTTTAATATTTCAGAATCAAATTCAGGATTTGAGTTGGCTCCGTAGGGAATAAAAGCGGAGGTTTTGTTGTACGACTCTTTAATATAATTTGCAATACCCACATTATCTGCAATTAAAGCATCAGAATAATTGATGGCTAATTTTTCAAACCATTTTGTTAAACGTTGTATCAAACGTGAGTATTTACTACGCTTCCATTCAATACCATCTACATTGGTAACAAGTTTTGTTTTTTCAAAATTAATCAGAGGAAAAAAAACAGAGGAGGTAGTGTAACCGCAACACAAAATAATATCATGTTTTGATTTAATGGCATGTTTTAAAGAAAGATAATCGTAAATAAAATTTGCTGCTGTTTTAATTTGTTTTTCGGGTGAGAAAATTTTTATAACATCAACACCATTAAATTTTTCTTTTTGGTAAGGATGAAAATGTGGATTGTAAACAGTTATACAATGACCACGTTTTACCAATTCAACAGAAATAAATTCGGCAAATTGTTCAAAGCCTCCGTAATTATTAGGAATACCACGCGTGCTTACAATTGCAATTTTCATTTTAAAGGCTTGTAGTTTAACTGCACTGAAATTTCTGATGCTGCTTGTATTAAAAAATTAGGCATTGTTAATTCAACTTTTTTTGAAACATTTTTTTTAAGTACTGCTTTAGCATAAATACTTACTTTTTCGTCCATATCAAGGTTGAGAAAGTTTAATGTTTTAGTGAGTGCAGGTTCTGCTTCTTCAACCAGGTTCTCATACTTTAAATGCCAAATATTATTCCTTGATTTAAGCAAGGCCAAACCTTGCTCCATGGTTACAATCCATTCAACAGCCGATTTTAAAGTATCATCCTCAAAGTTCCTTATTTCCTCAATGTAAGCTCGTAGCAATTTACTATTGGGTAAAAGTTCTTCGCATATTAACTTCCATTTTTTATTGTTCAATCCCCACCAGTCCTCTCTTTTGCTGCAATTATGTATGGCATTTGTTTTATTCCATTGCACATTAGACAAAACCGTATCACTAAAATTTCGCGTAATAAAAAGAAACCTGCAGCCGGGAAAAATTTTTTCTACATAACCTGTCCTGAAAACTATTTCGGGATATTTATCAAGCACTATTTTGCCTGATGTCATTTTTAAAAATGCCGAGTATGCTTTTCGTATTTTAGCAATAACTAATGGTGTAGAATCATACGCATTCAACAAAAAAGTGCCGCCTGTATTGTTGTATGAGCCAATAACATCATCTGCTCTATTTGCTAAATGCCAAAGCATTTTCGGTTCATTTAAAAATGCAATGTTCTTGTGCATTGATAGTAATAATCCTAATANNGGCTTACTAACCGCAATTGCACATTTGAGCCATGCTCTTACCATAGGATTAAACCATTGCCCTTTAGTAGTTAACGGACGACCTTCAAACAAAAAATAGGCAACCAATCTTTGCCATGTTTTAAATAAGCTTAATCTTAAATAATGTTTGTTTAACTGCGCAATCATAAAGTGCACGAAGTAACAAAAAGGGCAATTAAAAAGCGCAGTTATTAAACATGCTTGTGTATGTCAAATGATTGTTGTTAATTAGCTTGCAATAAACTAAAATTAATATAAAATTTTTTGAGGAATGAAAAAAACACTGTTTACTCTGTGTGCTGCACTATTATATTGCACCACAAATGCAACTGAATTAGTTGGAAGGCTTGCCGATGAAAAATTCAAAGGCACATCACTTATCAGGCTTTCTGATAAAACCACTATTCCCGATTACATCAGGTTTAATGAAAATCAACAACCCGAAGTTAATATGCTTGAAGGCTGGCTAAAATCCAATGCAGGCTTACCGGCAGATTGTGGCTTAAAATTAATTTCGACCGAGCCCGATCAAATGGGTATGGTTCATTATCGTTATCATCAAACATACAGAGGTATTGAGCTTATTCATACCATGTATATAGCTCATACAAAAAATGGGAGATTAATTTCTGCAAATGGTTTTTTAACCAACAAACTTCCTAAAAACATTAATCCGCTTTTAAGCGAACAAAGTGCATTAGCAAGAGCAAAGGAAAATATTGNNCATTTGAGTTGGCTTATGAGTTTGATATTTATGCCCATGAACCAATGCAGCGTTACTATATTTATGTTGATGCTAAAACCGGAAATATTATTGAAAAATTAGACCGCATCCATCACGGCAATGCAAATGGAAGTGCCTTAACAGCATATTCAGGAACTCAAGCAATTACAACTGATAGCACAGGTGTAGGTAATTACCGTTTGCGCGAAACGGGCAGAGGTCTTGGAGTTGAAACTTATAATTTGTTAAAAGGAACCAGTTATGCTGCAGCTGTTGATTTTACAGATACAGATAATTACTGGAATAATGTAAACGCAAACAAAGACCAATATGCATGCGATGCACATTTGGCCACAGAAAAAACCTATGATTTTTATTTAAATAATTTTGGAAGAAACAGTATTAACAATGCTGGCTTAAAATTATTGAGCTACGTACACTACAGTACTAATTATGTAAATGCTTTTTGGGATGGAACACGTATGACTTATGGTGATGGCAATGCAACATACAATCCATTAACCTCTATTGATATTGGCGGACATGAAGTAACTCATGGATTAACTTCTTATACAGCAAATCTTGTTTACTCCTACCAGTCGGGGGCAATAAACGAATCGTTTAGTGATATTTTTGGAACAGCTATAGAAAATTATGCATCTCCAGCTACTTTTGATTGGTTAATTGGCGAAGATATTGGCGCTGCTTTTCGTTCGCACTCTAACCCTAATGCTTATGGCGACCCTGATACTTATTTGGGCACCAATTGGTACACCGGCACTGGTGATAATGGAGGAGTACATACCAACAGTGGTGTTCAAAACTATTGGTATTATTTGTTATCGGTAGGCGGCAGTGGAACCAATGATATTGGTAACGCATTTAATGTGGCAGGAATTGGAATTAATAAAGCTTCAGCAATTGCTTACCGTAATTTAACAGTTTACTTATCTCAAAATTCGCAATATGCTGATGCTCGTTTTTATGCCATACAAGCTGCCACAGATTTGTATGGGCCATGCTCACCTGAAGTAACAGCAACTACTAATGCATGGTATGCTGTAGGCGTTGGTTCTGCACAGGCTGGTACAGCTGCTTCAATAACTACAAGTGGCTCAACTACTTTTTGTGAAGGTGGTTCAGTAACTTTAACTGCCAATGCAATTGCCGGTACAACATATCAGTGGAACAAAAATGGTTCACCTATTGTAGGGGCTACATCCAGTACCTACAATGCAAGCCAAGGCGGAAGCTACACTTGCAGCACTGTTACTTGTGGCACATCATTTACATCTAATGCAACGGTTGTAACCACCAACTCTATTGCTGCAACTATTTCTCCTTCAGGAACAGTTTCATTGTGCAATGGTCAAACAACCACACTTCAGGCAAACACTGCAACTGGTTATGGTTACCAATGGAATTTGAATGGCTCACCCATAAGCGGAGCTAATTCTTCAAGTTATACAACCGCTGCTACCGGAAATTATTCCGTTACTTATGTAGCCCAAACTTATACAGGTACAACTCAAACAAACAGCACAACCTCAAATATAGCGGACAACACCTGCACTGGTACTGCAAATACAACTATTGCAGTTAGTGGGTTAGCAACCAGCATTAATCCGGCAAATATTTCTGTTACAATAAATCTTACTCACACTTATGATGGCGATATTGATGTTGTATTACAGGCGCCCAACGGTGATATACCTGGATTAAGTAATCAGGCAGGTGGTTCAGGACAAAATTTTGTTAATACTGTTTTTGCTGATGCAGGTGCAACTACTCTTGCATCGGGTACTGCTCCTTTTACCGGAACATACAAACCCTGGGCAAGTACCTGGACTTCATGCGTACCCATAACAAATACATCATTTGCTTCATTGGGTGGTGGTGTAATTAATCCTAACGGAAACTGGACTTTGAGGGTTTACGACAGAGCATCTGTTGATGTTGGAACAATAAACAATTGGACACTTACTATCCCAAATTACACCATTCCATATCCTAATTGCGGACCGGCAACTTCACCGGTAACCGTTGTTAATACAGGCAGTTTAACAGTAAGTGCCGGTAGCTACAGTGCTTTGTGCAATAACGCTGCTTCAATAAATTTAGCCGGTACGCCATCAGGAGGAACATTTAGCGGAACAGGAGTTTCCGGAAATTCTTTTGATCCTGCAGGATTGGCTGCCGGTGTTTACCAGGTTACATATAATTACAGCAATGGTACATGTAGTGGAAGCGATATTGCAAATATTACTGTTAATACAGCACCAGCAGTTAATGCCGGAACATATTCTTCACTTTGCGAAAATGCTTCTTCCGTTTCTTTATCGGGAACACCTGCCGGAGGAACTTTTTCTGGAATTGGTGTTAGTGGCAACAGTTTTAATCCATCAGGTTTGGCTGGCAATAACAATATTTCTTATGTATATACAGATGCAAACGGTTGCATTGGTTCCTCATCGGCATCAATAATAGTAAATGCTCAACCATTTGTTGATGCAGGAACATATTCATCGCTTTGTGAAAATGGCACTTCAATATCTTTAAACGGAACACCACTTGGTGGAACTTTTTCAGGTGCTGGTGTGAGTGCAAACAATTTTTCTCCAGCCGGTTTAGTTGGAACGAATAATGTTAGTTATAACTATACCGATGCAAATGGCTGTAGTAATTCTGCAACTGCATCAATTTTTGTAAATGGTTTGCCTGTTGTTAATGCTGGAACATACCCTGCAATGTGTAACAATCAATCTGCTATTACTCTAACCGGAACTCCAGCGGGTGGAACTTTTGTAGGAACCGGTGTAAGCGGAGGTAGTTTTTCACCTTCAGGTTTATCGGGTAATTATACAATTACATATAGCTATACTGATGGAAATGGTTGCTCAAATTCAACCTTTACTAAAATTGATGTGTACAATAATCCTTCTGCCAATATTTTTCCAGCCGGTTCGGTTACAACATGCAACAGCAGCTACACATTATCTGCTAATACAGGAGTAGGTTACAGCCTTCAATGGCAATTAAACGGCAATAATATTTCCGGGGCAACATCAGTGAGCTATACAGCAACTGCTTCCGGATTGTATTCTGTTTATGTAACTAATGGCCCGTGTTCTGTTACTTCGTCTGTAACGCAAGTTAATTTGGGAATTGGTGCTCCGGTTATTTCAGGAGCTACCTCTTTTTGTACAGGTTTAAATACTACATTAAGTGCCCCGGTGGTTTCCGGAAGCACTTATCAATGGTATAGAAACGGGGCTGCGCAAAGTGGCGCAACAAGTTCAACCTTTACTGTTTCATCAGCCGGAAATTATTATTGCTATGTTACATCTCCAGGTGGTTGTTCCGGTAATTCAAATACTCTTGTAGTAACGGTTATTAATAATCCTATACCTGCTATTTCTTATTCTTCTCCACTTTCCTTTTGCTCACCAGGCAATGTAACACTTACATCAAATACCTATAGCGGTGTTTCTTTGCAATGGCAAAAAAATAGTGTAAACATTTTAGGCGCAACAAACCAGACTTATATAGCTAATGCAGTCGGATCTTATAAAGTTGTGCAAACCGCAAATGGATGTTATAAAACCGCCCCGGCTGTTTCGGTATCAAATGCAACAAGTGTTTCAGCTGTTATATCAGCCAATGGATCAACCACATTTTGCACCGGAGGTTCTGTAACTTTAAGTGTAAACAATTCTGTTACTGGTTATAGTTACCAATGGCAAAATAACGGCTCTAGTATTTCAGGCGCAACCTTATCAAATTATATTGCAACTGTTTCTGGAAATTATACGTGCATTGTTAGTGCTTCTTGCGGTACATCTACATCAAACACTGTAATTGTATCATCAAGTGGTATTACTGCTAGCGTTACCCCATCAGGTAATGTAGTTACTTGTGGTGGTTCTCTTGTAAATTTATCTGCCAATACCGGACCAGGTTATGTTTATCAATGGTTAGCAGATGGAAATATCATTCAGGGTGCAACGCTTTCAACTTACTCAACAACATTATCCGGCAACTACTCTGTTCAAATAAATTCTGCATGTGGAAATGCTGTATCAGTTGCTACCACTGTAACAATCGCTAATCCATCTGCGTCTGTTAGTCCTTCGGGTACTGTAGTTATTTGTGCAGGGTTAAACGCCACATTTACTGCCAATAGCGGGTATAATTACGCCTACCAATGGTTGCGAAATGGTTTAGCACTTGCAGGTGCTACAAATCAAACGTACGCAGCTTCCAGCAATGGAACATATTCAGTAAGAGTAACGCAAGGTGGATTTTGTTCGATAACTTCGGGCGGGTCAATTTTAAGTGTTACTAATAATCCAATTCCGGCCATAACACCATCTTCTGCTACAACCATTTGTGCAGGACAAAATGTATTGTTTACATCAAACAACTTTGGTGTGGTTGCTCTACAGTGGCAGAAAAACAGTATTGATATTGTTGGTGCAACTAATCAGAATTATACTGCTACCACTGCTGGCTCTTACAAAGTAAAACAAAGTGCAAATGGCTGCACAAAATCTTCTCCGGCAACTTCTGTGGTAGTTAATTGCAGAGTGGCTTCTGCTTCAAATGAAATAAATGAATCTGATAAACTACTAATTTATCCAAACCCTGTTAACGATTTGTATTTTATTGAAGTTAACTCAACAGAGGCATCAGTGTTTAAATTAATGATAACTGACATTGCAGGACGAATTATTAATACTAAGGATATTTTAGTTAACGAAGGGCTTAATAAACTAACTGAAAGTTTAGGTAAAGCTAAGCCTGGAGTGTACTTTGTCAGATTGAAGAATGATAAAAATGATTATCAGTTTAAGCTCATAAAGAATTAGGATTATAGGTTAATTGATTCTTAAAAGAGAGGTTGCCCGCTTCGCGGGCAACCTCTCTTTTTTTAATTACAACACGTTGCTGAAAATTGCCTTAGCGATCTAATTTTTTTTTAATAAAACAACCTATATTGGCAAATAAAATTTAAAGCATGGCAAATTCTGTTACACGCTTAATTGATTTGTTTCCTTATCAGTTAAATAAATTTCCAAAGGAAGATGCGCTTGCATGTAAAGAAAACGGAACATGGAAAACTTATTCAACAAGACAAGTATTAGATNNGCACCACCGGAAATCCTAAAGGTGTAATGTTGAGTCATGATAATTTGGTAAGTAACTTTACATCATGCGATGTGTTGTGCCCATTTGATTCATCCTGGCGTGCATTGAGTTTTTTACCGCTTAACCATGTGTATGAGAGAATGCTTTCCTATTTGTATGTGTATTATGGCGTGTCTATTTATTATGCCGAAAGTTTAGAAACAATTGGCGATAATTTAAAAGAAGTAAAGCCACACATCTTTGTTACAGTTCCGCGCCTGCTCGAAAAAGTTTATGATAAAATTGTGTCTAAAGGAAACGAGTTAACAGGAATAAAAAAAGCGTTGTTCTTTTGGGCGCTTAATCTTGGACTTAAATACGAGTTGAACGGAGCCAACGGCTGGTGGTACGAAACTCAACTTAAACTTGCCAACAGAATAATTTTTAGCAAGTGGCGCGAAGCTCTCGGTGGAAATATTGTAGCAGTGGCATCGGGAGGTGCTGCATTGCAGCCAAGGTTGGCGCGTGTTTTTCATTCGGCAAGAATTATGGTGTTGGAAGGGTATGGTCTAACAGAAACATCACCGGTAATTGCTGTAAATAATTTTCAGCCTGGTTGTGTAAAGTTTGGAACTGTTGGAACCGTTATAAAAGGAGTAGAAGTAAAAATTGCCGATGATGGCGAAATACTTTGCAAAGGACCCAACGTAATGCTAGGCTATTTTAAACACCCTGAACTTACTGCTGAAGTTGTTGATAAAGATGGATGGTTTCACACAGGAGATATAGGCATATTTGAAGAAGGGAAGTTTTTAAAAATTACCGATCGTAAAAAGGAAATTTTTAAAACATCAGGCGGAAAATATATTACTCCTCAATTGATTGAAAACAAATTAAAAGAATCGCGCTTTATTGAACAGGCAATGATCATAGGTGAAAATCAAAAATTTGCTGCAGCATTAATTGTTCCTGCATTTCCATTTTTAAAGGATTGGGCGCAAAGAAAAGGAGTTGACATAGGTCATAGCAATGAGGATATTTCAGACAATAAAGAAGTCAGGAAAAGAATAGCAGAAGAATTAGAACATGTAAACAAAACGCTTGGCAGCTACGAAACAGTTAAAAAATTTGAATTGCTTCCGCGCGAATTTTCAATTGACAAAGGAGAGATGACTCCAAAGATGAGCCTTAAGCGAAAAGCCATACTTGAAAACTTTAAAGAGAAGGTAAAAGATATTTTTGATTGATTTCAAAACCCCTTTCAATGTTTTACCGCAGAATGCCAATTGAGGCTGAATCGCCCGAAGAGTTAGGTTACTCCAATATTAAATACAACCTTGCCGAAAGTTCTGTAAGAGATATTGATTTGAGAGAGATAAATGTTTCTAAAAAAATATTGTTGTGTTACGGGAGCCATAGAGGTAAAGATGAATTAAGAAAACTTATTGCTAAAGAATATTTTTCTGAAAACATTGACAACGTTTTGGTAACGCATGGTGCAGCATCTGCACTGTTTATTATACAAACTACCTTATTAAATGCAAACGATGAAATAATTGTACTTCACCCTAATTACGCCACCAATCTTGAAACACCTTACGCAATTGGCTGCAAAATAAAAACAGTTGAATTAAAGTTTGAGAATCAGTTTGATTTAAAGGCAGAAGATGTTATAAGCAAGATAACATCAAAAACAAAATTGGTGAGCCTTACTAATCCACATAACC
>CXWJ01014519.1_pt1 | contig 12858 bp, 8 predicted proteins | sample 590841 | NCBI WGS metagenome assembly CXWJ01 (sample SAMEA3498367, study PRJEB10139) | wastewater metagenome | biome: wastewater treatment plant; material: activated sludge | place: Austria | collected 2015-01-21 | reverse complement strand
GCGGGCGGCCTCGATGCCGGCGACGCCCGGCGGATTGTGCAGCGGGGCCAGTGGGCTGAGCTCGCGCAGGGTGTCGACCATGGCGTCGTCGATCACCGTGGTGCCGGCGAACTTCGAACCACCATGGACGGTGCGGTGTCCGACCGCCTTGATCTCGGCCAGATCCGGGCCGTGGGCCTCGAACACCTTCACCAGGTAGGAGAGCGCCCGGTCGTGGTTGGGGAAGCCCCGGTCGACGTGGATGGTCTCGCCCGGCAGCTTGTGGTCGAGGCTGCCGGATTCCTCACCGATCCGCTGGATGAGGCCGGAGGCCATCACGTCCTCGCCGTCGGCGTCGATCACCTGGTACTTGATCGAACTCGATCCGCAGTTCAGCAGCAGGATCGGTGTGGTCATACGGGGCTCCTTCGGAGGTCAGTCGGCCTGGGCCTGGATGGCGGTGATGGCGACGGTGTTGACGATGTCGTCCACCAGGGCGCCGCGGGAGAGGTCGTTGACGGCCTTGTTCAGACCCTGCAGCACGGGGCCGACGGCGACCGCGTTGGCGGAGCGCTGCACGGCCTTGTAGGTGTTGTTGCCGGTGTTCAGGTCNNCGCCGGAGCCGGACGAGCCGGTGGAGTAGGACAGCATCGCGACCCGCGGCTCGATGCCGAACTTGGCGGCGGTCTCGGCTGAGGAGATGGCGATGTCAGCGAGCTGCTCGGCGGTCGGGTTCGGGTTCACCGCGCAGTCGGCGTACACCACCACCCGATCCTGCAGGCACATCAGGAAGGAGCCGGAGACCACGCTCACCCCGGGCCGGGTCTTGATGAACTCCAACGACGGACGAATGGTGTTGGCGGTGGTGTTGATCGCCCCGGAGACCATGCCGTCGGCCAGCCCCAGGTGCACCATCATCGTCCCGAAGTAGGAGAGGTCGGCCATCTTGGCCTCCGCCTGCTCCAGGGTGACCCCCTTGTGGGCCCGCAGCCGGGCGTACTCGGCGGCGAACCGCTCCAGCATCTCCGGGTCCGTCGGGTCGACGATCCGGACGCCGGAGAGGCCCAGGCCGAGGTGGGTGGCGCGAGTCTTGATCGAGTTCGGGTCGCCGAGCAGGATCAGGTTCGCCACGCCGCGGCGGGTGAGGATGGCGGCCGAGTGCAGGATGCGGTCGTCGGTGGCCTCGGGCATCACGATGGTCTGCCGGTTCGACCGGGCCTTCTCCATCAACTGGTGCTCGAACATCAGCGGCGTCACCACATCCGAGCGATGCACCTCGAGGGCGGCCAGCAGCCGGTCGCTGTCGACGTTCTCGGAGAACAGCCGGCGGGCGATCTCCATCTTGCGCGGGCTGGACGTCATCGAGCCTTCCAGCTGGAAGAGTCGCTCGGCGGTGGTGTACGTCCCCAGGTGGGTCATGCCGATGGGCAGTTCGTTGCGGACGGTGGAGATCAGCCGGAGGACCGCGTCCGGGATCGGGTAGCCGCCGACGAGGATGACCCCCGACAGGTGCGGGAAGGAGCCGGATTCGTTGGCGAGCAGGATGGCGGGCAGCATCTCGGCCCGGTCGCCGGGGACCAGCACGGTGGAGTCGGTCTCCAGCCGGTCGAGGACGTTCGGCAGGGTCATCGCGGCGACCATCGGAGTGACCGATTCCCGGGTCAGGAGTTCGGGGTTGCCGAGCACGAGGTTCGCGCTGACGGCTTCGAACTGGTCTGCGATGGTGGGCGCTGCCAGCAGCCGGTCGGAGGGCAGGGCCTCGACGACGACGCCTTCGATCTCGCCGAGGGTGGCGCGCACCTCGTCCAGCAGGCCGGGGTCGACCCGGTTGGCGATGATCGAGATCACCTTGGCATGGTGGGCGGTGAACTCCGCCAGGCCGGCCTCGGCGGCCGCGCGGATGTCGTCCGGGCCGCGGTCCTTGCCGCTCACCACCAGCAGCACCGGGGTGTTCAGGTTGGCCGCCACCCGGGCGTTGAAGGTGAGTTCGGTAGGGGTGGTGACGTCGGTGTAGTCGGAGCCGACGATCACCACCGCGTCGAACCGGTCACGGAGCGGGGCGAACCGCTCGACCAGCCGGTGCAGGGCGGCGTTGGGATCGTCGCGGACGTCGTCGTAGGTGACGCCGACACCCTCGTCGTACTCCTGTTCGATGTTCGGCTGGGAGACCAGCACTTCGAGCACGTCGTCCCGCGCCCCGGCGTTCACGATCGGACGGAACACGCCGACCGAGGTCACTTCGCGCTGCAGTGCGTCCATGATGCCGACCGCCACCATCGACTTGCCGGTCAAGCCCTCCGGCGCGGCCAGGTAGATGCTGTTCTTCACGGCGCTCAACTTATCCTGCCGCGAGCGGCAGCGGGACGGTCTCGTCCGGGGGTACCGGCATCCGGCCGTCCACCCTCATCCGTCATCCCCGCGAAGGCGGGGATCTCACCGTGAGGCGAGGATCTCCCGGAGCTTGGCGAGGTCGTAGCGGTGGGCGTCCAGGCCGCCCTTGGTCTCGATGATGATCGGGCAGCCCGCGTTGCGGATCACGTCCGCGAAGCCTTCGGGGTCGATCATGCCCTGGCCCAGGTTGGCGTGCCGGTCGGCCCCGGAGTCGAAGGCGTCGCGGGAGTCGTTGGCGTGGACGAGGTCGAGCCGTCCGGTGATCGCCTTCAGGCGGTCGACCAGGCCGAGCAGCTCCTCGCCGCCGGCGAAGGCGTGGCAGGTGTCGAGGCAGAAGCCCACGCGGTCGGCGTTCGGGGAGCCTTCGATCGCCGACCAGAGCCGGGCGATCCGCTCCAGCCCGCGGGCCATCGAGTGGGTGCCGCCGGCGGTGTTCTCGATCAGCAGCGGGACGTCGATGGTCAGCCCGTCGATCGCCTTGCGCCAGTTCGCCCAGCCGACCTCCGGGTCGTCGGACGCCAGCACGTGACCGCCATGGACGACGACCCCGGCCGCCCCGATCTCGGCCGCCGCGGTGAGCTGCTTCTGCAGGTGCTGCCGGCTCGGAATCCGGATCCGGTTGTTGGTGGTGGCGACGTTGAGCACGTAGGGGGAGTGGATGAAGAGGGTGACCCCGGCCGCCTCCGCGTCCGCCTTCAGCGCCGCGGCGCCTGCCGCGTAGGCCACCTTCGGGCCGCGCCAGGCCTGCGGGTCGCCAAGGAAGAACTGACTGGCGTTCGCCCCCCGCGCACGGGCCTCGGCGATCGGATCGGCGGCATCGACATGGGCTCCCAGGATCATGGCCCGAGCCTATCTCCACCGCCGAGAGCCAGGCGCCGAGCAAGGAGGATTGGCACTGCCGGGCAACCTCCGCTAGACATGGAACCGAAAGGCCGCTTGGGGGAAGCGACCGACATGAGTCGCCCCTTGCTGCATTTGGGGGGAGATGCCATGGCACGATCTGCGTTGTTCACCCGCGGGTTTGTCCGCGCGACAGCGGTGCTCGCGACTGCGCTTGCGTTGGCGGGTTCGATCCTCGTCCTGCCCGCTCAGGCTTGGGACGAGGAGCCAACCGAACACTGGGCGGCCGGCCAGCAGGCCTGCGCGGATGTCATGTTCCTCGGTGTGCGTGGCTCAGGTGAGGACAGCGGCTGGGGCGGTCGGCTCGACCCGGTCCGTGACGGCGTCAAAGAGGGCTTCGGCATCCATCCCGGGGTGGGTGAGGCACGCTCAGTTCGCGAGGTCTACCTCGACTACCCGGCTGCGGCCGTCTCAGCGATCGGGAGCGATCTTCATCGCAACCTGGAGAACGCCTTCTTCGGCGTTCCGGAAGAGCAATGGACTTGGCATTACTTGGAGTCGATCGACGCTGGCGTTGTTCGCCTGCGTGGTCTCCTGGCCGAGGAAGGCGCCCGCTGCCCGGATGAGAAGTGGGTTCTCGCCGGCTATTCGCAGGGCGCGCTGGTGATCAATCTCGCGCTTGCCCACTTCGCGGACTACTCCCGCTTCGGGGGCGTTTTTCTGCTGGCGAACCCAGGCCGTCACGCCGGTGATCCGGTGCGCAACCAGGGGACCGCACCGGATGACGGGTGGGGCGTCGGGACACTCGTCTGGCGCGACATCGAGGTACCGACCGAACTCGCCGGCGTGGTGGTTTCCGAATGCGACGCCTACGACGCCATCTGCGACACCGGCAACCTCATCCAGAGCTTTCTCGCCGGGGATCGCACCCGGGAGCAGGCCGTGACAGACGGCATCCACGTCCATGAGAGCTACCAGCCGGCGAAGTTGAAGCTCGACTCCCAGCAGATCGTCCAGCAGCTCATGGGAATGGCGGTCCCGGTGAGGGATGCTTACGAGGTCGACGTCGAACCGGGCGAAGAGTACATCGGCACCCTGGAGACCAAGCCGCTCCGCGAGGGTGCCTCAGCGACCTGGCGGGTCAAGCCCGGCTCGCAACTGCCCCCCGGCGCCGTCACGCAGAACGGGCTGCTGATGGGCACGGACGGCAGCTTCCTCGTCCAAGTGCCTGAAGGCCGGTACACCGTGCGCCTCGAGGTCGTCGGTGAGTTCGAGGATCACGCCCGCGAAGTCACGCTGACTATCCGAGCGGGTGCGCAGTGGCAGCCGGTCGCCTTCGAGGATCCGGCGCTGGAGGCCTGCGTTAGGGCTGGGCTTCTAGTCAGGCAGGCGAACACGGACCTCCCCAGCTACGTGGCGCCCGCTGCCGATCAGCCGCTGATGCCCGCGGATGTGGCCCAGGTGCGCTGGCTGACCTGTCCCCGCCTGACAAGCCTTGAAGGTCTGCAGTGGGCGAGCCAGTTGAGCTTGCTGGATCTGGACGACTTCCGGGGGACGGAGCTCAGCCCGCTCGCGGCGATAGACAACCTCCGGGAGTTCGGGATCAGCTCCAACCTGGTCACCGACCTGTCGCCCCTCGCCGGCCACGTGTCCATGGCGCAACTCACGATCGGTGGGCAGGGGATCACAGACCTCGCTCCACTGGCCGGAATGACGAGGATCACCAACCTGAGCATCAGCGACACGAACGCGTCCGACTTCACCCCGCTTGCGGGCATGCCCGAGGTGATGTACCTGTCCCTGCAGGACAACGGCCGGCTTCAGGACGTCGGCCCGCTCGCGGGCATGGCGGAACTGACGACGTTGACCGTTGCGGGAAGCCCTCGCCTGACAAGTGTGGCCCCGCTCGCCTCGCTCACGAAGGTGCGGCACCTGGACCTCTCCGAGAATGGCCTGACCAGCCTCGACGGGCTGGAGAACCTGGCTTGGTTGGAGAGCCTCACCGCTCGACGCAACGACATCGTCTCGCTCTCCGCGCTGCGGCGCCTGTCTGAACTCGACCGCGTCACCCTCCAGGGGAACGCCATCGAGAGCCTCGAACCGCTCGCCAGCCTGACCTCACTGACCCATCTCGACGTCGGCGCGAACCGGATCAGCGATCTGACGCCGGTCAGCAAGCTCCCTCACCTGACCAGTCTTTGGGCTTGGACCAACCGGATCACGGATCTCTCGATGTTCGCAGGCAACACGGTGACCTACCTCAGCGCACAGATGCAGCTAGTGACGCGCGACTCGGCGACAGTAGGCGACAGCGTCAGGTTGCCGGTCATCCGCGGACGCGACGGCCGTGTGCTCACCCCGAAGCTGGATGACGACGCAACCGGCACGCTCACCGGCGATCCGGCGACCGGGATGCTCTTCACCTTTACCCGACCGGGATACTCGGCGGCGCGTTGGAGTCAGCCGGGGCAGCTCTTCGACGGCGAGTTCGTCGTCAGCGAAGTCGTGCCGCCCCAATCCTCGCCGCAAACACGCACGCTGGCGAAGGCGCCCACGCCGACCATCTCCGGGACGGCGAAGGTCGGCTCGAGGCTGACAGCGAAGCCGGGGAAGTGGAAGCCTGCCGGGGTCGTGTTCGGCTATCGGTGGCTGCGGGGCGGGTCCGTCATCGACGGTGCAACCTCGTCCTCCTACGTCCTGGTGGGTGAGGACGCGGGGAAGGCGATCTCGGTGGAGATCACCGGTTCGAAGTCCGGCTACGTGCCGGTGTCGAAAGTGTCGAAGGCGACCAAGAAGGTCAGCGCCGGGACGTTGAGCGCACCGACCCCGAAGATCACCGGCTCCGTGAAAGTGGGTTCGACGTTGTCGGCGAAGGCCGGTGGCTGGAAGCCGGCGCCGGTGGAGCTGACCTACCAGTGGTACCGGTCGGGCAAGGCGATCGCGGGCGCGACGGGGCCTGCCTATGAGCTGGTCGGCAAGGACAAGGGCAAGAAGATCACGGTCAAGGTGAGCGGCTCGAAGCCGGGCTATGCGAAGTCGTCCAAGACCTCGAAGAAGTCGAAGAAGGTGGCTGCCGGAACGTTGAAGGCAGTGGCCCCGACGATCGACAACCTCGCGCCGAGGGTTGGTGAGACGCTCACCGCCTCCGCTGGAGCGTGGGGTCCGGGGCCGGTCACCGTCACATACCAGTGGTACCGGTCGGGGAAGAAGATCAGCAAGGCCACGCAGGCGTCCTACACCTTGACGGCCTCCGACTCGGGCAAGCAGATCACGGTGAAGGTGACCGGGAAGAAGTCCGGCTACAAGACGGCGACGAAGACGTCGGCAAAGACCGCGAAGGTGGCCGCCGGGGAGGCCGTTCCCTAGACCAGGCCCAGTCGGGCGAAGCCGCGTGCGATGCCGTCCTCGTCGGCTGAGTCGGTGACCAGGTCGGCGACGGCGATCACCTCGGGCTGGGCGTCGCCCATGGCGACACCTATGGCCACGTACTCGATCATCTCCAGATCGTTCGAGGCGTCGCCGAAGGCGATGCTGTGCTCGCGGTCGATGCCGGCGTGCTCCAGCAGGGCGGCGATAGCCGAGGCCTTGTGAATGCCGGGCAGAGCCAGTTCGAACATGTTCGGGCCGTAGGGCGGGATGGTCCCGGCGATCACGTCGAACTCGCCCTCGAACTCCGCGCGGATCACGTCCACGGGCGTGTCGGAGCCCATCACCACGATCTTGTTGACCGGCGGCAGCACGTCGGGGGTCTCGGCCAGCGGCTTGAGGATGACGGCGTCCGACGCCGCCAGGTCGTCCAGTTCGGCCGCCGACAGGTCTGGGTGGACGATCTCCGCCATCCGACGCCGCACCCCTCTACTGGGGTAGAGGCCGGTGTTCGACTCCAGGATGTAGTCGAACCCGCCTTCCTCCAGGAAGCTCCGGGCGTGCTCGAGCGCCTCGGTGGGGATCGTGTGGTGCAGCAGCACCTCGTCGCCGTAGCCGACGTGACCGCCGCCGGAGCTGATCACGCCGTCGAACCCGGCCTCCAGGAAGTGCGGCCAGATCTCCGCGAGTGACCGTCCCGTGCACAGGAACACCTGGTGCCCGTTGGCGCGGGCCGCACGGACGGCGTCCGCGGCGCTCGGCGGAACCTGCCGGGACGAATCCAGGTAGGTGCCGTCGATGTCGAGGAAGACGGCGTAGCTGCTCACAGAGTCACTCCTGAGGATGGGCGGAAACGGGAATCAGGGGGCGTCCGTCGGATCCGGACCGGGCTCGGGTGCAGGCTCGGCGGTGGGCGTGGGATCCGGCGGCGGTGTCGAGGGCGGCGGCGTGGGGGTGACGGACGGCGTGGGAGTCGGAGTCGGGGCGGGCAGCGCCTTGCCCACCTTCACCGCCGCGGAGGTCAGTGACTTCGTCACGTAGCCGCGCGCCCGGGCCGTCACCGTCACGGTGAGCTTCTTGCCCAAGTCGGACGCCGTGGGCTGGTAGGTCGCCGAGGTCGCCTTCTTGATCGTCTTGCCGTTGCGCTTCCACACGTAGCTGAAGGTGGCCTGCGGCACCGCCCAGCCGCCTACGTCGACGCCGACCTGCTGCCCGACCGCCACGACGCCGGTCAGGGTCGGCTTCGACGCGGAGAAGACCCCCTTGTAGACCGACGCCAGATCCCGGTTCTTCTTGGTCTGGCCGTCCGCGGTGACCTCCAGGGTGATCTTCTTGCCCACCTGGTCGGCGGTCGGGACGAAGGTCGGCCCGGTGGCGCCGGGGATCGGATTGGCGCCGATCAGCCATCGGTAGCTCACCTCGGCGCCCTCGGGAACCCAGGTGCCGGGGACGGCGGTCAGCGTCAGCCCGACCCGCGGACTGCCGCCGATGTTCGGCACCTTCCACGGCGACGGCAGGAAGGACGCCGGCGCCTTCACCCGCAGCCACTTGCGTCCCGAAGCCCGGGGTGCGGTCGGCAGGCAGGCGGCCACGCCGCTGCCGGAGCATTTCGAGTTGAGCGGGTGGGTGACCGGAACCCCCGTCCACCATGAGGTCCGCTTCATCGCACCGTCCCAGGAGAGCGAGATGTGCACGTGGTCCTTGTGGTTCGCGGTCCAGGAGCCGCGGCTGGCCATCTTCCGCCAACCCAGCTCGGGGTAGTAGATGGACCAGATCTTCTGGTTCCAGATGATGTACATGACGCCGAGCCGGTAGGCGACCTCGCCGTTGTCGGCGGTGAGCCACTTCAGCGCCTGGTCAACCCGCTTGCGCTGCTTCTTGGACTTCATGCTCATCCGCCAGTCCAGCGCGCGGCCTTCCTTGTGCTCCGACCGTCCCACGAGAGAGCAACTGCGCGAGATGCCCGAGGAGGACCCTCCCCAGCTGGCGATCAGCAGCTTCAGCAGGGCCTTGGTGCCGGGCTTGGCTGAAGGGGAGCAGGTGGTCTGCGGCTGGTACCCCAGGTGCGCGTCCAGCGGGACGCTGCTCGTGGTGAGCTCCTTGGGCGGCTTGGGATCCTTGGCGACGGCGAAGGGCGACGGACCCGCCCAGAGCAGCGCGATCCCCAGGACGCACGCGACCACGGCCCGCATAGCTCTGTGCACACTTCCTCCAAGGCCCGACCGTGCTCCGTCCAGCAGGCTACTGGCCTGCCGTCGCCCCCGAAGCGGAAGTCCGAAACCGGACCGATCGCTGTATGGATGATGGTGCTGCTGGACGCTAGGCCACCTTGTTGGCGTAGCGCTGCCTCGCGGCTTCGCCCGAGGTGCCGACGAAGGTGCCGATCGCCGACCACGGCATGCCGGCATCGCGAGCTGCCTGGATCGCCTCCACGATGTGGCGTTCAGCGTCCGAGCGCTCTTGGACGGCGGCGCGCAACAGAGCGACGGCGCCGGCGTCGAGTTCGTCTGCCGGGTTGGGCTCGTAGTCCTCGAACCGGGCGGCGAGTTCGTTGGCGTGCTGGAGCGCAAGACGGTCGGGTGGAGACGCTGAGAAACACGAGGAGACCACTCCCGAACCGGTGAGCGGGGAGTGAGCCGGTGGTGGATAGCTGCGACGCTAGCACGGTAGCTAGACCCCGGGAGCCGCCTCCGGCTTCGATACCAGAAGGATGGTAGTTCCGATGCGTGGGCCGATCGACGCGGTAGAAACTAAATAAAATAAATACGGTTCTGACGTAGTATGAAGGCTGTGACGCTTCACGATGCCGCAGGGCCTAGCCCGTTCAGCCCAGGGTACGGCAGGCGACCTCTCGTCTTCGGTGGGCACGAGACAGAGCTTGCTGAGCTGGTTGGAGTGTTCAAGACACTGGACTTCGGCGAGAACCAGTCTGTCCTGATCTCGGGTCTGCGCGGCGCGGGCAAGACCTCCATGCTGGCGAAGCTGCAGGACGCCGCGCGCGACAATGGCTGGCTGGTGATCAGCGATGACGCGAGTTCGGGCCTGATGGAAAGAGTGATGGAGTCCACCATCCCGAGTCTGCTGCGCACTCTGTCGCCCGATACCCGCAAGCGCCTGACCTCGCTGGGCATCTGGCAACTCAACGCCCAATGGGAGTACGTGGATCGGTACCGAGAGGTCAAGCCGCTGTTGCGCCGGGATCTCGTGGCGCTGTCAAGCGCCCTCGATGAGACCCGACCCCATGCCGGGATCCTGATCACGATCGACGAGGTCTCCTCCGGCAAGGTGAGGCTTCGGGAGTTGTCGAGATTCGCCCTCGAGGTCTCGCACGCGATCAGCGAGGGTGCGAACATCATGGTGGTCTTCGCAGGCATCCGGGTTGATCTTGATGCGCTCCTCGAGCAGGACCACACGACCTTCCTGCGGCGCTCCAGGGAGCTCGACTTCCGCAGACTCACCCCGAACGAGACCCGCCACGTGCTCGCCGAGACGATTCGCATCGGCGGGAAAGGCGTGACGGAATCCGCTCTCGAACTGCTCGTCACGTTCACCCAGGGCTACCCCTACCTCGTTCAGCTGGCCGGCGATTTCGCCTGGCGCAACAGTGGCGACCACAACGTGATCCGCCTTGCGGACGCGGAGGCCGCGCACGACAAGGCTGTGACGGCGGTGGAGAGACGGGTGATCAGCCGGGTGTATCAGGATCTGTCCGAGAAGGACCAGGAGTTCGTGGCCGCCATGGCTCAAGACGACCATCGCAGCAAAATGGCTGAGATCGCGCGTCGCATGGGGGTATCCGACCAGTACGCGCAGGTGTACAAGAAGCGACTCATCGAGAGCGGCTACGTCCAGGCAGACGGCCGCGGCCACGTCGTGTTCTCTTTGCCTTACCTGGGTGACTACCTCCGTTCCCTGACCAGCGGCAGGAGCGCGGCGACACAGGATGACTGGAGCAGCTACCCGCCACCACGCCCGACAGGCGCGCGCTGAGCTGGCAAACTAAATAAAGTAAATACGGTTTGGAAGACCGGTTGTCGGGTCTGCTGTCAGCCGAGTAGCCGTCGGACGCGCAGCAGTTCCGCGACCGACCAGGCCTGGAAGGGGCAGCCGGACGGGGCGTGCGGCGGGTCTCCGTCCGCCACCTCGCTGACGGAGCCGAAGCCGGCCTCGGGGATATGCGACTCCAGGCCGGCAAGGACTTCGTCGGTGGGGAGCCCGGCCCGGCGCAGGGTGTCGACGTAGGGGCCGATCAGCCAAGGCCAGACGGTGCCCTGGTGGTAGACGGCGTCCCGCTCGGGCATCGGGCCGACGTAGCGTCCGGCGTAGCCGGGCTCGGACGGGCCCAGCGAGCGCAGGCCGAGAGGCGTCACCAGGGGAGCGCAGGCGCGGGCCACGGCGGCCGCGTCGAGGCCGGGGACGGCGGCGGTCCCGGCGGCGATCAGCTGGTTGGGACGCAGCGTCCGGTCGTCGCCGGCGGGGCCGTCGACCACGTCGGCCAGGCCGCCGCCCGGCAGCGGGAAGCGCCGGACGAAGGACGCCGCCGCGCGGGCGTACAGGGCTTCGAGGTGGTGGGCGGGTTCGCCCAGCTGGGTCCGCAGGCCGGCCAGGAAGCCGAGGCCGGCCACCCACAGTCCGTTGACCTCGACGGGCTTGCCGGCCCGCTGGGTGATGGCGCGGTCGTCCACCCGGGCGTCCATCCAGGTCAGCGCGGCCCCGGGCGCGCCCTGGGTGATCAGGCCGTCGGCGTCCACCCGGATGCCGTAGCGGGTTCCGGCCAGGTGATGCTCGACGATCGAGCCCAGCCCTGGCAGCAGGCGTCGTCCCAGGTCGAGGTCGCCGGTGACCGCCAGGTGGCGCTCGACGGCGTGCAGGAACCACATCGCGGCGTCCACGGTGTTGTGGTCCTGACCGCCGAAGTCGGTGGTGTTGGCCAGCATGCCGTCGCTGAGCGTGGCGGCCAGCCGTTCCAGCAGGGTTGCGCCCTCGTCCAGCCGTCCGGTGGCGAGGAAGAGGCCGTCGTAGGCGGTGAGGGTGTCGCGCGACCACGCCCCGAACCAGGGGAAGCCGGCGATCACGTCGACCGCGGGCGTGGTGACGACGAACTGGTCTGCGGCGTGCAGCAACTGGGCGTCGAGCGCATCGGTGGCGGACGCGGTGACGCCCCGGGAGCGTCGCCGGGCGGCTTCGATCACTGCCGCCGCATCCTCCGCAGGCTCGCCGCCCAACCAGCCGACGAAGCCCAGCGCCTCCCCCGGGAGGAACTCGGCCGAGATCTCCGACAGCACCGGCAGATCCTCGTCCGCGGGGTAGCCGCGGGCGGCCTCCTCTCGGTACTGGTAGCGCAGCCGCCGCGAGGGCCTGCGAGCAGTGAGCTCGCCGGGGAACTCCCAGCGCCACCGCAGGTCGCCGCCCACCGCCTGCCAGCGCAGCTGGACAGCGCCGGGTGCGGAGAGCACCCGATCCACCACGCCGACCACGCTGCGGCCAGGCGGCAGCGCGAGCTCCCGCTCGACCACCACCGAGCCCACCCGCCAGCGCCAGCGAGGGATGCCGTCGGTCAGCGAGAACTCCGCCAGCACCGAGCCGTCCAGCACCGTCTCGTCCAGCGCCAGCCGCAACTCCGCCAGCCGGACCCGCCGGTCGCTCAGCCCCGCGTCCGAGGCGCTGAGCAAGCCGTGGTAGCGCCGCGTCCGCTCGCCGCCCGGCGTCCCCATGGCGAACGAGCCGTCGCCCGAGGTCGCCAGCCACTCCGCCGCTGTCACGTCCGCGACTCTACAAAGCCCGCGCCCCACTGGCACGCGTTGCGCTACCGGATAGTCGTTTTGCCAGCGAAGTCGGGATCGAGCCAGCTGTTGCGCTACACATTGGTCATTCTCCGGTGGACAGGGCCGGCCCATTGCGACCATCCCGTAGCGCAGCGCGAAGCCAGGTGCGCCGACCCTCGTTCAAAACGACTGTGATGCAGCGCGGCGGTGCGGAGTAGATCGCGAGCGCGGCTCAGATCACCTGGGTTCGCAGGGCGGGATCGATCGCGGCAATGTCACCAGGGTCGGAGGTGACCACAAGCGCGCCAAGTTGTCGGGTGATCAGAGCGGCGTGGGCATCGAGCGCAAAGAAACGCGCCCGTCACAATCCCTCCATTGTGACGGGCGCGTTGCGAAGTGCGAGGTCTTAGGAAGCGACCTTGGTGCCGTTGATGACGACGGCGATGCCTTCGACGTCGTGGGCGGTGATGGCGGCCTCGGGCTTGGACCAGGTCTTGCCGCCGTCGGTGCTGGTGTA
>CXWJ01010541.1_pt1 | contig 12865 bp, 14 predicted proteins | sample 590841 | NCBI WGS metagenome assembly CXWJ01 (sample SAMEA3498367, study PRJEB10139) | wastewater metagenome | biome: wastewater treatment plant; material: activated sludge | place: Austria | collected 2015-01-21 | reverse complement strand
GTGGCGAGCGAAGCGGTCGCGGATCGGCAGCTCTGACGGACGGTGATGCTCGGCATGCAGAATCGTCGCCTTCTCCCAGAACGTGCGGGTGATCTCCAGCGCCACCACGTTCGCCCGCAGATCGTCGTAGGCGCCCGCCAGATCCACCCCAGGTGTCTGCGCCAACAACGCGGCGATGCTGTGGATTCCTGTGGGCTGCTGGTCGGTCAGCGCGCCGAACTCCAGCTTCACCTGCTTGGTGATGTAGCCGCCAGCCTGCGCCAGCGCGGAAGGGTAGGTGAACAGCAGGTTCGGGGTGCCGGCGAGTGCATCGATTTCGTAGCGCAGCCATGTGCCCGTCTGCAGCGGCACGCCGAGCATGGCCGCGATGGCGGCTTCGAGTGCCGGCCGAAGGCGCTCCGAGACGCATCGCTCGCACTCGGCTTCGAGCGCCTGCACGCGCTTGCGTCGCTGACTGGCTGACGGCGCTTCATCGAGTTCCGCTGCCTCGAAGCCGAGCACCCTCGGCGAGACGGCGAGGTCGATGTCCTCTGAGAAGCGCTGGATCGCGCGACCAGCGGCTTCGTTGATGACCAGCGCGCGCTCGGCGGGTGGCAGGTTGGCAAAGGGCGTCATCGTGCGGCGGGTTCAGGCGGCAAGCTTGCGCCGCTTGGTGGGCTTCGCGGAAGGCGCAGGATGCTGCGGCGGTGCCGCGATGAAGCGAAGGTGGGGGTGCATCCAGGCTGGTGCCAGCGGCAAGTCCTTCAACAACGCGGCGCGGTCTTTCGATGACAGCGTCTTTCGAAGATGCGCGATGCGTGCCTCGTTGACGTTCGCCTTGCCGACGCTGCGCAGGGCGGCAAAGACGAGATGGCTCATTGGGCTTGCGGCACGCACCTGGCGTGGTGGGCGATGCTTGAGTTGAATCGTCTGCGAGCCCACCTTCACGGTGCGGCTGGGTCCGTCGGTTTCGTAGATGACACGCACCGGCACCTGCTCGGACAGACTCAGCAGGTTGGCGGCCGTGGCCTGCGCCGGTTGCACCACAGAGCCGTCGCGGCGCGACAGTGCTTGCACGATCTCGTCGGTGCTGGGTTGCAGTTCGCCGAGCAGGGGATGCGTGCGTGGAACGTCATAGAGGCCACGAGCCAGGCGACGCAAGGCACCGCTGCGAACCAGGCGCGTCAGCGCCATGCCCACGCTGTGGGGTGAACCGAGGTCGAGGAAGTCGAAAGGCGTGTGCACGCGCCCCGGGGTGGCTTTGCTGGCCGCGCAGATGCGGTGGCCAATCTCCTGCGCGATGCTGGGTGCCTGCGGCAGTGCTGCCGCCTGCCGCGATGGAGGGCGGGGCCTCCTCGCGGCAGGTGCGGCTTTGCGGCCGGTGGCCGTGCTCGGGCGGCGAGTGGACATGGTTGAGTGTGCACCCTTAGCGTTAAAAATACAACCATCTTCTTTTAACGCTCGCACGACTGTCTTGTCCGAAGGATCGGCTCGGCTTCGGACGCGGTGCCAATCAGGACGTGCGCACAGTACACAGGTTCATCAGGACCTGCTGCAACTGGGTCGAGTCGGCATGCACCTGCAGCGGCTCGTCGGCCAGTTGCGGCTCGAGGGCCACGCCGGCGGGCAGACCCGTGCGCAGCAGAGCCAAGATCTCCTCGACCAATGGCCAGCGCGCTCGTCATCGCCGGCCGGTCCTCGGGCACGCGTACGGCCAGCGCGTCGAAGCGGGTGAGCATCGCCTTGCGCGTTCCACCCATCCTCACCGACCAGGAGTCGGACAGCCACACGGTACCGGCCGCGACGTCGTAGTCCCACAGCGACAGGCCCGAAGCATCCAAGGCACGCTCGAGCCGCTCCTCGCTCGTGCGCAGCGCGGCCTCGGCGCGGCTGCGCAGGTCGAGCATCTGATTGAGCTGTCGGCCGACGCTCTCGATCTCGGGCGCGCCGGCCGCGGTGACGCGCCTGCTGCTGTCGCCCGCGGCGACGGCCGTCGTGACGGCTGCGATGGCGCTCAAGGGACGCTCGATCGAACGCGCGATCGCACCGGCCAGCAGCCAGGCCAGCGGCAGCGCGGCCAGCGAGGCGAGCGTCATCGGCACCCGCGGCCATCGCCGCGCGTCCTCGCAACACAACCACGCGAGCAGCCCGGCCAGGGGCAGCAGCGTCACCAGCACCAGCCCTTGCAGCGAGCGCCTGATCGGCAGTGGCCACTCGCGGCGAGCGGGTTGCGACGCCGTCGAGTCGTCAGGATCGTCCGGCTCGGGAACGAGCAGCATCGAGACCTCCGACTGCGACTGCGTCGCAGACCGTTTCAGTGCGGCACGGGTGCCCGAGACGCCACGCGCCGAGCGGCGTCACGAAGCCCGGAACGACTTCGCCGGCCATGACTCACGGCCCACGCACGTGCAGCAGCAGCGTGGGCCGGCGCGACGACTCGCCGCTGTCGCTGACGAGCAGGCATTCGGACTCGTCCAGGCAGGCCAGTCCTTCCAGGTTGTAGCGGTCCTTGTCGGGCAGCGGCACTCGCCCGGTCGCCGGGTCGCACGCCCGCGATGCCGTGACCGCGCACCGGGTCAGGTCGATCGAGCGCAGGTAGAAGTTGCTGCGGCCCTGGCCCCGGTCGCGCACGCGTTCGAGCACCAGCGCACGCTGCGGCGCCACGACCTCGATGGCTTTGATGTCCGACCCCTCGGCCAGCGCCGGCCAGCGCCAGCGGCTGCCGTCGCGCGCGTGAGCTTCGTGCTGCATCGGCGTGCCGGCCGCGGCCCGCTGCAGCACCACGATCGATCCGTGCACCGGATGCCAGTCGAGCGCTTCGACGCCGTGTCGCGCCGCGGCGCCGCGCTCGGGTGCCGGCGCGGCGCCGCGCGGCCAGGCCAGCGTGGCCATCGATCGCGTGGCGACATCCAGGCGAAAGGCGCTTGCACCGAACTCGGGTGCGACGATCAGTTCGGGTTCGCCTTCGGGCCACGCGTGGCGCCAGGCGAGGGCCTCGATGTCGAGCGCAGAACCATCGACCGGGTGGCGCAGCGGCCATGCCGCCGCGGCCGTTGCGCCGAGCAGCCGCCCGGCCTGCCATTGCAGCGCCAGCTGGAACAACACGCCGCGGTCGGACGCGGCGTACAGCGCGCGCTGGTCGTGGTCGAAGGCCAGGGCCGACAGCTCGACGGGCCGGTGGCCGTCGATGGGACGGTCGTCGACGACGACGCGGGCCAGCAGCTCCAGTTCACCCGCGGCGGCAGCGCGGTCCGGTTCGAGCGCAGGGCAAACGGACGAGGCCGACGCCAGCGCGGCGCAGGCCAGGGCGAACGAGGTGGTGCGCAGCATGGCCGTCAGTGCCTGCGCAGCGCGAGCAGTTCGGCACGCAGGCGTTCGCGCGCCACGCGCTGCAGGAAGATGGGCAGGTAGGCGAGGATGCGCGCCGATCTGAACTCCTCGTCCAGCAGCAGTTCGTGCAGCATGTGCTCGATGCGCTCGCGCGGCACCTCGCCGCCGAAGCTGCGGTGGACCGCGTCGGCCACCGTCGCCACGTCCACATGCGCGCGCGCCTGGCGCGCGATCGAGGCGGTTTCGCTCAAGTCCATGATGTCTCCATCGATGCCGAAGGCGCGGCGCCGAGCTTGCGCAGCGCCGGCAGGAAGCGGTTGAAGCGCTCGACCGCGCCGGTGAGGCTCATGCCCACGCAGTACTTCGAACAGCCGTTGGTCGGGTGCTGGTGCAGGCGGCGCAGCACCCGATCGGCCAGGCCGTTGCCCTTGGCCGACTTGGTCTCGACGACGAAGGTGTCGTCGTCGGTGGCCTGCGGGTCGCCGGCGCCGTCGAAGCGGATGCCGCTGTCGATGGTCATGCGCTCGCCGCCTTCGCGCGCGACCAGCGTGACGCGGCTGTAGCGCATCCACAGCACCGGCTCGAGCGGGCGCTCGAAGGCGCGGCCGTAAAGGTCGCGGTAGGACTTCTCCACGTGCGCGCGCGCCGCGTCGTCGAGCGTGCCGAAGGCCGCCGGGTCGTAGGGCATGCGCTTCTTGATCGTGACGCCGCGCTTGTCCTTGAGCTTGACTTCGACGAAGCACAGTGCCGCATCGACATAGCGGCGCACGCGCACCTTCATGCGCTGGCGCCGGCCCTGGTGATGGTCGTAGTAGCTGCGAAGCTCGGGATCGTCGAAGTAGCAGGTCTCGTAGACGAACGAGCGCCGGCCGCCGATCTCGAGCACGTCGAAGGCCTCGGCCAGCCGCGGCAGCGCGCGCCGCAGCACCGCAGCTTTCACGACGTACTTGTTGTCCAGCCGCTCCAGCATTGCGGCCTTGGCATTGAGCGCCTCGAGCCCGATCGGGGCGAAGTCCTGCGTCAGCGTGTCCATCGGCTGCCTCGGGTCGGGTTCTTGCGGTAGAAGACGTTGATGCGCGCCATGTCGTTGATGTAGTCCAGCGCCGTGATCTCGTAGGACATGACGTCCACGCCCAGGCGCTGCGAGAGTTGCGCGCGCATCGCCTCGGGCTCGCACAGCGCGTGCTGTTCGATGCGGTCGAGCGTGATGCGGATGCCGTCCACCGAGCGCAGCACGCGCGGGTGGTCGATGACCCAGGTGCCGAAGACCACGAGCGTGGTGATGGCAGCGACGAAGGGCAGCGAGGTGCCCTTGACCGAGCAGATCACCGCGATCGCGACGCTGCCGAAGAAGTAGGCGATCTCGTTCTTGGCCAGCGGCTCGGAGCGCAGCGTGAACATCGCCAGGATCGCGAACAGGCCGAAGCCCGCGGCGATGCCGAACTCCACCTTCGACAGCACGGTCAGCACCGAGAAGATGAACAGGTTGAACAGCGCCGCGGCCGTGACCAGCTGCTTGTCGCGGTAGCGCCGGTAGTACAGACCGAACACCAGCAATGCCATGCCGGTCAGGTCGATGCAGACGCGGGCCAGCTGGCCGACGAGTTCGGGGTCCAGATTCGAGGTGTTCATGACGGACACAGAGCCCGCGCTGTCATCATCAATACACGAAACCGTCATAAAAAAAGGCGCACCTGCGGCGCAGCGCGTCACCCAACGCCGATCGGGCCGGCATGGCCGGCCCTGTTGCGCGGATGGACAGGCGGACGGTCAGGTCAGAAGCAGACGCTGTCCGGCGGCATCGAGTCGGCCACGGCACCCTGCGCATGCAGGCCCTTCAGGCCCGTGCCGCACAGCCTGGCGGCGCGATCCAGCAGGCGCTTGGTCACGTCGATGGGCTTCCAGTCCGGGTGCTGCGCCAGCACCAGGGCGGCGACCCCGCTGGCCAGCGGCGTGGACATCGACGTGCCGCTCCACGTCCCGTAGGCGCCGCCGGGCAAGGTGCTGACGACGGCATCGCCCGGCGCGGCCAGCTGGACCCAGGTGCCGCGATTGGCGAAGGCCGCGAGCCGGCCGTTGCTCGTGCTGGCGGTGATCGACAACTGCCCCTCGGCGGCCTCGGCGGCGGGGTACTGCATCTCCGAATCGCTGCCGCTGTTGCCCGCCGCAGCCATGACGACGACACCCTTTTGCAGGTCGCAGCGCCGATGGTCGTCGTCGAAACCGGCGTCCGAGTAGTCGTCGTTGTCTTCGTCGTCGTCGTCGTCGCTGCACGTGGCCAGCTCGATCGCCGAGTTCAGCAGGCGCGTCGGCACGGTCGTGCCCAGGCTGATGTTCACCACATGCGCACCGTCGTCGGTGGTCGGGTCGTCGTCGGGGTCGATCGCCCACATCAGCGCTTCGGCGAGAACCCAGCCGTTGCCGAGGCCGGCCTGGTCGAGCACGCGCACCGGCATGAGGGCCGCGTCGGGCGCGGCCAGAGATACCAGGCCGGCGACATGCGTCCCGTGGCCCCAGCCGGCGTCCGCAACGACAGCCGTCTCCGCCGGATCGTCATCGCCATCGACGAAGTCGCGCCCGAGCACGGTGCCGTCGGCACGCCGCGCGAAGGATGCGCTCAGGCGCGGGTGCGTCAGGTCGGTGCCGCCGTCGAGCACGGCCACGCGCACGCCGGCGCCGCGGCTCGAGGCGTGTGCCGCCGGTAGCGCCAGGGCCTGGGGCGCCCACTGCGAGGCCATGTAACCCGCATCGCCGCCGAAGGCCCACACGACCTGAAGCCTCGCCTCAGGTGTCTGGGTCTCGGAGTTCTTCTCGGCAAAGCGCACGCGTGCGTCTGCGCGCAGCGCTTCGACCACGGCATCGACATCCGCGCCCGCGGCCAGCGCGAGGCGCCAGATCGGCCGCTTGCCGAACTGGTCGACGGCGCTGGCGCCGTGGTCGGACGCCAGCGCCGCTGCCGAGGCGCCGCTGTGCAACATCACGACGACATCGCCGGGCGCCGGCGTGGGCGCCGACGCGCTTGCCAGGGCGGGCGCGCCCGGCGCTTGTCGACTGGCCCCGCCGCCGCCGCAGGCAGCAACGAACACGGCGCTGAAGATCAGGCAGGCAATCGGTTTGTTCAGCATACGAGCCTCGGGTTGGAAGACAGGCAGAGGCACAGACCGACCAGCCGGCAGAAAAATACCGGCCTCACCGCTTCAGGGTGTAACAGCAGTCCGCGGATGTCAGGCCGTGGCGCGACCGTGCAGGGAGAACGCCGCCCAGTAGTAGGGGTGACGACGCTCGGCCATGAGCGCGCGTTGCGCCGAGCGCAACGCCTGGGCCGGTTCGGCGCCGTTCACCCATTCGCCGTAGAACGCGCTCATGAGGTCGGCCGTCGCCCGATCGTCGACGGTCCACGCCGACGCCAGCACCATCGGCGCGCCGCCCATCAGGAAGCCGCGCACCAGGCCCAGCAGTTCATCGCCGGGTGCCACCCGGCTCAGCCCCGTCTCGCAGGCCGACAGGGTGACCAACCCGGCTTCGATGGGCAGCGCCGCCGCGTCGCGCAGCGTCAGCGGCCCATCGGCCAACTGGAGCGAGGAAAAGTAGGGGCTGTCGGCACGGAACTGGCCGTGGCACGCCAGGTGCAGGACGTCGGCGCCCNNGCGGCGAGCGTGGCCTCGGCGTCGAGCCGTACGCGGCTCCAACCGCCGAACCGGCCGGCGACGGCGCTGACCTCGGCGGCGACGTGCGGCAGACTCGCGCCGCCGACACCCAGCGCGAGCACCGTCGACGGGCGCGGCAACGCGCGGCGCCCGGCCAGCCAGGTCGCGGCGCTCGGCGCCAGGCTCAGCGCGTGACGCTCCACGAGCGCGACGGCACCGTCGTGCAGCGCGCAGAACGGCACATAGTGCAGCTCGCGGTGCGGCACGATGATCGCGTGCTCGACGTCGTCGAGCGCCGCTTCGATCGGCGCCCACAGTTGCGCATGCAGGCTGCGCAGGTGCGCGTGTGTGCGTTCGACCATCTGGGCCGCGTGCGCCGTGGGCGCGCGGGCGCCGAAGCGCAAGGCATCGATCTGGAGGCGCAGGCGCTCGATGCGTTCGAGCAGCCCGTCCGCGGGCAAACAGAACTTGCGCACCCGAGCCCGGGTCAGTACGCAGGCAGCGATCGAGTCGTCCAGGCGCGCGTACGACACCATCGCGCGCTTCGCGCCGAGCGCCGCCTGCAGCGCCTCGACGTCGATGCGGCCTGCGCCGCGAGGGCCCGCAGCGGCCGCCGGCGCTGCCGACCGGCTGCGACGGTAGGCCTCCAGCGCGCTTGCCTCCTGCTGCGCGACGCGCGCGTGAAGCAACGACGCGCGCGCGCCGTCACCGCTGCCGAGCGCTTGTTGCCGCTGCTCACGCAGCCAATGCAGCCGCTCGCGTTGCTCCTGCGCGCCGCCGGTCGCGCCGTCGCCGTCGCCGTCGCGCAGCGCCAGTTCGAAGGAGCGGGCGCGCGCCTGCTCCATGCATTCCATCAGGCGCGCCGCCGCACCGGCGTCGCTGTCGGCCAGCGCCATACCCACCAGCGCCAGGTGGGCGATCTCCTTGTCCGCACCGTAGGACATGCGGAACTCGTCGCCGGGCAACGCGGCGCGTTGCGCCTCGATGCTCTCGACCGCTTGCTGCAGGCTGGCCCTGGCGTGCGTGCGCAAGCCACGCCCGAGTTGCAGCAGGCCCAGGCCGGCATGGCACTTGGCGGCGATATCCGGCAGCCCGTCGGCGCGGGCCAGGACCGCTTCGAACGCTCGCCCGGCCTGCGACCATCGGCGCGCGGACACATCGCACTGCGCCACGATCAGCTGCGCCTCCAGCGCCCAGCCGGTGATCGCCGCAGCGTCGAAGGCGGCGGCCGCCCGCAACGCGCACGGACGCGCCTGTGCAGCGTCGTTCGTCAGCATGGCGATCGCGGCCGCGGCGAACTCGACCATCGCCGTGCCCAGCGGATGGCGCGCCGCCTCGAACAACGCACGCGCCTGCGTCAGTCCGCTCGCAGCCTCGCTCGGTTGACCGTCGCGGGCGAGCGCCCGAGCGCGTTGGACCCGGGCCCATGCCTCGTCCACCGACGCGCCCGCCGCATGGCACTCCTCGATGGCGCGGTCGTACAGGGCCACCGCCTCCGGAAGCAGGTTCAGCGCGAGGTAGGCGTCGGCCAGTTCGCGCCGGGCTTCGGCCACGCGCGCCGGAGGGCCATTCGTCTCGAATGCCGCCAGGGCCGAGGTCAACCAGCGCAGGGCCGGCGCATACCGGCCCCGGTGCATCTCGAGCTGGCCGCGGCTGCTGTCGACCACGCCGCGCAACAAGCCGAGCCCATGCGCCTCGATGCGCCTGCCGGCGCGCTCGTACAGGCGCTCGGCCTCTTCGAACTCGAACTGCCAGGTCAGGGCGGTCGCCAAGCCGATGTCCGCGAGCACCGAGTGCTGGCGATCGCCGGCCCGCGCGAAGCGCACGGCCGCCTGCCGGTAGTGCGGGGCGGATTCCGCAGCGAACCCCTGGCGCAGCAGCATCGACCCCAGATTGACCTCGACCTTGCCGGCCGCAGCCTCGTCGCCCGCGGCGATGAATTCGTCACGCACACGTCGCCCGCACTCGAGTGCCTCGGCGCTGCGGCCGAGCATCGACAATGCTGCCAGCTTGGGCACCTGCGTCGACGCGGCGTGGTGGGTCTGCGCCAGTGCCGAGAACGCGGCCCCGGCTCGGTCCAGCAGGTCGATCGCATCGGCGGCGCGGCCTTGCAGCACGGCAAGGGCACCCGCGACCCAGTCATGCACCGCGCGCAGTTCGTCGCGCGCCGCCGCCTCGCGGGCGTGCGGTGCGGCCGCCGCGATGCAGGCGTGGGCACGACGGGCCAGATCGAGGTCGCCATGCAGCGCCTGGTAGGCGCGCTCCTTCAGCGCCCAGACCAGCGCCCGCAACTGCGCGTCGCCGAGGGACGCCAGCTCCGACGCGGCAGCCTCGTCGTCGATGCAGGCGTCGGCCAGCGCCGCGACCTCGGGTTCCCTCGGCAGCTCGAGGCGCGTCATGCCTCGAGCGGCAGACTGAGCAGGGGCAGGTCGATGATCGCGCTGCCCAGCTCCAGGTGCAGGTGGTATGCGCCAGGCCCCAGGGCCGCCAGCACGAACTCGCCCAGGTCGCTGAGCGGGCAGCTCAGCACGTCGCCCGGTCCGTCCGATGGCGTCACCACGAGGGTGCCTGCCGTGTCCGGCCCCAGCACCTGGCCCGAAAGCTTGAACATGTCACCGCTGTCCAGACGCGTGATGCGCAGGTCGACCTCGCGCCCTTCGACCGAATAGAACATCTGGCGGACTCCGGCGGCGCCGGAGCGCGCCCCGAAGGCCAGCGCCGGGGCGCCGCCGCTGTCGAACCTCAGCACCGCCGCCAGGCGCTCGAACACTCGCGGCGCGGCCGGCCGGGGTGGGTGCCAGGCGGCCAGGGCCCGCTGGATCACGTGCTCCGGCGCGTCGAGCAGGTCACGCCCGTCGACCATCAGTCTTTGCAGGTCGGCGTCGGTCAGTTCAGGCAGTGGGCGCATGGCTGCGGTCCTCGGGTTCGATCCCAGCGGTATGGGTTCAGACGGCGCACTGAGAGGTCAAGCGGTGAAAAAGTACATGGCTGCCTGCGGAAAGTCACAAGTCCTGCAGGATCGCCCGCAGTTTGCCGAGCACGCGCGCGCGGCTCGGGCCGACGCTGCCCTCTGCCATGCCCAGGCGCGCGGCGATCTGGCCGTAGGGCAGCGGCTCGGCACGCAGGAACAACAACTCCACCAGCGCGCGCGACTTGTCGTCCAGTTTGTCGATGGCGCGGCGCACCAGGTCCTGGTCCTGCAGGTCGGCCAGCAGCTCGTCCGGCAGGGGCGAGGCGTCGGCGATCAGGTCGAACGGGTCGCTCGCTGCACCGTCTGAGCCTTGCGGCGCGAGCGATACGGTGCGGCGCGCCAGCGCCAGCACGCCCAGTGTTTCGCGCCGCGCGGTCGTCACGAGCCATGCCCGCAAGCGCGACGGATCCTGGAGGCGGTCGCGGTTCTCGAACAGCCGGGTGAAGGTGTTCTGGAACACGTCCGCGGCTTGGTCCTCTCCCAGGCCCGCACGCCGGGGAATCGTGTAGACCAGCCGCTGATAGCGGCGTACCAGGACATTCCACCCGGCCTGCCGGCCGTCTTTGCAGCACTGCAGCAAATCGGCGTCCGACAGTGATTCAAGCGCGTGCGACATGCCGATGGTCGGGTTCTGGAGCGAACCGCCCTGGGTTCTCGGAGGCCGGTTCGGTGCGGGGGGTGGCATTCGCCATTGTGGCGCCGCGGCGCTCAAGTGATCGCGCCGACCGGCCGATAACGCTGAGGTTGGAGTCCCCGGCGCCGCCGTGCGCCCTGTAACCGGCCGCCTGCGCAACCCGCCTTCATGAAAAGCGATCGATTGGGTCTGGTGATGATCACGGCCTCGCTGGCCGTGGTCGCCTTGATCGTGGCGGCGCTGCTCGTGCAGCACCAGCGCAGCCACGAACGCCAGGTGCGCGCGCAGGGTTCGAGCCTGGCGCGCTCCCTGTCGAGCCTGCCTTTCGAGCAGCTCGCACCGAGCGCCGAGCGGCGCGGCGTGCTGCATGCCGCGGTCGGCGCGCAGCGCAGCGAGGGCTTTGCGTACGCCTTGCTCGTCTCGCCCGAAGGCGCGCCCCTGGCCGAAGTGGTCGCCGCCGGCCACCTGCCGCCCGAGGCCAAGCTGCCGCTGGAGCCGGCCGGCTGGTTCGGCGAACGTGAATTGCGCACGCCCGACGACGACCGCCGCATCCTCGAATTCCACGCGCCGGTGATGGACCACGGCAACCTCGCGGCCTTCGTGCGCCTGGGCTACCAGGCCGACACGCGCCCGTTCGGCCTCGATCAGCTCTCGTTCGTCGCGGCCCTGGCGCTGCCGGTGTTCCTGCTGACGCCCTTGTTCCGCTTCCTGCTGCGCCGCGAGATGAAGCCGCTGGCGCGCCTGGGCGAGGACTTGCAGCGCATGGCGCAGGCCGCCGAAGGCGGCGCACCGGCGCTGCCTGCGGGCCTGCAGATCCACGACTTCGTCGACCGCCTCGGCCGCTTCCTGCAGGCCGCCGAGTCGCGCGTGCGCGAACTCGAAGCCGAGCGGCTCGACCGGGTCGCGTCCAACCGCCTGCTCGCCTACAAGAAGGACAAGGTCGAGACGGTGCTGCAGTCCTTGCCCGACGGCGTGCTCGTGCTCGACGAAGCCTGCGTGCCGAGCTTCGCCAACGCGCGCATCGAGGCGCTGCTCGGGCTCGCGCCGGAGCAGGTGGTCGGCCGCGCGCCGCGCGACTGGTGCACGCTGCCGGCGCTGCTGGCTTTCGTGCTGCGCCACCAGAGCCGTCCGGGCGACGCGGCGCCGCGCGCGGCGCGTGCCGACATCAGCATCGACGGCGCATCGCCGCGCCACCTGGCGCTGGCGTCGTACCCCTTGTTCGCGCCGTCCGACCGCGCGAGCGTGTTCGGCACGCTGATCGTGATCCGCGACGCGACGCAGGACGTGCTCGCGCGCCACGCCGGCGCCGATTTCGTGGCGCATGTCTCGCACGAGTTGAAGACGCCGCTGAACACGATCGGCGCGTACAGCGAACTGCTCATGGACAGCCCGGCGCCGGCCGAGGCGCTGCGCATCGAGGCGGTCAACGTCATCCACGACGAGGTCGGCCGCATGGCCGGGCTCATCGACAACCTGCTGAACATCTCCAAGCTCGAGTCGGGCGCGATGAAGCTCGAACGCCAGCGTGTCAACCTGCGCGAGCTGCTCGTCGACGCCTTCGAGNNTGAGCAACGCGATCAAGTACAACCGTCCCGGCGGCCACGTCTGGCTGAGCGCCGAAGAAGATGACGAGCAGACGCTGGCGATCCGCGTGCGCGACGGCGGCATCGGCATCCCTGCCGCCCAGCGCGAGCGCATCTTCGACAAGTACTACCGCGTCGACGACGCGTCGACCGTCGGCCGCCAGGGCCACGGCCTCGGCCTGTACCTGGTGCGCCAGATCGTCGAGCTGCACCAGGGCAGCATCGCCGTCGACAGCCCGGCCGCCGGCGGCACCGAGTTCTGCATCCGCGTGCGCAAGCTTGCCGCGGTCTACGAAGAGGCCATCGCCGCATGAAACGCATCCTGATCGTCGACGACGAAGCGAACGTCACGCGCGTGCTCGAACTGATGCTCGCGCGCGCCGGTTATGCCGTGAGCACCGCGTGCAACGGCGAGGCCGGTCTGGCGAGCGTGCTCGCCGCGCCGCCGGACGCTCTCGTCACCGACATCCAGATGCCGCGCATGACCGGTCGCGAGCTGGTGCGCGCGATCCATCGCCAGCTGCCCGAGCGCCGCTTCGGCATCTTCGTGATGACCTCGATGACGGCACGCGAGGAGCGCGAATGGGTGTGCGAGATTCCCGGCGTCGAGTTCCTGGAAAAGCCCGTCAGCCCGCGCCGGCTGATCAACCGCCTGGCGGCTGCGTTCGCCGCCGACCCCGTCGCGCAGGAGCTGCGCCATGCATGACCCCGAGCTGATGTG
>CXWJ01000101.1_pt1 | contig 12870 bp, 10 predicted proteins | sample 590841 | NCBI WGS metagenome assembly CXWJ01 (sample SAMEA3498367, study PRJEB10139) | wastewater metagenome | biome: wastewater treatment plant; material: activated sludge | place: Austria | collected 2015-01-21 | reverse complement strand
GCGCGCTGGCCGGCGCTGGAGCCGATCATGCAGTCGAAGCGCGTCATCGCCACCATCTCGATGATCGTGCGCACGCCGCGGCCCTCTTCGCCGACCATCCAGGCCAGCGCGCCGCGCAGTTCGGTCTCGCTGCTGGCGTTGGAGACGTTGCCCATCTTGCGCTTCAGGCGCAGCACCTGCAGCGGGTTCTTCGTGCCGTCGGGGCGCCAGCGCGGCAGCAGGAAGCAGCTCAGCCCCCCCGGCGCCTGCGCCAGCACCAGGAAGGCGTCGCACATCGGTGCCGAGACGAAGTACTTGTGGCCGACCAGCTCGTAGGCCGCGCCCGGGCCTTCCGCGCCGCCCAGCGGCTCGGCGCGCGTGGTGTTGGCGCGCACGTCGGAGCCGCCCTGCTTTTCGGTCATCGCCATACCGATCGTCAGCCCCTGCTTCTGCGCATCGGGCAGGTTGCGCGGGTCGTAGACACGCGCGGTGATCTTCGGCAGCCAGGCCTCGGCCAGGGCCGGCGTGGTGCGCAGCGCCGGCACCGACGCGAAGGTCATCGTGACCGGGCAGCCGTGTCCGGCCTCGACCTGCGCCTGCATGTAGAAGCGCGCCGCGCGCGCCACGTGGGCGCCGGCACGCGGCTCGGCCCACGGCGAGGCGTGGATGCCATGCTCGATGGCACTGCGCATCAGCTGGTGGTAGGCGGGGTGGAACTTCACCAGGTCGACACGGCGACCGAAGCGGTCGTGCGTGTCGAGCTCGGGCGGGTTCCGGTTTGCCAGCACGCCCAGCTCCAGGTAGTCGGCCGAGCCGGCCAGGCGACCGAAGTCGCCGAGCGCCGCGTCGGCCCAGCCCGCGCCCTCGCGGCGCACCGCCTCGACGAGCGCGGCGTCCTGGCGGTACATGTCGTAGTCGAGCAGCTCGCTGCCGACGTTGATCACCTCATGGGTATCGGCCAGCGGGACGGGGTGTCGGCTCAGCTTGTCGGGGGCGTTCATGCGTGTCCTCCTGCGCCTCGAATCGGCGCGAAGCCGATATTACGCATCCGGCCGGCGCGAATCCGCAAGTCCGCCGGCTGGTGTGCGGGCGCGGCCCCGCGCATAGAACGCTCACACCCTGCGTCGCTTCATGCGACGGCGGCCGGCGCGACCGACGCGCCTTCGATGCCGTGCCGCGCCAGCGCCGCGGCAACGAAGCCGCTGGCCTTCGTCTCCTCGACGAACGCGGCGAGGAACGCCGCGGCCACGGCGCCGCGGCCCTTCGGCAAGCCCATCGCCTGCTGGATGACCATGAAGTGGCCGGGCAGCAGCCGCAGGCCGCCGATGCGCTTGGCATCGGTTTCGAGCTGCTGCTTGACACCGGCGGCAACGTCCGCGCGCTCGGCGACGAAGGTATCGACGACGGTAGGCGAGGTGGGCGAGCGCAGGATCGTTGCCTGTTTCAGCTCGCGGCCGAGGAACAGGTCATAGGCGCTGCCCTTGCCCACCATCACCGTGCGCCCCGCGCGGTCGACCTCGTCGTTGGCGCGCAGCGGCGAATCCTCGCGCACCAGATAGCAGCCCTCGATCAGCACGTAGGCGGCGGTGAAGGCGATGCCGGCGCCGCGCAGCGGGTCGATCGCGAAGAACCCGATGTCGGCCAGTTCGTCGGTCACGGCCTGCACCGACTTGCTGGCCGTGTCGAAGACCACGAGCTCGAGGTCGACGTTCAGGCGCCTGGCGAGTTCGCGCGCCAGGTCGACCGACACGCCGCTGGGCACGCCGGAAACGGGGTCGGCGTTGGCCAGGATCGGGTTGCCGAGGTTGATCGACGCGCGCAGCTTGCCGGTCGGCGTGAACGCAGAGACGACATCGGACGGAACATTCATGCAGCAGCCTCCTCGGCAATGGTTTCGTCGCGGTCGGTCGCCTCGGGCAGGGTGCCATGCTGCAGGGGCCTGTGCCGCCTTGGACGCGAAGAACGATACCCGAGCGGCATGGCGACATCCTTCGCGCTTGTGATCACACGATGCCCCACTGCCGCGCGGCCAGGTCCTTCATGATCTCCTCGGTGCCGCCGCCGATCATCATGACCTTGACCTCGCGGTAGACACGCTCGCACACCGTGCCGCGCATGTAGCCCATGCCGCCGAGGATCTGCACGCCGGCATCGGCGCAGAACTGCATCGTCTGCGTGGCCTGGTTCTTCAGCGTCGAGACCTCGCCCACCCAGTCCGCGCCCATGTCGCCGGCGTCGGCGCGCGCGGCCAGCTGCTCCAGCCACGCGGCGGTGGCGCGGATGCGCTGCTGCATGTCGACCAGCTTGTGGCGCACCACCTGGTGCTCGACCAGCGCGTGGCCGAAGGTCTTGCGCTGCTGTGCCCAGGCCAGCGCCTCGTCGTAGCAGGCTTCGGCATAACCCAGCGCGCCGGTGGCGATGCCCAGTCGCTCGCCGTTGAAGTTGTTCATCACCGCGCGAAAGCCTTCGCCCTCGACCCCCAGCAGGTAGCGCGCCGGCACACGCACGTTGTCGAAGCGCAGCTGTGCCGTGTCCGAGCTGTGCCAGCCCATCTTGTCCAGCCGCGTGCGGCTCAGCCCCGGGCTGCTGCCGGGCACCAGCAGCAGGCTGATGCCGCGCGCGCCCCTGGCATCGGGGTCGGTGCGTACCGCCGTGGTGATCCAGTCGGCGCGCATGCCCGAGGTGATGAAGATCTTCTCGCCGTTGACGACATAGTCGTCGCCCTCGCGCCGGGCGCTCGTCCTGAGCGCCGCCACGTCGGAGCCGCCGCCCGGCTCGGTGATGGCCAGCGCCGAGATGCGCTCGCCGGCCAGCACGCCGGGCACCACCTCGCGCTTGACGGCCTCGCTGCCCAGCGCCACCACCGGCGGCAGGCCGATGCCGTGCGAGAACAGCGCGGCCTGCACGCCGCCCGACGCGGCGTAGCGGCACAGCGTGCGCACCAAGGTCAGGTTCAGCGCGTGGGGGGCGGGCGTGCCGCCGTAGGCTTCGGGATAGCCCAGGCCCAGCAGGCCCAGTTCCGCCGCGCGTCGGTGCAGCGCGCGCGGCACCTCTCCCGCGGCCTCCCAGGCGCTCAGGTGGGGCACGACCTCGGTGCGCGCGAAACGCTCCACCGTGGTCGCCAGCGCGGCGCGCGCTTCGCGCAGCTCGGCTTCGCTCAGGGTCGATCCACTCATCGTCGGTTCTCCTCGTTCGTGTCGGGGGTGGCAAACCGCAGCAGCACCTGGCCCGGGCTGACCTGCTGGCCCTGGCGCCGCCCTGTCACGACCCGCCCACGAAAAGCCGCATGGCATGCGTCGCCAGGTCATCCAGCTTGAGCCGGCCCCGCGGCCTGAACCATTGCACCGTCCAGTTCAGCGCGCCGAAGATGAACAGGCGCGCCACCTGCGGGTCGGCGCGCAACTGCCCGGCCTGGTGCAGGGCTTCGAGCGCCGGCATCCAGGCGGCTTCGTACACATCCTTCTGGCGCGCGATGGCGCTGCGCTGTGCGGGCGACAGCTTGTGCCACTCGTACAGCATCACCGGGATGAAGTCGCTGCCCTTGCCCAGGCACCCCTGCAGGTGCTGGCCGATCAGCGCACGCAGCTGCTCGCGCGGCGGCGCATGCCCGCCCAGCGCCTGCAGGATCCGGGTCTGGCGGGCCGTGGCATCGGCCATGCCGCCCTGCATCACGGCGGCCAGCAGCGCGGTCTTGCTGTCGAAGTAGTAGAACGGCGAGCCGCTATGCATGCCGGCGGCTGCGGCGATGTCGCGCGTGCTGGTGCCGTCGAAGCCCTGCATTCGAAACAGCCGCGCTGCCTCGCGCACCAGGTCGGCACGGCGCTGGTTCTCGTCGCGCTCCTCGGCACTCTTGCGCGGGCGGCCGCGGCGCACCGGCGGCGACACGGGTGATGCAGCAGGGGTCGAAGCCATGCCTGCAGCTTAGCGTGCTTCTCCATTTGTGCAAAGCACCTGCTTTGTAAAACTCGAACCCGCGGCCCGTGCATCGATGTGGGCGCGCCACGGCCGAGGCAGCGCGCGGCCGGCGTGGCGCGCCCGCGTTCCGCCTGCTCGATCCGGCCGCTGCGACCGGGACGCGAGAATGGCGGGCTCGGGCACGGGCGTCGGCTGACGCGGGCCCGCGCGATCATCGCCGAGGAGGATGCATGCAGGTTCTGACCGAAGAGCGCAGGCTGATCAAGGAATCCGCGCGCCAGTTCGCGATGCAGCGTGTGCTGCCGCTGGCCAACAAGCTCGACCCCGAGAAAGGCCTGATCCCGCGCGAGCTGATCGACGAGATGGCCGCGCTCGGCTACTTCGCGATCCTGATCCCCGAGGCCTACGGCGGCATGGGCCTCGGTGCCTTCGAGTACTGCCTGGTCGCCGAGGAGCTGTCGCGCGCCTGGATGAGCGTGGGCAGCCTGATCGCCCGCGGCAACAACCTGATCAGCACGCTGCAGTTCCTGCGCCCCGAGCAGAAGGCGCAGATCCTGCCGCGCATGGCGCGCGGCGAGTTCCTCGGCGCGTTCTCGCTGTCCGAGCCCCAGGCCGGCTCGGACGTCGCCAGCCTCAGCTGCCGTGCGGTGAAGAACGGCGAGCACTGGGAGATCACCGGAGCGAAATTCTGGTGCACCTTCGCCGACCAGGCCGACTTCATCCTCGTGTTCGCGCGCACCGTCGCCAAGGTCGACCCGCAAGCCCGGCATCGCGGCATCAGCGCCTTCATGGTGGAAAAGCCCCGCGGCGCGCTGCCCGAGGGCTGCCGCGGCAGCATCATTCCGAAGATCGGCTACCACGGCTGGAGCACCTGGGAGCTGGCCTTCGACCGGTGCCGCGTGCCGGCCAGCCACATGGTGGGCGAAGAAGGCCGCGGCTTCTACCTGGCTTCGGTGGGCCTGGAGACGGCGCGCGCGCACACCGCGGCACGTTCGATCGGCCTGGCCCAGGGCGCGCTGGAGGACGCCATCGCCTACGCGAAGGACCGCCACCAGTTCGGCCGCGCGATCGGCGACTTCCAGGCCGTCCGCTTCAAGCTCGCCGACATGGCCACGCAGATCGAGGCGGCGCGCGCCTTGCTCTACGCGGTGTGCACGAAGATCGATCAAGGGGTGCGCTGCGACACCGAAGCGGCGATGGTCAAGCTCTTCGCCAGCGAGATGAGCGAGCGTGTCACCAGCGAAGGCCTGCAGATCCACGGCGGCGCCGGCTACACCACGCACTTCGCGGCCGAGCGCTACTGGCGCGATGCGCGGCTGACGAAGATCTTCGAAGGCACCTCGGAGATCCAGATGCGCATCATCTCCGACGCGCTGCTGGGCAAGGCCGCGGCATGAGCAGACAGCGCAGCGGCCACCACGTCGAGAACGTCCGCCCCGCCAGAGCCTGGCGCACGCCACGCCGCGCACGCTGACGCGGACCAGCGCCTGTACCTCGCGCTCAGCGGCAGCCGTGCGTGCCTGAGCAGCGCCACCACGGTGGCGCGGGCATGAAGGCCGCCGTGGCTCCCGTCTTGACGAGATCTTGATGCGCAGACCGCGAATCTCGATGCGCGCTTGACGGCGTTGGTCCGACCATGCCTGCATCGACTTCGGAGGATGCATGGACATCGTCTTTCTCTTCGCGGCCGCTGCCCTGTGGCTGGCTACGTTCGGTCTGGCGCATGGCTGCTCGCGCCTGCAGCAGCGCAAGGTGACGCCATGACGGGGTGGGACATTGCCGGCGGCGTGATCGCGCTCGGCCTGCTGGTCTATCTGCTTGCCGTGCTGCTGCGGCCGGAGGACTTTTCGTGAACGCGCCGGCCTGGATCCAGCTCGCCGCCTTCCTGGCGATGCTGCTGCTGCTCGCCTGGCCGCTGGCGCGGGCGATCGAGGCGGTGCTCGACGGCCGCTTCGGCTGGGGGCGGCGCATCGAAGCGCCGTTGTACCGGCTGGCCGGGGTCGATCCCGAGCGCGAGCAAGGCTGGCTGGCCTATGCCACCGGCCTGCTGGTCTTCAACGGCCTGGGCGTGCTCGCGGTCTATGCGCTGCAGCGGCTGCAGCCGGTGTTGCCGCTGAACCCGCAGGGCATGGGCGCGGTGTCACCCGACTCCGCGTTCAACACCGCGGTCAGCTTCGTCACCAACACCAACTGGCAGGGCTACGGCGGCGAAGCGACGATGAGCTACCTGACGCAGATGCTGGCGCTGACGGTGCAGAACTTCCTGTCCGCCGCCACCGGCATCGCCGTGGTGGTCGCACCGATGCGCGGCTTCGTACGGCACTCGGCGCGGGCCATCGGCAACGTCTGGGTCGACCTGGCGCGCCTCACCTTGTGGGTCCTGCTGCCGCTGAGCTTCGTCGTCGCGCTGCTGCTGGCCGGCCAGGGCGTGATCCAGAACCTGAAGCCCTATCAGGACGTGCGGACCGTCGAAGCCGTGACCTGGCAGCAGCCCAAGCTCGGCGCCGACGGCCAGCCGGTCAAGGACGACCAGGGCCAACCGGTGCTGGAAGACCAGAGCTCGCAGACGCAGGCCCTGGCGATGGGACCGGTGGCCTCGCAGCTGGCGATCAAGATGCTCGGCACCAATGGCGGCGGCTTCTTCAATGCCAATTCGGCGCATCCGTTCGAGAACCCGACCGCGCTCGCCAACTTCCTGCAGATGCTGTCGATCTTCCTCATCCCGGCCGCGCTGGTCTTCGTCTTCGGCCGCATGGTCGGCGACCTGCGCCAGGGCTGGGCGCTGCTGGCGGCGATGGCGGCGGTGTTCGTCGTGGCCGTCGTCGGTGCGACGCTGGCCGAGCAGCAGGGCAACCCGGTGCTGGCATCGCTGGGTGCCGACCAGGCCGCCAGCGCCACGCAGGCCGGCGGCAACATGGAGGGCAAGGAAACGCGCTTCGGCATCAACGCCTCGGCGCTGTTCGCCGTCATCACCACCGCCGCCAGCTGCGGCGCGGTGAACTCGATGCACGACAGCTACACGCCGCTGGGCGGCGCGGTGCCGCTGGTGATGATGCAGCTCGGCGAGGTCATCTTCGGCGGTGTCGGCGCCGGCCTGTACGGCATGCTGGTGTTCGCGATCATGGCGGTGTTCATCGCCGGCCTGATGATCGGCCGCACACCCGAGTACCTGGGCAAGAAGATCGAGGCGCACGAGATGAAGATGGTGGCCATCGCCATCCTGGCGACGCCGCTGCTCGTGCTGCTGGGCACCGCCGTCGCGGTGCTGGCCGAAGCCGGCCGCGCCGGCATCGCCAACCCCGGGCCGCATGGCTTCAGCGAGGTGCTGTACGCGCTGACGTCGGCGGCCAACAACAACGGCAGCGCCTTCGCCGGCCTGTCGGCCAACACCCCGTTCTACAACTCGCTGCTCGCGCTGGCGATGTGGTTCGGCCGCTTCGCGGTGATCGTGCCGGTGCTGGCCATCGCCGGCTCGCTGGCGGCGAAGAAGCGCATCGCCGTCACCGAGGGCACGCTGCCGACACACGGCGCGCTGTTCGTCGTGCTGCTGATCGGCACCGTGCTGCTGGTGGGCTTGCTGAACTACGTGCCGGCGCTGGCGCTCGGCCCGGTGGTCGAACACCTGATGCTGCACGCGCATTGAGGACACCATGACCCGCAAGACCTTGACCCTGTTCGATCCGGTGCTGGTCGGCCCCGCCGCGGCCGACGCGTTGCGCAAGCTCGACCCGCGCGTGCAGTGGCGCAACCCGGTGATGTTCGTCGTCTACGTCGGCAGCGCCTTCACCACCGCGCTGGCGCTGGCGACACCCGACGCCTTCACCGTCGCCGTGGCCGTGTGGCTGTGGTTCACCGTGCTCTTCGCCAACTTCGCCGAAGCGCTGGCCGAGGGCCGCGCCCAAGCGCAGGCGGCAACGCTGCGCGGGCTGAAGAAGAAGACCTGGGCCAAGAAGCTCGAAGGTGACTACCGCGCCGGCGAGCCGCGCACGGCGATGAAGTGGCACCCGCTGGAAGCCGACCACCTGAAGCGCGGCGACATCGTGCTGATCGAGGCCGGCGACACGATCCCGGCCGACGCCGAGGTCATCGACGGCGTGGCCTCGGTCGACGAAAGCGCGATCACCGGCGAATCGGCGCCGGTGATCCGCGAGTCCGGCGGCGACTTCTCGGCCGTCACCGGCGGCACGCGCGTGTTGTCCGACTGGATCGTCGCGCGCGTCGCGGTCAACCCCGGCGAGACCTTCGTCGACCGCATGATCGCGATGGTCGAGAACGCCAAGCGCCAGAAGACACCGAACGAGATCGCGCTGACCATCCTGCTGGTGGCGCTGACCATCGTCTTCCTCGTCGTGGTCGTCACGCTGCTGCCGTTCTCGCACTTCGGCGAGCAGGCCGCCGGGGCGGGCCAGCCGGTGAGCCTGGTGATGCTGGTCGCGCTGCTGGTGTGCCTGATCCCGACGACCATCGCCGGCCTGCTGTCGGCGATCGGCGTGGCCGGCATGAGCCGCATGATGCAGGCCAACGTCATCGCCACCTCGGGCCGCGCGGTCGAGGCCGCCGGCGACGTCGACGTGCTGCTGCTCGACAAGACCGGCACGATCACGCTCGGCAACCGCCAGGCCAGCGCCTTCATCCCCGCGGCCGGGGTCAAGGAGGCGGAGCTGGCCGACGCCGCGCAGCTGGCCTCGCTTGCCGACGAGACGCCGGAGGGGCGCAGCATCGTCGTGCTGGCCAAGCAGAAGTTCAACCTGCGCGAGCGCGATGTGGCTTCACTGGGCGCGCACTTCGTGCACTTCACCGCGCAGACGCGCATGAGCGGCGCCGACCTGCCCGGCGGACGCGCGCTGCGCAAGGGCGCGGCCGAGGCGATCCGCCGGCATGTCGAGGCCGGCGGTGGCAACTTCCCGCCGGCGCTGCAGGCTGCAGTGGACGAGGTCGCGCGCCGCGGCAGCACGCCGCTGGTGGTGGCCGACGGCACGCGTGTGCTCGGTGTCGTCGAGCTGAAGGACATCGTCAAGGGCGGCATCAAGGAACGTTTCGCCGAACTGCGCCGCATGGGCATCAAGACGGTGATGGTGACCGGCGACAACCGCCTCACCGCCGCGGCCATCGCCGCCGAGGCCGGCGTCGACGACTTCCTCGCCGAAGCCACGCCCGAGGCCAAGCTGAAGCTGATCCGCGAGCACCAGGACAACGGCCGGCTGGTGGCGATGACCGGCGACGGCACCAACGACGCGCCGGCGCTGGCGCAGGCCGACGTCGCGGTGGCGATGAACACCGGCACGCAGGCGGCCAAGGAGGCCGGCAACATGGTCGACCTCGACAGCAACCCGACCAAGCTGATCGAGATCGTCGAAACCGGCAAGCAGATGCTGATGACACGCGGCTCGCTGACCACCTTCAGCATCGCCAACGACGTGGCGAAGTATTTCGCCATCATCCCGGCGGCCTTCGTCGCCACCTATCCGCAGCTCGCGGCGCTGAACGTCATGGGGCTGGCCAGCCCGAACTCGGCCATCTTGTCGGCGGTGATCTTCAACGCGTTGGTCATCGTCGCGCTGATCCCGCTGGCACTGAAGGGTGTGCCCTACCGCGCGGTCGGCGCGGCCGCGCTCCTGCGCCGCAATCTGGCTGTCTACGGCCTGGGCGGCGTGATCGTGCCCTTCATCGGCATCAAGCTCATCGACCTGGGCCTGGCGGCGCTCGGCCTGGCCTGAAAGGACCCCTCGTGAACTTCCAACTCCGCCCCGCGCTGACGCTGTTCGCCGTGCTGTCGCTGCTCACCGGCCTGGCTTATCCGCTGGCCGTCACCGGCGTCGCGCAGCTCGCGTTCACCGATCGCGCCAACGGCAGCCTGATCGTGCGCGACGGCCGGGTGGTCGGCTCCGAGCTGATCGGCCAGCCCTTCAGCGACCCGAAGCACTTCTGGAGCCGGCCGTCGGCGACCTCGCCGATGCCCTACAACGCGGCCAACTCGGCGGGCGCGAACCAGGGCCCGACGAACCCGGCGCTGGCCGAGGCGGTGCAGGCGCGCATCGCGGCGCTGCGCGCGGCCGACCCCGGCAACCCCTTGCCGGTGCCGGTGGACCTGGTGACGGCCTCGGCCAGCGGCCTGGACCCGCACATCAGCCGTGCCGCGGCCGACTACCAGGCCGCGCGCGTCGCACGGGCGCGTTCGCTGCCGCAGGCGCGGGTGCATGAACTGATCGAGCAGCACACCGAGGGTTCGCTGCTGGGCTTCATCGGCGAGCCGCGCGTGCACGTGCTGCGCTTGAACCTGGCGCTCGATGCCGGTGGGCGCTGAGGCCATGGCCGATGTCTGGGGGGTGCTCGGCGCGCTGGCGGCGATCGTGCTGCCGATGGCGCTGGCCGGCTGGTTGCTGGGCCGCCCGCAGCGCCGGCCGCCGCCCGATCGGCGTGGGAAGATGCCGCCCGACCGAGGAGGCTGAACCATGCTGATCAACTGCGTTGCCTATCAGGAAGGCCGCAAGCTGGCCGACATCGCCATCGACGACATCGACCAGTGGCTGAAGCAGCCCGGCTGCTTCGTCTGGGTGGCGCTGCGCGACGCGACCGACGACGAGCTGCGGCAGATGCAGCAGGAGTTCGATCTGCACGAACTGGCGGTCGAGGACGCGCGGCACGGCCACCAGCGGCCGAAGATCGAGGAGTACGGCCACACGCTGTTCGTCGTCATGAAGCTGCCGGAGCTGCGCGACGGCGAGCTGCAGACCGGCGAGGTGGCGATCTTCGTCGGTGCCAACTTCGTGCTCTCGGTGCGCAACGGCAGCCGCCAGGGTTTCCTCGGCGTGCGCGAGCGCTGCGAACGCGAGCCCGAGCACCTGAAGCAGGGCGCGGGCTTCGTGCTCTACGCGCTGATGGACGCGGTGGTCGACCGCTACTTTCCGCTGCTCGATGCGATGGAGAGGGAGCTCGAGCAGATCGAGGGCCGGATCTTCGAACGCGGCGCGGCGCGCTGGAACATCCAGCGGCTGTACGACCTGAAGGGCCGCGCCATGGAGTTGCGCCACGCGGTCGCGCCGCTGCTCGAGGTGGCCGGCAAACTCTACGGCGGGCGCGTGCCGGCGGTGTGCGTGCCGAGCCAGGAATACTTCCGCGACGTGCACGACCACCTGGCGCGCATCAACGCCGCGATCGACGGCATCCGCGACACCATCGGCACGGCGATCCAGGTCAACCTGTCGATGGTGACGATCGAGGAGTCCGAAACCACCAAGCGGCTGGCGGCATGGGCCGCGATCTTCGCGGTGTCCACCGCGCTGGCCGGCATCTGGGGCATGAACTTCGAGCACATGCCCGAGCTGGGCTGGAAGTACGGCTATCCGCTGGCGCTGGGCCTGATCGCCAGCGCCGCCGGCTTCGTGTTCTGGCGCTTCCGGCGCGCCGGCTGGTTGTGAATCAGGATGCGCGCCCCGACCCCGATGCGCTGCTGCTGCAGCTGCGGCAGGACGAGGCGCGCGCGCGGCGCGGCAAGCTGAAGGTCTTCTTCGGCGCCTCGGCCGGCGTCGGCAAGACCTACGCGATGCTCGCCGCGGCGCGCCAGGCGCAGGCGCAGGGCACGGCGCTGCGGGTCGGCGTGGTCGAGACGCACGGGCGTGCCGAGACCGAAGCCATGGCGCGCGAGCTGCCGCGGCTGCCGCCGAAGCCCGTGCCGTACCGCGACCGCGTGCTGCAGGAATTCGACCTCGACGCGGCGCTGGACTGGGCCAAGGGGCATGACGAACCGCTGCTGCTGCTCGACGAACTGGCGCACAGCAACGCGCCGGGCTCGCGCCACCCGAAGCGCTGGCAGGACGTCGAGGAACTGCTCGCCGCCGGCATCGACGTCTGGTCGACGATGAACGTGCAGCACCTGGACAGCCTGAACGACATCGTCGGCGGCATCACCGGCATCCGCGTCTGGGAGACCGTGCCCGACCGGCTGTTCGACGAGGCCGACGAGGTGGTGGTGGTCGACCTGCCGCCCGACGAGCTGCTGCAGCGGCTGAAGGCCGGCAAGGTCTACATCCCGCAGCAAGCCGAGAGGGCCGCGGCGAACTTCTTCCGCAAAGGCAACCTGCTGGCGCTGCGCGAACTGGCGCTGCGCCGCACCGCCGACCGCGTCGACGACGAGATGCAGGCCTGGCGCAAGCGCAGTTCGGTGCAGGCCGTGTGGCCGAACCGCGAGGCGCTGCTCGCCTGCATCGGCGCCGGCGACAGCGGCGAGAAGGTGGTGCGTGCCTGCGCGCGGCTGGCTGCACAGCTCGACGTGCCCTGGCACGCCGTGCATGTCGAGACGCCGGCGGTGCATCGGCTGCCGCAGGCGCGGCGCGACCAGGTGCTGCGTGTGCTGAAGCTGGCCGAGCAACTGGGGGCCCGGGTGGCCACGCCCGCCGCGCCCGAGGCCGCCGCGGCGCTGGTGCGCCACGCGCGCGAACACAACCTGCCGCGCCTGGTCATCGGCCGCACACGACGCCGCCCGCCCTGGCAGCGATCGGTGGCCGAGCGCATCGCCGACCGGGCCGACGACCTGGACGTGGTGCAGGTGGCGCTGGCCGCGTCGGCGCGTGGCCCTGCCGTGCGCGAGACGTCGAAGGCCGTGGCCGGCGAGCTGCCGTGGCGCGGCTACGCCGTGGCGGTCGGCTCCTGCGTGTTGACGGCCGTGCTGGCCACGCCGCTGCTCGACCGGCTGGAGCTGACCAACATCGTCATGTTCTTCCTGCTCGCCGTGGTCGGCGTCGGCTGGTTCTACGGGCGCGGGCCGGCGGTGCTGGCGGCTTTCCTCGGCGTGGCGCTGTTCGACCTGTTCTTCGTGCCGCCGCGCTTTTCGTTCGCCGTCAGCGACGTGCAGTACCTGGTGACCTTCGCGGTGATGCTGGTGGTCGCGCTGGCGATCGGCCAGCTGACGGCGGGGCTGAAGGTGCAGGCCGCGGCGGCGACGCAGCGCGAGCACCGCGTGCGCGGGCTGTACGAGAT
>CXWJ01009368.1_pt1 | contig 12875 bp, 12 predicted proteins | sample 590841 | NCBI WGS metagenome assembly CXWJ01 (sample SAMEA3498367, study PRJEB10139) | wastewater metagenome | biome: wastewater treatment plant; material: activated sludge | place: Austria | collected 2015-01-21 | reverse complement strand
GTCGAGAAGCGCAGCCCGTTCGCGCTGACGTGCGCCAGCAGGCCCTGCCACACCGTCGGCACCCCGGCCGAGACGGTGACCTTCTCGCCCTCGAAGAGCTCGTAGAGCGACTTGCCGTCCAACCCCGGGCCGGGGAACACGAGCTTCGCGCCGACCATGCAGGCGACGTAGGGCAGCCCCCAGGCGTTGACGTGGAACATCGGCACGACCGGCAGGATGGTGTCGCGCGCCGAGCAGTTCAGCGCGTCCGGCAGCGCCGCCGCGAAGGTGTGCAGCAGCGTCGAGCGGTGGCTGTAGAGCACGCCTTTCGGATTGCCGGTGGTGCCCGAGGTGTAGCACAGCGACGACGCGCTGTTCTCGTCGAAGGTCGGCCATTCGTATCGATCGTCCTGCGCTTCGAGCAGGTCTTCGTAACACAGCAGCCCGGGCACCTTGTCGGTGGCGGGCAGGTGCGCGCGGTCGGTCATCGCGACGAAAGCCTTGATCGTCCTGGAACGCGCGGCGATCGCCTCGACGATGGGCAGGAAAGTGAGGTCGAAGAACAGCACGCGGTCTTCGGCGTGGTCGGCGATGTAGAGCACCTGGTCGGGGTGCAGACGCGGGTTGATCGTGTGCAGCACCGCGCCCGAACCCGACACGGCGTAGTACAGCTCCATGTGGCGGTGGCCGTTCCAGGCGAGCGTGCCGATGCGCTGGCCCGCCGCCACGCCGAGCGCACCGAGCGCCTTGGCCAGGCGCCGCGACCGCACGGCCAGCTCGGCGAAGCTCTGGCGGTGGATATCGCCCTCGACGCGGCGCGACACGATCTGCTGCTCGCCATGGTGGCGTTCGGCGTGCACGAGCAGCGTGGAAATCAGCAGCGGCTGCTGCATCATCTGGCCCAGCATGGCATCTCCCGGTTGAACGCGGGTCGTGCGTGCCCGCCCGGCGAGCATGCTGCAAACGCCGGGGGGCGACGATCCGCGTTCACCCGATACGGCCGGGCCGCCCGAACAGATGCAGCTGCGGCTACTGCAAGGGCACGCCGGTCCTGGCCTGCACTTCGTCGCGCGTGACGCCTTCGGCCAGCTCGACGAGCTTCAGCCCGTGCGGCGTGACGTCGAGCACCGCCAGGTCGGTGATGATGCGGTCGACCACACCCTTGCCCGTCAGCGGCAGCGTGCAAGCCGGCAGGATCTTCACGTCGAAGCCGCCGTCCTTCTTCTTCGCGACATGCTCCATCAGCACGACGACGCTCTTGACGCCGCCGACCAGGTCCATCGCGCCGCCCATGCCCTTGACCATCTTGCCGGGGATCATCCAGTTGGCCAGGTCGCCCTTCTCGCTGACTTGCATCGCGCCGAGGATCGACAGGTTGATCTTGCCGCCGCGGATCATCGCGAAGCTGTCGTGGCTGCCGAAGATCGACGAACCGGGCAGCGTCGTCACGGTCTGCTTGCCGGCGTTGATGAGGTCGGCGTCGACCTCGGCGTCGTCGGGAAACGGGCCGATGCCGAGCATGCCGTTCTCGCTTTGCAGCCAGACTTCGATGCTCGGATCGACGAAGTTCGCCACCAGCGTGGGCAGGCCGATGCCGAGGTTCACGTAGAAGCCGTCGGCGAGTTCCTTGGCGGCACGCGCCGCCATCTGATCGTGGGTCCAGGCCATGCTCAGGCTCCCTTCGGGTTCTGCTTGGTCGTGCGCTTCTCGATGCGCTTTTCCGGCCTCGCGTTCAACACCAGGCGGTGCACGTAGATGCCGGGCAGGTGCACGGCATCCGGGTCGAAGGTCCCGGTCTCGACGATCTCCTCGACCTCGACGACGCTGATGCGCCCGGCCATGATCACCGCTGGGTTGAAGTTGCGCGCCGTGCGGCGAAAGACCAGGTTGCCGCTCTGGTCGGCCTTCCACGCCTTGGCGAGCGCCACGTCGGGCAGCAGCGCGCGTTCCATCACGTAGGTCTTGCCGTCGAACTCGCGCAGTTCCTTGCCTTCGGCGACGAGCGTGCCCACGCCGGTGCGTGTGAAGAACGCCGGGATGCCCGCGCCACCGGCACGCAGCTTCTCGGCGAGCGTGCCTTGCGGCGTGAATTCGAGCTCGAGCTCGCCGGCCAGGTACTGACGCTCGAACTCCTTGTTCTCGCCGACGTAGCTGGAAATCATGCGCTTGATCTGGCGCGTCTCGAGCAGCTTGCCGAGGCCGAAGCCGTCGACGCCGGCGTTGTTCGAGATCACGCTCAGGCCCTTGGCGCCGCTGTCCTTCAGCGCGTCGATCAGCGCCTCGGGAATGCCGCACAGGCCGAAGCCGCCCACCGCCAGCAACTGGCCGTCGCGGACGATGCCTTCGAGCGCTTTCGCCGCGCTCGGGTACACCTTGTTCATCGGGAAACTCCGGTAGGACTCGCAGCCGCGCAGCGTACTACGTATGCCATTACGTAGGCGTTACGTAGAATTGCCTAAGCCAATGCCCGCGACCGCCGCACTCGACTACCGCACTGCCTTCGACCTGGCACCGATCGGGCTGGTGTTGTCGCGCAACCGGCTGATGGTCGATTGCAACCGGCAGGTGCTGGCCATGTTCGGCGCCGAGCGCGATCAGGTGATCGGCCACAGCTTCGAGCTGCTCTACCCCACGCACGACGAGTTCGAACGCACCGGCGAGCGTATCGTCGCCGCGCTCGACGCGAACGGCTGGTACGCCGACGAACGCGTGATGAAACGCCTGGACGGCCCACGGCGCGGCGAGCTGTTCTGGTGCCACGTCTCGGGCCGCGCGCTCGACCCCTCGCAGCCGCACGCCGCCGGCATCTGGAGCTTCGAGGACCTGTCNNATCAGCCCGCGCACGGTCGACGTCTACCGGGCTCGTCTGATGCGCAAGGTCGGCGCGGCGACGACGCCGGATCTGGTGCACAAGCTGCTGGCGGCCTGAAGCGTTGTCAGCTCAGCAAGGCACGCAGCCAGTCGGGTATCGGCGCCGATTTCTGCTTCGGGAAATCCACCCACACGGTCTTCGCGCCGCCCTCGGCGTAGACGACACCCGGCCGGTCGCTGCGTTCGAGCGTGAGGTAGGTGTCGAAGCTCGTGCGCCCGACATGCGCGACATGGATTCTCGCGACCACCTCGCCCGGGTATTCGAGCTGCTGGATGAAGTTGCAGAAGGCGTTGACGATCACCGGCCCCTCGCCGGCCGGGTTCGGCGGGCAGCCGATGCGGGCCAGCCAGGCAACGCGCACGATCTCGAAGTAGCGGAAGTAGACCGTGTTGTTGACATGGCCCATCGCGTCCATGTCGCCCCAGCGGATCGGAACGCCCATCTCGTGGACGAGCTTCTTCTGTTCGGGCAAGGTGAATCGCATCGGCTCAGCGGGCCACGCCCAGCTCGGCGTAGAGCCGATCGACCAAGGCACGCAGCTCGTTCACCTGCGCTTGCAGCGAGGCCTGCTGTGCCTTCAGCGCTGCGAGTTCGCTCGTCGCGACGAAATCTTCGGAAGACGCCGACACGGCCAGCGACGCGATGTCGACCGGGCCGCACAACAACTGCGCCCAGCGCGGCTCGCGCGCACCCGGTGCGCGCGGCAGCAGCACGGCCAGCGGCCCACCCTTGTCGGCCGAGCGCTCGGCGAGCTCTTCGAGGAACGCCTCGACCGAGGACACGTCTGCGAATTTGTGCAAGCGCTCGCAGTTCGCACGCAGTTCGGACGCGGTCTGCGGCCCGCGCAATACCAGCGCGGCGAGCAGCGCGACCGACTGCGACGGAACGGCCAGCACCCGGCCCATGTTGTGCTCGTAGCGCGTGACGCGCGAGCCGCTCGACTCGAACACCAGGCTCAGCGACTTCAACGCGTCGACCGCTGCCTGCACCTCGGCTTCGGTGGCGCTGATCACCGGGTCGCGCGCGGTCTTCTGGTTGCAGCCGAGCGTCAGCGAGTTCAGCGACAGCGGGTAGCTGTCGGGCACGGTGTGCGCCTTCTCGACGAGCACGCCGAGCGCGCGCGCCTCGAGCAGCGACAAGGCTCGCATCGGTGTGCTCAGACTGCGAAGCCGTCGTCGGCCTGGATGACCGCACCGTTGATGAAGTGGCTCTGGTTCGCCACCAGCATCATCAGCACCGAGTCCAGATCGGCGGGCTGGCCGACGCGCTTGCGCGGCAGCATGTCGATGAGCTTCCTGCCCTGCTCGGTCTTCCAGTGGTGGTGGTTGATCTCGGTGTCGATATAGCCCGGGCAGATCGCGTTGACGTTGATGCCGTATTTCCCCCATTCGAGCGCCATCGACTTCGTCATGTGGACCACCGCGGCCTTGCTCATGCAGTAGATGCCGATCTGGCCGAGCACGCGCAGACCGGCCATCGACGCCACGTTGACGATGCGCCCGCCGGTGAAGGTGCCCGGAGCCGCGCCGCGCGCACGCGCCAGCATGCGCTTGCCCACTTCCTGGGCGACGAAGAACGCGCCCTTGGTGTTGGTGTCGAAGACGTAGTCGTAGTCGTCGGGCGCCACGTCGACGAGCTTCTGCGTCGTGCTGACGCCCGAGTTGTTGACCAGGATGTCGAGCGTGCCCATCTCGGTCTCGGCATGCGCGACCGCCGACTTGATGCTGTCGTGGTCGGTCACGTCGAGCTCGACCACATGCGCGTCGCCGCCGCCGGCTTCGATCTCGGCGCGCAGCGTCTTCAGCCGTTCGATCCTCCGGCCGGCGAGCACCACGCCGGCACCAGCGGCCGCCAGGGTCTTGGCGAACTGCGTGCCCAGCCCGCTGGACGCGCCGGTGACGAGCGCGACGCGGCCGGACAGGTCGATGGTGTAGCTCATGGGTAGTGTCTCCGCGGGTCGAGGATCGACGGAAACGATAGCACGCGGCATCGGCTGAGTTCCGGCTGCGCACACCGATCCGGCTGATGCATCATCACGCCTCTTTCGCCCCCCAAGGAGACCCGCATGAACGTCCTCATGCTGCACGGCATCAACCACAACATGTTCGGCAAGCGCGACCCGAAGCAGTACGGCACGATCACGCTGGCGCAGATCGACGCGCAGTTGCAAGCGCTCGGCAAGGAGCTCGGCGCCGAGGTCGAGACCTTCCAGACGAACAGCGAAGCGGCGATGTCCGAGCGCATCCACCAGGCCTACACCGAAGGCAAGGACGCAGTGCTCATCAACGCCGGCGCGTGGACGCACTACAGCTACGGCATCCGCGACGCGCTCGCGATCCTGACCTGCCCCATCGTCGAGCTGCACATGTCGAACATCCATGCGCGCGAAGCCTTCCGCCACGTCTCGGTGTTCGCCGAGATCGTGCGCGGCCAGATCTGCGGCTTCGGCGTCGACAGCTACCTGCTCGCGCTGCGCGCCGCCGTGTCGGCGGTGAAGCAAGCCAAGGCAGGCTGACCCGCGTGTCGCCCGCGGCGTCGGCACCGCCGTGCTCGGCCTGTCCCTTCCACTGAACGATGCTGAAGATCCTCTCGATCACGCTGCCGATCTACCTGATCATGGCCGCCGGCTTCCTGACCGTGCGCCAGGGTCTGTTCGACAAGGCCGACATGCGCGTGATGGGGCGCTTCGTCATCGCCTTCTGCCTGCCGGCGCTGCTGTTTCGCGCGCTCGCGCAACGCGAACTGGGCGAAGTGCTGAATGGCGTGTTCCTCGCGGCCTACGCCGGCGGCTCTCTGGCGCTGCTGCTCGGCGGCTACGCGCTGGCGCGCGGCGGGCTGCACGAGCCGGTGTCGCTGGCAGCACTCGAGGGCATGGGCATGTCGGGGTCGAACAGCGGCTTCATCGGCTACCCGATCCTGCTGCAGGTGATCGGCCCGCCGGCCGGCGTGGCGCTGGCGCTGGCGATGCTGGTCGAGAACCTGCTGATCCTGCCGCTCGCGCTCGCGCTCGCCGACCGCGAAGGCGGCGCACCCGCGAGCGGGCTGAAGGCGATCGGCGGCTCGTTGCGCGGGCTGCTGCGCAACCCGATGATCCTGGCGATCGTCGCCGGCTTCGGCTGCGCGCTGTTCGGCTGGAAGCTGCCCGAGGCGCTCGACCGCACGGTGCAGATCGTCGCCACCGGCGCGAGCCCGATCGCGCTGTTCGTCATCGGCGGCTCGCTCGTCGGCCTGCAGCTGCGCGGCCTGGGCGCGAGTGTCGCGACGGTGGCGTTCGGCAAGCTGGTCCTGCATCCGCTCGCAGTGCTCGCCCTGCTGCTCGTGCTGCCGCCGCTGGACCCGGCGCTGCGTGTGGCGGCCGTGCTGGCGGCGTGCATGCCGATGCTCAGCATCTACCCGGTGCTGGCGCAGAAGTACCACCACGAAGGCTTCTGCGCCGCCGCGCTGCTGGCCAGCACCGTCGCCTCGTTCGTGACCATCAGCGCCGCGCTGGCGGCGATGCACGCGGCGGGCTGGCTGGCGTAGCGGTCGCCGCCGGCGCCGCACGCCACGCGCCGCGCAGCTTCGGTATCAGCCGATCAGCCGCAGTCCCGGCGGCAGCGCTTCGCCGAACACGCTGCGCTCGGCGGCTTCGTCGAGCGCCACGAAATCGCGCACGCGTTCGTTCCAGCCGGGCGGTGCACGCCGCGACCCCTGCAGAAAGCGCGAACAGCGGCAGCGTCACGACCACCCCGGCGGTCGTGCGGCGCCTGCCTCTCGACCACTCGGGTCACAAGCGGACCGGCATGGCCTCCTACTATGCGCACATGTTCAGCGGCCGCAGATGGCCGACGGCGCGCCGATGCGGCCCGAGTCGAACAACGCCGCGAGCCGGACCTTGCCGCTGGGCACGACGGCGCTGGTGACGAACCTGAAGAACGGCCGCACGGCAGTGGTGACGATCCGCGATCGCGGACCCTACGCCAAGGGGCGCATCATCGACCTGTCGCCGAGCACCGCCAGGCAGCTCGGCTTCCTGCCGCAGCCAGACGGCGAGCGCAAGGTGTTCGCCGCGGCGTACCAGCGCCGGGCTTCCGACGCGCAGTGGGCCTGGCTCAAGGGGCCGCCCGGGCCTCACTGCGCCGCGAGCAGAGCGGCGATTCGCCGCATGCCGGGGCAGCGGCGGGCGATCCCTGGCGCAAGGCGCGCCATCGGGGGGGCGCACCCTTGCGCGCCTCCTAGAATCGATGCCGAATCGCGCCGCCGTCGAGCGCCGCCCGCCTCCCCCACTTTCGAGACCCTCTCCATGACCCCAGCCCAGATCCTCGAGCAGTTCGGACCCCGAGAATCGATGGACTACGACGTGGTGATCGTCGGCGCCGGCCCGGCCGGGCTGGCCACCGCGATCCGCTTGAAGCAGTTGGCCGCGCTCGAAGGCGGCGAGGTCTCGGTTGTCGTGCTCGAAAAGGGTTCCGAGCCCGGCGCGCACATCCTGAGCGGTGCGGTCATGGACCCGCGCGCGATCACCGAGCTGTTCCCCGACTGGCGCGAACGTGGCGCGCCGCTGAACCAGCCGGTGACCGGCGACGAGGTGCTGTTCCTCACCGAAGCCGGCGCGACGAAGACGCCCGACTGGCTCGTTCCCGGGTGTTTCCACAACGAAGGCAACTACGTCATCAGCCTCGGCGCGGTGACCCAGTGGCTGGCCGGGCAGGCCGAGGCGCTGGGCGTCGAGATCTTCCCCGGCTTCGCCGCGGCCGAAGTGCTCTACGACGACGCCGGCCGCGTGCGCGGCGTGGCCACCGGCAACCTCGGCGTAGGCAAGGACGGCGAGCCGCACGACGGCTTCCAGCTCGGCATGGAGCTGACCGCCAGGTACACCGTGTTCGCCGAAGGATCGCGCGGCCATCTCGGCAAACAACTGATCGCGCGCTACCGGCTCGACGCGGGCCGCGACCCGCAAAGTTACGCCATCGGCATCAAGGAGCTGTGGGAGATCGATGCCGCCAAAGCGAAGCCCGGGCTCGTCGTGCACACCGCCGGCTGGCCGATGGATTCGCAGACCTACGGCGGCGGTTTTCTTTACCACCTCGAAGGAAACAAGGTGACGCTGGGCTTCGTCACCGGGCTCGACTACAAGAACCCCTGGCTCAGCCCGTTCGAGGAGATGCAGCGCTGGAAGACGCACCCGGCGATCCGCGCCCATCTCGAAGGCGGCAAGCGCATCGGCTACGGCGCGCGCGCGATCACCGCCGGCGGCATTCTCAGCCTGCCCAAGCTCGTGTTCCCGGGCGGCGCGCTCGTCGGCTGCGACGCCGGCACGCTGAACGCGGCGCGCATCAAAGGCAGCCACGCGGCGATCAAGACCGGCATGCTCGCCGCCGAGGCGGCCTTCGCGGCGCTCAGGGCCGGCCGCTCGCACGACGAGCTCACCGCGTATCCGGACGCTTTCGACAAGAGCTGGCTGCACGAGGAGCTGCAGGGCTCGAAGAACTTCAAGCAGTGGTTCAAGAAGGGCAACACGATCGGCGCGCTGATGACCGGCATCGAGCAATGGCTGCTGCCCAAGCTCGGCATGAAGACCCCGCCGTGGACGATCCATCGCACCCAGGCCGATCATCTGTATTTGCAGCCGGCGGCTTCGATGCCGCAGATCGGCTACCCCAAGCCCGACGGCCAGCTCACTTTCGACCGGCTCAGCTCGGTGTTCATCAGCAACACCAACCACGAAGAGAAGCAGCCGGCGCACCTGACGCTGAAGAACCCGAGCGTGCCGGTGACGACGAACCTTGCCACCTACGCCGGGCCCGAAAGCCGCTATTGCCCGGCGGGCGTCTACGAGTTCATCGAAGACGACGACAAGAACAGCCGCCTGCAGATCAACGCGCAGAACTGCGTGCACTGCAAGACCTGCGACATCAAGGACCCGACGCAGAACATCGTCTGGATCACGCCCGAAGGCGGCGGCGGGCCGAACTACGCCGGCATGTGAGGCCGATCGCACCCCGCCGATGAGCCCGCCGGCCGCGAGCGACACCCGCCTGGGCGCGCTCGACGGCGTGCGCGGCCTCGCCGCGTTGCTCGTCGTGACCCACAACCTGCTGCTGATCCAGACGCCGCGCGGCACCGCCGAACACGTCGTGGTCGCGCTGCTCGACCGCGGCTGGATCGGCGTGCAGTTGTTCTTCGTGCTCAGCGGCTTCCTGATCACCGGCATCCTGCTCGACGACCGCGGCGAGCGGCTCGGCAACTTCTACGCGCGGCGTGTGCTGCGCATCTTTCCGCTGTACTACCTGACGCTGCTCGTCGTGCTCGTGCTCTTGCCGGCCGTCGGCGGGCTGCCGGCGAGCTTTCCGCGCGGCGCGCAGCACGAACGCTGGTACTGGATCTATCTGTCGAACTGGGTCAGCCCCTTTCACCAAGGCTTCGGGCCGTTCCCGCATTTCTGGTCGCTGGCGATCGAGGAGCAGTTCTACCTGCTGTGGCCGCTGCTCGTGGGTCGGCGCGCGCCGCGCACGGTGTTCGCGCTGAGCCTGGGCGTGGCGCTGATCGGCCCGGTCTCGCGCGCTGCCGTGCTCGCGGCCGGCTGGCCCGATCAGACGGCCTACCAGTTCACGATCTGCCGCATCGACGCGCTCGCACTCGGCGCCGCGGCGGCGGCGGCGTGGCGCGTGCCGGCGTGGTCGGAAACGCTGGCGCGCTCGGGCCCTGCGCTGCTCGCCGCGGCGGCGGCCGTGCTGCTGGCGGGCGCCGTGGCGACGCACGGCTACACCTTGATCGGCATTGCGCGACAGGCGATCGGCCACAGTGCGCTCGCGCTGGCGTTCGCACTCGCGCTGCTCGCGCCGGTGGCCGCACCACGCGCCTGCGGACCGATCGAGCGCGCGCTGCGCACGCCGGCGCTGCGTGGCGTCGGCACCTACAGCTACGGCCTGTACGTGATCCACGTCCCGCTGCACATGATCGTCGGGCTGCCGCTGCTCGCGGCCCTGGGATACTCGAAACCCTACCCGCTGGCCGTCGCGCTCGCCTACATCGCGGTCGGCACGCTCGTGAGTCTTGGCGTCGCGGTGGCGGTCTACCACGGCGTCGAGCTCCGTTTCCTGCGGCTGAAACGCCGCTTTCCGCGCCCTGCCGAATGAACCTGCTCGACGCCCGCCGCATCCTGCTCGTCCGCGCCTTCGAGTCGCCGCTGCACGCACCGTGGACCGAGGCCGACCGCGACGCGGTGACGCGCGAGGCCGCGCGGCTGGAAGGCGCTGCGGCCGACGCGGCGCCGTTCATCGCGCGCCGCGCGGCGCTGGCGTTCGAGCGCCTGCACGCGCGCGACGCCGCGGTGCGCGCGGCATGGGCGGCCAGCGCCGTACCCGCCGGCATCGGCGCCGCGACGCTGGCGCTCGCCGCCGCGGCCGGGGCGTCGCTCGACGCCGTCGCATCGGCCGACCGCATCGACCTGCTCGCGCCGCCGCTGCTCGGCCTGCTGGTCTGGAACGGCGTCGTGTACCTCGGGCTCGCCTGGCAAACGCTGCGCGGCGGCCGCGCCGCTGCGCCGCTGCGCCGCCTGGCCGTGCAGGCCGCGGCGCGGCTGGCCGCGTGGCGCGCGGCGCCTTCGCCGCCGCTCGGCCGTTTCCTCGCCGACTGGCAAGTCGCCAGCACGCCTTGGCGCAGCGCGCGCCTCGCCGCCTGGCTGCATGGCGCGGCCGCAGCGTTCGCCGCCGGCGCACTGGCGTCCTTGTACCTGCGCGGGCTGGCCTTCGAGTTCCGCGCCGGCTGGCAAAGCACCTTCCTCGACGCCGCCGCGGTGCAGCGCCTGCTCGCCGTCGTGCTCGCTCCCGGCGCCTGGCTGAGCGGCCTGGCGGTTCCCGGCGTCGATCAGATCGCGGCGCTGCGCAGCCCGTCCGCCGGCGGCGAAAACGCCGCGCGCTGGATGCATCTGTGGGCCGCGACGATCGCCGTCGCCGTGCTGTTGCCGCGCGCGCTGCTCGGCGCCTGGGCGGCACGGCGCTCGGCAAAGCTCGACGAGGCGGTCGAGCTGCCGCTGCACGAGCCCTACTTCCAGCGCCTGCTGCCGCAGGGCACGGCGGCGAGCCTCGCGGTCCCGGTCTGGCCGTTCAACTGCGACGCGCCCGCGCACGCCGGCGACGCCTTCGCGCAGACGCTGTCTCAAGCGCTCGGCCGGAACGCGCATGCCACGCTGCACGCGCGTATCGACGAAGGCGAAGACGGGCGGGTCAGCGTCGCCTCCGGCACGTCCACCCTCGCGGCGCTGTTCGCCGCCGGCGCCACGCCCGAGCTCGAAACCCACGGCGCCTTCCTGCGCCGCCTGCAAGCCCAGGCGGCGCCGGGTGCGCGCGTGCTCGCGCTCGTCGACGCCTCGGCCTTCCGCCGCCGTTTCACCGGCAACGAAGGCGCCACGCGCCTCGCGCAGCGCCGCCAGGCCTGGCAGGCGCTGGCCGACGAACTCGGCATCGAACTGATCTTCGCCGAACTGGACCCGACCGGCAGCCGCGCATGACGACCATCGCCCTCAGCCTGGTGTCGCACACCAACGTCGGCAAGACCACGCTCGCGCGCACCTTGCTCGGCCGCGACATCGGCGAGGTGCGCGACGCCGCGCACGTCACGCTCGCGGCCGAGCGCCAGGTGATGATCGAAACGCCCGAGGGCGACCGGCTCGAGCTCTGGGACACGCCGGGCTTCGGCGACAGCGTGCGCCTGGCGCGCCGGCTCGAGCAGGCAGGCAACGCCATCGGCTGGTTCCTGTCGCAGGTCTGGGACCGGTTCACCGACCGCGCCTTCTGGTCCAGCCAGCGCGCGTTGCGCAACGTGCTCGACGAGGCCGACGTCGTGCTCTACCTCGTCAACGCCGCCGAAGCGCCGGGCGACGCCGTCTACCTGGACCCCGAGCTGCGCGTGCTCACGCTGATCGGCAAGCCGGTGATCGTGCTGCTGAACCAGCTCGGCGCGCCGCGACCGGCTGCCGATGAAGCCGCCGAGCTGCAACGCTGGCATGACCGCGTCGGCGCCGCGCCCTGCGTGCGCGCGGTGCTGCCGCTCGATGCCTTCGCGCGCTGCTGGGTGCAGGAAGGCGCGCTGCTGCACGCCCTGGCCGGGCTGATGCTCGGCCACCAGGGCGCGGCCTTCGATCGCTTGCACCAGGCCTGGCAGGCACGGCGCGTCGAGACCTGGCGACAGTCGATCGTGGTGCTGGGCGAGCGCCTGGCGCGCGCCGCGCTCGACGTGCAGGAGGTGCGCGACGGCGGCTGGTCGGGCAAGCTGCGCGAGATGGGCAGCGCGCTCGGCCTGCGCAACGACGGTGCGTTGCCGCCGCGCCAGCAGGCGATGCAGGACCTGGCGCAGCGGCTCGACGCCGACATCCGCGCAACGACCGAACGGCTCATCCGCCTGCACGGCCTGGACGGCCGCGCCACCGAGGTCGTGCTGACGCGCCTGGCCGAGCACTACTCGGTGCAGGAGCCGGTCGACGAAGGCAAGGCCGCGATGTGGGGCGCGGCCGTCACCGGCGCGCTCGCCGGGCTGAAGGCCGACATCGCCAGCGGCGGCCTGACGCTCGGCGGCGGGCTGCTCGCCGGCGGCGTGCTCGGCGCGCTCGGCGCACTCGGCCTGGCGCGCGGCTACAACGTGCTGCAAGGCACCGAAACGCCGACGATCGCCTGGTCCGACGGCGTGCTCGACGAGCTGCTGCAATCGGCGCTCATCGGCTACCTCGCGGTGATCCACTACGGCCGCGGGCGCGGCGACTGGGTCGAGTCGGAGCATCCGGCGTTCTGGGTCGACGCGGTCGAGCGCGTGCTCGCGCCGCGCAAACCGGCGCTGCAAAGCCTGTGGTCGCGGCGCCGCGCCCTGCAGACCGCCGCCGCCGGCCGCCAGGCCTTCAGCGGCGTGCTGAACACCTTGCTGCTCGAGATCAGCGAAGAGCTGCTCGCGCGGCTGTACCCGCAGGCCAAGCTCAAGGCCTGAGCGCCGCGTCGGCATGAAAACAGCCCGACGGCCTGGCGGCGCGTCGGGCTGCGGTTCGACTTCAGCG
>CXWJ01001116.1_pt1 | contig 12902 bp, 12 predicted proteins | sample 590841 | NCBI WGS metagenome assembly CXWJ01 (sample SAMEA3498367, study PRJEB10139) | wastewater metagenome | biome: wastewater treatment plant; material: activated sludge | place: Austria | collected 2015-01-21 | reverse complement strand
CCTCGTGGTCACGGTCGGCGTCGGCATCTTCGCCACCTCGATGGTCCGCGCTCCCTGGCCGGCAACCGGCGGCGAGGTCGAGCTGCCCAGCCTGACCGCCCCGGTGACCGTGCTGCGCGACGAGCGGGGAGTGCCGCACATCTACGCCGACTCGACGGCCGACCTGATGCGAGCGCAGGGCTTCACGGCGGCCTCGGACCGCTTCTTCGAGATGGACCTGCGCCGTCACGTCACGGCTGGGCGTCTCGCCGAGCTCGTCGGAGAGGCTGGGCTCGAGACCGACAAGGTGATCCGCACCCTCGGCTGGCGCCGCGTGGCCGAGGCCGAGCTGCCGACCCTCGCGGTGACGACCCGGCGCATGCTCGACGCGTATGCCGAGGGGGTCAACGACTATCTCGCGGCGCACCCTGACCCGCGCAGCATCGCCCTGGAATACACCATCCTCGGCATCCGCAACAGCGGCTACCGGCCGGAGCGGTGGTCCGCGCTGGACTCGCTGGCGTGGCTCAAGGCCATGGCGTGGGACCTGCGCAGCGACTACAGCGACGAGCTGACCCGAGCCCGGCTGGCGGGCACGATCCGCAAGTCCCAGCTCGAGCTGCTCTATCCGCCTTACCCCTATGACACCAACAAGCCGATCCTGTCCCGGGCCGACTGGGTGGGAGCCGTCACGCGGCCGGTCAGCGAGTCCGGCCCGGTGCCGGTTGCGACGGCCGACTATGCCGCCGCGATGGAGCGCACGAGCCGCGCGCTCGACGCCATCCCGGCCCTGCTCGGCGAGGGCGAGGGCATCGGGTCCAACTCGTGGGTGGTGAGCGGGGCCAAGTCATCGACAGGTCAGCCGCTGCTGGCCAACGACCCGCATCTCGGGGTGTCGATCCCCGGCATCTGGACCCAGGTGGGGCTGCACTGCCGGTCGCTGAGCGCCGAGTGCCCCTTCGACACCTCGGGGTTCGCCTTCGCCGGCATGCCGGGTGTCGTCATCGGCCACAACCAGTCGATCGCGTGGGGCTTCACCAACCTCGCGCCCGACGTGTCGGACTTCTACCTGGAGAAGATCAACGGCGACCTCGTCGAGGTCGACGGCCGGCAGGTGCCGCTCGAGCTGCGCTCGGAGACGATCAAGGTCGCCGGGGGAGACGACGTCACGATCACGGTNNGCCGACTCGATCTACCAGCTCAACGTGGCGCAGAACTTCGAGGACTTCCGCGCCGCAGCCCGCAACTTCGCCGTCCCGTCGCAGAACCTGCTGTATGCCGACACGGCCGGCCACATCGGCTACCAGGCGCCAGGCCTCGTGCCGGTGCGCACTTCGGCGGTGTCCGGTTCGCCGCCGGGCTACTGGCCGGCACCCGGCTGGGACAGCACCTATGACTGGCGGGGCTTCGTCCCCTTCGAGGCGATGCCCTTTGCCTTCGACCCGGCGGAGGGTTTCATCGTGGCGGCCAACCAGGCGGTCACCTCGGTCCGGCGCCCGTTCCTCACCTCCGAGTGGGACTACGGGTTCCGGTCGCAGCGCATCCGTGACGAGATCGAGCGGCTCGGCACGATGACCCCGCAGGCGATGGTCGACCTGCAGATGGACAGCCGCAACGGGTTCGCGCCGACCTTGGTCAAGGAGCTCATGGCGATCGATCTGAGCGCCGACGACTTCACCCGGTCGGCTCAGGACCTGCTCGAGGACTGGGACTACACCCAGCCCGCCGACAAGTCGCGCGCGTCGGCATCGGCCGCCTACTTCAACGCCGTCTGGCGCAACATCCTGCGCTACACCTTCGAGGAGCTGCCCGAGGACCTGAGCCCCGAAGGCGGCTCGCGGTGGATGGTCGCCGTCACCGGGCTGCTGCGCGACCCCACCAACGACTGGTGGGACGACCGCAACACCCGCGGAGTGGTCGAGGGTGCGCCCGAGATCCTGCGCAAGGCCATGGTCGAGGCCCGCCTCGACCTGACCGAGCAGCTCGGCAAGGACCCGGCGACCTGGCGGTGGGGGCGCCTGCACTCGCTGACCTTCGAGCACCAGGTCCTCGGGGGTGACACGGTGCCGGCCTACGTGCGGCAGGTCTTCAACCGCGGCCCGATCCCGCTGCCCGGCGGCTCGTCGATCGTCAACGCCAACGGGTGGGACGCGTCATACGGTGACCCCGAGACGGCGCAGGCCTACCGCGTCGACTGGGGTCCCTCGATGCGCATGGTCATCGATCTCGGCTCGTTGGACGCCTCGACGTGGGTCAACCAGACCGGTCAGAGCGGGCATCCCTACAACGACCACTACACCGACCAGATGGATGCGTGGGAGCTCGGCGGCACCTTTCCCTGGCCGCATTCGGTGGAGGCCGTCAAGGCCGCGGCTGCCGCCCAACAGACTCTGGTGCCCGCCGCGACCCCGTGATGGGCAGCGAGGGGGCAGCGAGCGGGGCGCGCTCGGTCAGAACGTCGGCCAGTATGCGCAGGCGTGCTCCCGGGCCGGTGCCTCGAGACGAGCCACGAGGGTCTCGAACACCCGGCCAGCCTCCTGGCCGCTCCACCCCGCGGGCAGCACCTCGGGTGGCAGGCCGGGGTCCCGGTAGGGCAGCGTGCGCCAGCGGTCGATGACGCTCAGATAGGTCACGAGGGCCTCTGCAGGGTCCGGTGTCGGTCGCGAGCCCAGGGCGGCGGCCGGACCGGCGAAATCGGCCAGGAACTCGCGGTACCTGCGGTCGATCTCGCCCATGTCCCACGCGTCGGCCATGAGGTCGGCCAGCGCGGGACCAGCAGAATAGTCACCCACGAACACCGCGGAGCGGGGCGTCAGCCCCAGCTCGTCGACGGCCTCGACCGCGGCGTCGCGCATGCGGGCGGGCGCGATCCAGACCGCTGCGCCGACGTTGCCGAACCCCAGGCTCGTCAGGTGGGCGCGCAGCTGATGACGCTTGGCTCGAGCCGACTCGGGGACCGAGAAGTGGACGATGCACCACCCCTGGGCGAGGTCGGCCGGGGTGCGGGCATGCCAGACGATCTCGTCACCCTTGGCCAGCAACGCGACGGCGGTCGGGGTCAGCGCGTAACCGCGGACGCCGGCCCTGGACTCGGCGACCAGCCAGCCCCGCCGGGTCAGCCGGAACACGGCGGTGCGCACGCTCTGCGCGTCGAGGCCGACCTGGGTCATCAGCTCGACGGTGCCACCGATCGGCATCCATCCGCCGAGCGGGCGCACCAGAGCGCCGAGATAGGTCACGAGCATCGTGCGCGACTTGGGGGTGGTGGCCGTCGAGTCAGCCATGGGTCAGGGCCCTCACCCACGCATCGGGCCACGGGGTGCTGCGCGGCCGTCGGTCCGCATCGTCGGCGCCGGTCGGGGGATCGATGTGCACGGTCACGTAGGAGCCGTGGGCTGCGCGCACCCGGTCGCCGTTGCCGTCACCGGCGCTCGGCTCGCCGAAGATCTCGAACTCGAAGGTCATCGAGCGCCGGCTCAGCGCGGCGAGGCGCAGGACCGTCGTGACCTCCTGGCCGAAGCGAAGAGCAGCCTCGAAGGTCACCTCGTACCGCACCCTCGGTGCCGCGGGGAAGTAGCCGTCCAGCCCTCGCTCGCGCATGAGCGCCGCCTCGGCCGCCTCGACGAAGCGCACGACGGTCGCGTTGTGGTAGATCCCGGCGGCGTCGGTGTCGATCCACTCGACGCGGGTCCGGTAGGTGCCGGTCGCGACCGGCGCGGCGTCGGTCATCCGCGGGCGGAGTCGCGGTGCGGCTGCCACCGCACATGGGTTCGATCGTCGGCGCCCTCGCGCAGCAGGGCCAGCCGCGGGGGGATCTTGTCGGTGCGGGCCGACGGTGGACGGCGCCGACCGGCGGACCACTGGTCTGGCCACTGCGCCGCCGGTCCCTGGTAGTCCTGCTCCGCAGCAGCGTGCAGGGTCCACATCGGGTTGTAGAGGTGGGTGCGACCCAGCGCGCAGAGGTCCGCCCGACCGGCGAGCAGGATCGAGTTGACGTCGTCGTAGGACGAGATGGCGCCCACCGCGATCACGGCCACGCCCGCTTCGGCGGCGACCTCGTGACGGATGCGGTCGGCGAACGGGGTCTGGTAGGAGCGCCCGAACGCCGGCTTCTCGTCCTTGCTCACCTGGCCGGACGACACGTCGATGGCGGCTGCCCCGTGCTCGATGAAGGCCCGGGCGATCTCGACGGCGTCGTCGGGCGTGTTGCCGTCGGGCATCCAGTCGGTGGCGCTGATGCGGACCGTGACCGGCACAGCGCTCGGCACCGCCTCGCGCACGGCGTCGAACACCTCGAGCGGGAACCGGAGCCGGTTGGCCAACGACCCACCGTAGGCGTCGGTGCGCTGGTTGGAGATCGGCGACAGGAAGGACGAGAGCAGGTAGCCGTGGGCCGCGTGAATCTCGATCAAGTCGAACCCGGCGTCCACGCCCCGTCGAGCCGAGGCGACGAAGTCGGCCACGACGGCGGCCAGGTCGTCATACGACGCCTGCCTCGGCACGTGACATCCGGGGCCGTAGGGCAGCGGCGACGGGGCGATGACCGGCCAGTTGCCCGAGTCCAGCGGCTCGTCCATGCCGTCCCACATGAGCTTGGTCGACCCCTTGCGGCCCGAGTGGCCGAGCTGCAGGCCGATCTTGGCCGTGCTGTGGCCATGGACGAAGTCGACGACCCGCGCCCACGCGTCACGCTGCTCGTCGGTCCACAGCCCGGGGCACCCGGGGGTGATCCGAGCCTGCGGCGACACGCAGGTCATCTCGGTCATGACCAGCCCGGCGCCGCCGAGCGCCTTGGACCCGAGATGGACCAGGTGGAACTCGCTCGGCATCCCGTCCGTGGCGGAGTACATGTCCATCGGGGACAGGATGATCCGGTTCTTGAGCTCGAGGGCCCCGATCGTCGTCGGCACGAACATCGCCGGCACCACGTCGACCGAGCCGGCGTGTCGGACGAACTCGGCCTCCATGAGCGCGGCGAACTCGCGGTCGCGGTCCTTGAGGTTCTCGAAGGTGATCCGTCGCGACCGGGTCAGCAGGTTGAAGGTGAACTGGGCCGGGTCCTGGCCGGCATACATGCCGATCTGCTCGAACCACTCCAGCGAGGCCTGCGCGGCGCGCTGGGTCGACTCGACGACCGGTCGGCGTTCGCTCTCGTATGCCGTCAGGGCCGCCTCGACGCTGTCATGCTCGTGCAGGCAGGCGGCGAGCGCGAGAGCGTCCTCCATGGCCAGCTTCGTGCCGGACCCGATCGAGAAGTGCGCCGTGTGTGCCGCGTCGCCCACGAGCACGACGTTGCCGTCGTGCCAGCGCTCGTTGCGGACGGTGTGGAAGGTGATCCACTTGGAGTTGTTGGTCAGGATGCGATGCCCGGCCAGCTCGTCGGCGAAGATCTGCGCGATCCGCGACACCGCGTAGTCGTCTGACACGCCGGGGGGCATGACGTCGTGCTCGGTCTTGTCGAAGCCGGCCCGTCGCCATACGTCCTCGTGCATCTCGACGATGAAGGTCGACCCGGCATCGGAGTAGGGGTAGCCGTGGATCTGCATCGTGCCCCACTCCGTGTTCTTGACGAAGAACGCGAACGCCTCGAAGACGAGATCGGTGCCGAACCAGATGTACTTGTTGTGCCGCCGGTCCAGCGTCGGCCTGAAGACGTCGGGGCTGGCGCCGCGCACCACCGAGTTGAGCCCGTCGGCGGCGAGCACGAGGTCGTAGGCCGCGCGCAGTTCGCTCACGTCCGGGGCCACCGTGCGGTAGCGCACGGTCACCCCCAGCGCCGCGACCCGAGCCTGCAGGATCTGCAGGAGCTCCTTGCGGGACATGGCGGCGAAACCTTGCCCACCGATCGTGAAGCGGTGCCCGTCGACCTCGACGTCGATGTCGGTCCACCGCGCGAACCGGCTCTGCATCGCCGCGTAGACCTCGGTGTCAGCGCTCTCGATGCCACCCAGCGTCTCGTCGGAGAACACCACGCCGAAGCCGAAGGTGTCATCGGGGGCGTTGCGTTCCCAGACCGTCACCTCGTGAGCGGGGTCGAGCTGCTTCATGAGGGCGGCGAAATAGAGCCCGGCGGGTCCACCTCCGACGATGGCGATCTTCATGGCCGGTCCCTCTCGTCGGTGGCTGTGGCTGACGGGCTGTCGGTCGCCTGGGCGCCGTCGACCTCTGACTCGACCTCTGACTCGACCTGGCGTCGCAGCTGGAAGTGCTGCAGCTTGCCGCTCGGGTTGCGGGGAAGCACATCGACGAAGCGCACGTCGCGGGGGTACTTGAACGGCGCCAGCGTGGCCTTGACGTGGTCCTGGATCGACCGGGCCCGCGCGGCGTCGCCGACCACTCCCGGCTTGAGCACGACGAAGGCGCACACGACCGACCCGCGGTCTGGGTCCGGGCGCGCGACGACAGCGCACTCGGCGACATCGGGATGGGTGTCGATGGCTGCCTCGACCTCGGGTGCGGCGATGTTGTAGCCCGAGGACACGATCATGTTGTCGGTGCGTGACTGGTAGTAGTAGTAGCCCTGCTCGTCACGCACGAAGGTGTCGCCGGTGAGGTTCCAGCCGCCGCGGACGTAGATCGTCTGACGCTCGTCGTCGAGGTAGCGGCAGCCCACGGGCCCGCGCACGGCGAGCCGGCCCGGCATACCGGCGGGCAGCTCGTGCGGGTCGTCCAGGTCATCGTCCAAGATCGCCGCGCGGTAGCCGGGCACCGGTCGGCCGGTCGCGCCGGGCCGGATGTCGGGCCCCGCCGCGGAGATGAAGATGTGCAGCAGCTCGGTCCCGCCGATGCCGTCGATGACCTGCAGCCCGACCTCGTCACGCAGCTGCTCCCAGGTCTGCTGTGGGATGTGTTCGCCCGCGCTCACCGCGGCTCGCAGCCCCGACAGCTGGCGACCCTTGCCGACGGTCAGGATCCGTTTGTATGCCGTGGGTGCGGTNNGGGGCCGTGCACGAGACGACGTCCTCGGGTTGCAGCGCCAGGATGTGCCGCCCGAACGTGTTGTCGATGGACAGGATGTCGCGGTGGAAGTGCGTCGTGATCTTGGGCGCCCCCGTGCTGCCCGAGGTCGGGCAGAAAAGCGCGACGTCGTCGGCGGAGGTGTCGACCGCCGTGAACCCGCCCGACTTGCTGGCTGCCCGCGCGACGAGGTCATCGTCGGCGGTGCCGCCCATGGTCACGACAGTCAGGTCGGCGAACCCGTCGGCCACCAGCGCCAGCACGTCCTCGACGACCCGGTGGTCGACCAGCGAGATGCTCGGCTGACACCGGCGCACGATGGGCGCGAGGTCGAGCACCCGCAGCGCGGCGATGGTCGTGGCCGCGATGCCCCCCGCCTTGAGCACGCCGAACCACGCGGCCACCGTCCACGGCGTGTTGGGCGCCCGCAGGAGCACCCGGTTGCCGGGCACGAGCCCCAGGTCCTCGACGAGCACCTGGGCGATCTGGTTGGCGCGCAGCGCCAGCTCGCCATACGTCCAGGTCTCGCCGGCGGGTGTGCGCAGGGCGGGACGGTCCGGGCCGAAGCGCTCGATGCTGCGGTCGAGGATCTCGGTGGCCGCGTTGAGCCGCTCGGGGTACTGCAGCTCCGGGGTCGTGAACTCCAGCACCGGCCACTGGTCGACCGGCGGCTGGTGGTCGCGAGCGAACGTGTCGGTGTGGGCCGAGGGCGCCAGCGGGGCGGAGAAGGTGTCGGTCATGCCGTGACTCCGTGGTGGTCGGGGCGGGTGGTGGCTGCGGGCTCGCGGATCAGGCCCTCCTGCAGCACTGTGGCGACGTGCGTGCCGTCGCCGGCGAACAGGCGGCCGAAGCCCAGGCCGCGTCCGCTGTCGGCAGCGGCGCACTGCTGGGTGTAGAGCACCCAGCCGTCGAGCGAGGTGGGCGCCGGCTGCCTGTGGAACCACATGGCGTGGTCCAGGCTGGCGGTCACCAGACCCGGCTGCGCCCAGGCGAGACCGAGCGCTCGCAGCACGGGCTCGAGGATCGTGTAGTCGCAGACGTAGGCCAGGGCGGTGAGGTCTCGTTGCCCCTCGGTCAGCCCGTCGACCGGCCGGAGCGCGTCGAAGGGCCTGATCCAGACGGCCTGGTGCGGCTCGTCGTGGCCGTCGACGGTGAGGTAGAGCGGTCCGGGCACGTGGCGCATGTCGAAGCTGCGCCCCCCGGCCCAGTAGTCCTTGGACGCCTCGGTCATCGTGCCGCCGGTGCGGGAGCGCAGGTAGTCCGCCGTGCTCGGCAGGTCCTCGGGGGCGGGCAGGTCGCGGGGCAGCGGCTCGACATACGACCCGCCGGGCTCTCCGGCGGCGAAGCTGGCCAGAGCGGCATAGACCGGTTTGGCGTGCTGGAAGGCTCGCACCTGGCGGGTGCTGTAGCCCCGCCCGTCGCGCAGGATCTCGACCTCGTAGCGCACCTGCGCGCCGATGTCGATCGGGCGCAGGAAGTAGGAGTGCATCGAGTGCAGCACCTTGCCCTCGCTGACCGAGCGTATGGCGGCGGCCGCGGCTGCCGCCACGGGGTCGCCGCCATACGCCTTTGGCCAGGGGCATGGCTGGGTCACGGCCGTGAAGGCCACGTCGAAGTGCTCAGGCTGGGTGGGCGTGAGCGTGACCGCCGCAGTGAAGGTCAGGGAGGTGGGCGAGGTCAGGGGGGTGGGCTCTGCTGTCACGGGCGGGAGGCCCAGTCGCGCAGGTCCTCGTCGCGCACCTGCGGCAGGTTGACGACGATGTTCTCTGGGGTGCGGGTCGTCATCCAGGTCAGGGGCGCGTTGCGGTCAACGTTGCACTCGACGTGCGGCATGAAGGGTGGCACGAAGACCCAGTCGCCCTCCTGCATGTCGATGTAGTCGGCGAAGTCGTCACCGAAGTAGATCCGCGCCCGGCCCGAGAGCACATACCCGCCGGTCTCGGCCTCGCCGTGGTGGTGTGGCACCGAGCGGTAGCCCGCCTCGTTGCTCACCTTGCCGAACCAGATGCGCTGCGCCGGGGTGTGCTGGATGCTGACGCCGGAGATCCGGCGGGCGCCGTCGGACTGGCCCGTGTCGCCAGGCTCCTGTCCGGCGCGGGTGACGACGGGCACGACGAGACCGCTCGGGGAGGCGTAGGTCGAGTTGTCGCCGACGAGGACGTACTTGCTGAAGTCGGGTTCCACGCGGTCTCCTCCGGGTTGGTCTGGCTGGTGTCTGGGGTGCTCGGGTCTGGTTCGGGTTGTGTTCGGGACGACTCAGGTGAGCCGGATGGTGTTGCGCAGGGTTCCGATGCCGGTGACCTCGGTCTCGACGACGTCGCCGTCGGCGAGGAATCGCGCCGGCGTGCGGGCGGTGCCCACCCCGCCGGGGGTGCCGGTGAGCACGAGGTCGCCGGGGCGCAGCACCGTGAAGGTGCAGATGTAGGCGAGCAGCGCGGCGCAGTCGAAGACCAGGGTGCTGGTGCTGTCGTGCTGCATCTGCTCACCGTTGACGCGGCAGATGACCTCGAGCCCGGCGGTCGGGTCGATCTCGTCGGGGGTGACGAGCACCGGCCCGACGGGGGTCGTCGCGTCCCATGCCTTGCCTTGGAACCACTGCAGGGTGCGGTACTGCCAGTCGCGCACGCTGATGTCGTTGGCCACCGTGTATCCAGCGATGGCCGCGCGGGCCGTCGCGACGTCGGCGCGGTGCAGCCGCTGGCCCACGACGATGGCGAGCTCGGCCTCCCAGTCGACGTCCAGCCCGGCGGGCAGGGCGATGTCGTCCGTGGGTCCGACGAGGGTGTCGGCGTACTTGGCGAACAGGGTCGGGTGGGCCGGCAGGTCCCGGCCCGTCTCGCGGATGTGCTCGCTGTAGTTGAGCCCGCAGCAGATGACCTTGGTCGGAGCGGGCAGGGGCAGGGTGGGGGTGGCGTCGGCGATGGTGTCGCCGGTCAGGGTCAGGGCGTGCGCCACAGTGGTCGACGCGAGCAGAGCGGACAGGTCGGGCCAGGGGAGCGCTCGCCAGTCGGCACCGTCGCGCACGGCAGCCGTCGTCGTGTCGGCATACCGCACTGTCGCCAGCCGCACGCGTCGCTCCTTCGCCGTCGAGAGGATCTATATTCGCTTATCGTAACGATCGTTGAGAAAGTGTCAATAGATTGGTACGCTCGGGTTCATGGCCACCACGCTGACTCCCGTGCCCGTCAACCCGCCGACGCTGCCCGCGCCCAGCGGCTTCTCGCACGGCACCTTGAGCGGCAACACCCTCTATCTGGGCGGGCAGACGGCGCTGGACAAGGACATGCGGATCGTGCCGGGCGGCATCGTGGCGCAGTTCCGGCAGGCCTTCGGCAACGTGCTCGCGACGCTGGCGCACGCGGGCGGCGTCCCGCAGGACCTGGTCAGCATCACCATCTACCTCACCGACATCCCGGACTACCAGGCCCACGGCCGCGAGATCGGCCGAGCGTGGCGCGAGCTGGCCGGACCGGTCTACCCGGCGATGGCGGGCATCGGCACGACCGGCCTATGGCAGGCCGACGCCTTGATCGAGATCGTGGGTGTCGCCGTGATCCCCGACGACCGCCTCGTCCGCCCCTAGTCTCGTCCGGGTGAGGGCGGGAGTGGGAGCCCGCTCAAGGGGTCAGGGAGCCAAGAGCTCAAGGGATCAGGGAGCCGAAGAGCGTGACACCAGTCGGGGTCAGCACCCCGTCGACCGGTAGGTCGTGTGCCTCGGCCGGGAGCGGACCCGGCACGACCTCCTCGTCATACACAAGCGTCACGACGACCGCCTCCGGGTGACGTCTGGCCAGGGCCTCGTCGTAGCACCCGCCACCCTGGCCGAGCCGCCGGCCATCGTGGTCGACCGACAGACCTGGGGTGATGACGACCGCCGCCGAGGCGATCGCGTCGGCGCCCAGTGCGACGTCACTGCCCGTCACCCTCCAGTCCAGCGTCAGATCCGGCCGGGTGATGGGGACGATGACCTCGTGACCCGCACCCACCAACGCCGCGACCAGGGCCTCGGTGGGAGGTTCGGACCCCCACGACTCGTAGGCCGTGACCCGGCAGACCGCACCCGGCGCGCATCTGGCGCTCACGAGGGCCAGCGCATGCTCGGCCACCGAGTCCGCGACAGCCCTCCGGTCACGCGCCGCCAGACCGTCGCGGCGCCTCGCCCGCACCTCGGCGCGCAGCCGTGCCTTCGCGATATCGACCGCCGACACCGGCTGGTCAGGCGGGCGGCGCGGCATCTCGCCATCGTAGGGCGATGAGGAGGCCTGGATGTCGTCCCAGCGCACCTCGACGGCAGCGCTACTAGGCTTGGGCACATGAGCAGCGCGGGTTTGGACCAAGCACGAGGCGCCATGGCCGAACGCGGCATCGACAGCCGCGCGATCGGGGTGTTCGAGCACTACTACCGACTGCTGGAGACCGGTGCGCAGGGTCTCATCCCCGAAGCTACCATCGAGCCCCTGCACGATCTGCCCAGCCTGGGTGATGTGTCGTTCAGCGACGCCGAGCGGGCCGCGGCGCTCGCCCAGACCGTCGTCCTCAAGCTCAACGGCGGCCTCGGCACCGGCATGGGCCTGGACGGCCCCAAGTCCGCACTCGTCGTCCGTGATGACCTCACCTTCCTCGACATCATCGCCCGCCAGGTGCTCGCGCTGCGCGAGCGCTACGGCGTCGCGTTGCCGCTCGTGCTGATGAACTCGTTCCGCACGCGTGAGGAGTCCCTCGCCATCCTCGACGCCTACCCCGACCTCGCCGTCGAGGGACTGGCGCTGGACTTCCTGCAGAGCGCCGAGCCCAAGCTGCGGGCCGACGACCTGACACCGGTGCAGTGGCCCGACGACCCCGAGCTCGCCTGGTGCCCACCCGGCCACGGTGACGTCTACATCTCGCTGGTCATCTCGGGGCTCCTCGGCCAGCTGCGCGAGCGCGGCATCCGCTACGCCTTCCTGTCCAACGCCGACAACCTCGGCGCGACGTGCGACCCCGACCTCGCCGCCTGGATCATGGCCAGCGGGGCGCCCTACGTCGCCGAGGTCTGCGATCGCACCCCCTCGGACCGCAAGGGTGGGCACCTCGCTCGGCGGCTCTCCGACGGTCGGCTCATCCTGCGGGACAGCGCCATGGTCGCTCCTGGTGAGGACCACTTCTTCGGCGACATCGACCTGCACTCGACCTTCCACGCCAACAACCTGTGGATCGACCTCGACGTCTTCGCCCGGCTGTTGCACGAGCGCGACGGCGTCCTCGGCCTGCCGATCATCGTCAACCGCAAGACCGTCGACCCCACGGACTCGAGTTCGACACCCGTCATCCAGATCGAGACCGCGATGGGCACGGCCATCGAGACGGTCGACGGGTCGCAGGCCGTTCTCGTCCCACGCACCCGGTTCCGGCCGGTCAAGACGACCAACGACCTGCTGGTGATCCGCTCCGATGTCTTCGAGCTCGACGCCGCCTCCAACATCCGCTCGCGCATCGACCGCGACGAGCCCTTCGTCGACCTGGACAGCAAGGTCTACAAGCTGGCGCCGGACTTCGAAGAGCGCTTTCCCGCCGGCCCGCCGTCGCTCGTCGACTGCACCTCGCTCACGGTCAAGGGAGACGTCACCTTCGCGCCGGGGGTGCGCTGCGTCGGCGACGTGACGCTCAAGACCAGCGCACCGCTCGTCCTCGGAGCCGACACGACGCTCGGAGTCGAGTCGCCCGTGCTGGCCGGAGGCGCCGGCTAGGTGCGCACTGTCGAGGAGCACCTGGCGGCCGTGCTGGCCGACCTCGCCCCCCTCCCCGCTCGCCGGCTCCCGCTCTCGGCTCTGCGCGGGCTGGTGCTGGCTGAGCCCATCCACGCCCGGGTCGACCTGCCTGGCTTCGACAACTCGGCGATGGACGGGTATGCCGTCCGCTCGGCTGACCTGGCCGACCTGACCGATCCCGTGGTCGCCGCACCGCGGGGGTCAGTCACCTTGAGCGTG
>CXWJ01007040.1_pt1 | contig 12906 bp, 10 predicted proteins | sample 590841 | NCBI WGS metagenome assembly CXWJ01 (sample SAMEA3498367, study PRJEB10139) | wastewater metagenome | biome: wastewater treatment plant; material: activated sludge | place: Austria | collected 2015-01-21 | reverse complement strand
TGTCTGGGCCTATGACGCGGCGACAGCCGAGCGCACGCTGGCCCAAATCGCCCCGCAACTGGCTGTGGCACCGACCGACGCCACCGTCCGGGTGGCCGGCGGCCGGGCCGAAGCCGTACCCGCCGCCGACGGGCGCGCGCTGGACGTGGCGGCCACGCTGGCCGCGCTGGCCGCCGACCCGGCGGGGGTGCTGATGGACGGCCAACTGGCGCTGGTCGCGCGCCCCGTGCCGGCGGCGGTACAGGACGCGTCGGCCGCCGTGGCCGAGGCCAACCGCCTGCTGAGTCACACCGTCACGCTGGAAGCGTATGACCCGCTGCGCGACGAGCGCTTTAGCTGGCCCATCCCCCCGGCGGTCTGGAGCGAGTGGCTGCGCCTGAGCATCGACCCAGCCGCGCCGACTGAGTACCGCTGGGCGCTCGACCAGCAGATCGCCGCTGCCTACCTGGACACGCTGGAAGCGGAGATGGGCGACGGCCGCTATTTGAGTGAAGAAGAGACGCCCGCCGCCCTCAGCGCCGCTATCCAGACCCAGCAGCCGGCGGCCGCGGCCCGCGTCTATCACCCCGAGAGCCGCCACGTCGTCCAGTCGGGCGAGACGCTGTCGAGCATCGGCTACGACTATGGCATCCCCTACCCGTGGATTCAGCAGGCCAACCCCGGCGTCGAATCGCTCAGCGTGGGGCAGGCGATCGTCATCCCCTCACCCGACGCGCTGCTGCCGCTGCCGCCCGTGCCCGGCAAGCGCATCGTCGTCAGCATTAGCGAGCAGCGGGCCTGGGTCTATGAGAACGGCCAACTGAAGTGGGAGTGGCCGGCCAGCACGGGCATCGACAGCAGTCCCACCGCGCCGGGCGTCTTCCAGATTCAGTCCCACGAGCCCAACGCCTACGCCGGCAACTGGGATTTGTGGATGCCGTCGTTCATGGGTATCTATCGCCCCGTGCCCACGTCGGAGTTCATGAACGGCTTCCACGGCTTCCCGACGCGCGGCCAGGCGCAACTGCTATGGACGGGCGACCTGGGGCGGCGCGTCACCTACGGCTGTATCCTGCTCAGCTCGGAGAACGCGCAGTTGCTCTATGAGTGGGCGGAAGAAGGGGTCGTTGTTGAGGTGCAGCGCTAGGGCGCAGGGGTCAGGCAGCCAGAATAGGCGTCGGCCGATAACCTGAGCCTCGTCTCCCGGCCACCTGACCCTCTTCTGGGGTTAGCGCCCATCGCCCTTACCTGATACAATTACATCAACTTGCAAGATGTGATGTAAGGAGTCGCGATGGTTCGGACGCAAATCCTGTTGACCGAAGAGCAAGCCGCCCGGCTGCGCGAACTGGCCATCAGCGAAGGCAAGTCAATGGCCGAACTGGTGCGGCAGGGCGTCGACTACATCCTTCAGGCACGCCCGCTTGCCACCAGGGAAGAACGGCAGCAGTGGGCGCTGAGCGTGGTCGGCCAGTTCAGCGCCGACACACCCGACCTGGCCCGCGACCACGACCGCTATCTGGCCGAGGCTTACGCCTCATGACCGTCTTTGTCGACACCTCGGCTTTCCTGGCCGTATTGGCCGCCGATGATGAGTATCATACGGCGGCGGCCGCAATCTGGCGGCGGCTCATTAGCGATGAAGAGCCGCTTGTCACCAACAACTACGTCCTGGTTGAAACAGTGGCCTTGCTTCAGCGACGCGTTGGCCTTCAGGCGGTGCGCGCTTTCCAGTCGAAAGTGATGCCCAGCTTGCTCGTCCGGTGGGTTGATGAAACCCTCCATGAGCAGGCGCTGACGTCTGTCCTGAGCGCCAATCGCCGCAACCTGAGTCTGGTCGATTGCACGTCCTTTCAGACGATGCGCCAGGACGGCATCAATCGCGCCTTCACCTTCGACCAGCACTTCGCCGAGCAAGGCTTCGAACGCCTCACTCACGAGCACTCGTAACAACCATGCCCGACCGCCACCAGCTAGAGCAAGCCATCGCCGTCCAGGAGAGCTTGCGCGGCACCATCGATGACGCCATCATCGACGCCACCCTCGACGCGCTGCGCCGCCAGTTGGCCACGCTGGGGCCGGCCGCCGCGCGCCGCGTCCAGGCCACGCTGCTCTTCCTCGACCTGGCCGGCCACACCGACCTCATCCAGGGGCTTGACCCGGAGGAGATCGTCGAGATCATCGACCGGGCTCTGGCCCGGCTGGCCGCGCCGGTGGGGCGACACGGCGGCCGCATCGTTCGCTATCAGGGGGACGGCTTCAAAGCCGCCTTCGGGCTGCCCACGGCCCAGGAGAAGGACCCCGACCACGCCATCCGGGCCGCCCTGGACATCCTGAGCGAGGCGGAACGTATCGCCGCCGAGCTGGCGGCCGAGCGCGGCCGACCCGGCTTCAAGGTCCGACTAGGCATCGACACCGGCCTGGTGCTCATCGGCGAAGGGGCCGAGGGGGAGGACTCCGTCACCGGCCTGCCGGTTAACTTGGCCGCGCGGTTGGAGAGCCTGGCCGAGCCGGGCACGGTGCTCATCTCCCACCACACCTACCAGCACGTGCGCGGCGTTTTCGACATGCAGCCGCTGCCGCCCATCGCCGTGCGCGGCTTTCCCCAGCCGGTGGCCGTCTACCGCGTCCTGAAGCCCAAGGCGCGCTCGTTCCGCACCCGGCGGCGCGGCGTGGAGGGTATCGAGACGCGCATGATCGGCCGCGACACGGAGATGGGCGCGCTGCAAACGCTGTTCCATACCGTCATCGAAGAGCGACAGGCGCGCTCGATCGTGGTCGTCGGAGAGGCCGGGCTGGGCAAGTCGCGCCTGCTCTACGAGTTCGAGAACTGGGGCGACTTGCAGCCGGTCAACGTCCAGCTCTATCGCGGTCGCGCCCGGCTGGAAACGCAACACCTGCCGTTCGGCCTGCTGCGCGACGTGTTTGTCTTCCGCTGCGGCATCTACGACGACGATGCGCCGCCTACCGTTACCGACAAGCTGGTGACCGGTTTCCGCGCCCTGCTGGGAGAAGACATGGCTGAGATGGCCGCCCACCGCGTCGGCCATCTGCTGGGCTATAACTTCAGCGACAGCCCTCACGTCCAGCCGTTGCTGGGCAACGCGCGCCAGGTGCGCGAAGCGGCGCTGCAACACGTGGTCGCCTACTTCCGCGCCGCCACCGAACGTGCGCCACTGGTGTTGTTGCTCGAAGATGTGCACTGGGCCGACAATAGCTCACTCGACAGTGTCGAACTGCTGCATGGCGCGCTGCGCGACAAACCGCTGCTGCTGCTGAGCGCGGCGCGGCCGTCGCTCTACGAACGCCGTCCGGAGTGGATGGCCGGCCGTCCCAACCACCAGCGCCTCGACCTGAGCCTGCTGGCCGACGACGCCAGCGCCCAACTGGTGGCCGAAATCCTGCAAAAAGCCGACACCGTGCCCGACCGCCTGCGCGACCTGATCGTCGAACGTGCCGAGGGCAACCCGTTCTACGTCGAAGAGCTGATCAAGATGCTGATTGAACAAGGCGTGATCGAGCGAGTGACGAACGACGAGTTACGAGTGACGAGTGAAGAGGACTCGTCGCTCGTCGCTCGTCACTCGTCGCTTGCCGAGAGCTGGCACTTCCATCTCGACCGCCTCGACGCCATCCACGTGCCGGCGACGCTGACGGGCGTCTTGCAGGCCCGGCTCGACAGCCTGCCCGCCGTCGAACGCGAGACGCTGCAACGGGCGTCGGTCGTCGGCCGTCTCTTCTGGGACGCGGCCGTGGCTTACGTCGGCGAGGCCGATCCGGCGACCGTCGCGCCCATCTGGCCGGCGCTGGGCCTCCGCGAGCTGGTCTACCCACGCGAGGAGACGGCGTTCGAGGGCACGCACGAGTACGTCTTCAAGCACGCCCTGTTACGCGACGTGACCTATGAGAGCGTGCTCCTGCGGCGGCGGCGCGACTATCACCAACGCGCCGCCCAATGGCTCATCATCGCCGGCGGCGACCGCGTCGATGAGTACGCCGATCTCATCGCCGCCCACTACGCCGCCGCCGGCGAACGGCCGGCCGAAGCCCACTGGCAGACGCGGGCCGGCAAGCACGCCGCTGCCCGCTTCGCTCTGCCGGAGGCGGAACGGGCCATCAGCCGGGCCCTGGTGCTGCTGCCCAAGGGCGATGTGGCGACGCGCTACGAGCTGTTGCTGGAGCGCGAGTCTATCTATCAACTCCAGGGACGGCGCGACAGGCAGACGGCTGACCTGGCGGCCCTGGCCGAACTGGTCGCAAAGCTGAATCAGCCTGGCCCCTCGGCCGAAGTGGCGCTGCGCTACGCCAGCTTCTACAACTTCACCGGCGACTACGACGCCGCCCTCAACGCCGCGGCGACAGCCGAACCACTGGCCGTGGCGGCCGGCGACGCCGAACGGCAAGCCAAGGCCCACTTGCAGGCCGGCCAGGCCCATCGCGCCCGCGGTGAATATGAACTGGCCCGCGCCGACTTCCACCTGGCCATCGACCTGGCCCGCCATGGCGGCGCGCGCTATGCCGAAGCGGAAGCGCTGCGGGGCCTCGGCATCACGGCTCAGGAGCAGGGGGACACGACGGGCCAACGGGAGACGTTCGAGCGGTCGCTGGCCCTGGCGCGCGAGATCGGCGACCGGCGCACCGAGCGCCGGACACTCAATAGCCTGGGCGTCATAGAAGAGAACGTGGGCAACTATGAGCAGGCGCGGGCCTACTTCGAGCAGTCCTTGGCCCTCGGCCGGGCCATTGGCGACCGCACCGGCGTCGGCACTGTCCTGGGCAATCTGGGCGTCACGGCGATGGATACCGGCGATCTGACCGGCGCGCGGGCCAACTTTGAGGAGGCGCTGGCCATTGCCCGCGAAACGGGTGATACGGTCGGCGTTGACGTGTGGTTGCTCAACCTGGCCTTCGTCGCCGCCACCGAGGGGGATACAGCCACGGCATTGACTTACTACAACGAAGCAGCCCGCGGCTTCGAGGCCGCCGGCGACCGCTCCTCGCAGGGCTACGTGTTCAATGGCATCGGCCGCGTCCAGCTGGAAGCCGGCCAACCGGCCGAGGCCATCGCCCCGCTGCGGGCAGCCATCGCCCTGCGCCAGGCGTTGGCCCAACCCCATCTGCTGGCCGAGAGCCGCCTGCTGTTGGCCGAGGCGCTGGCCGACAGCGGCGATCTGCCGGCGGCGCGCGAGCTATTGGCGTTGGCCTTGCCCACGCTGGAAACAACTGGCCTGGAAACGAACGAGGACACCCAGCGCGGCCTGTGGGCCGCCTATCGCGTGCTGGCCGCCCTGGGCGACGAGCGCGCCGCGGCCACGCTCAACCGGTTGCACAACGAGATCGAAGCCGCCGCCGCCCGCCTGCCCGTCGACGTCCGGCAGCGCTATTGGGAGATGCTGCCTTACAAGCGGGAGGCGGCGCAACTGTGGGCAGCCTGACCGTTGACGGGTCACTAACCTTGGCCGATAATATGACCATAGTCATGACCATGGTCACATTAGGCGGTGCAATATGGAAAAGACAATTTCGAAGAGCAAGCTAAAGGCGACAATGCTGGAAGTNNTAAAAATCGTTCCAATTCGACCTAAACTCTCCGTCCAAGAGATTTTCGGCGATGTTCAGGGACAAGTCGTCTATTTTGAGGATATTAACACACCGACGATCGACGAGTGGAGTGAAGTCTAGGTGTTAGTTCTTGACACTTCAGCCCTGTTCTACTGGACGCTCGATCCGCTACAGCTTTCAGCGACTGCCCGTCAGGCCATTCAAGAGGCAGACCGATTGCTGGTTAGTTCGATCTCGATCTGGGAGATTGCGTTAAAAGTCAAACGCGGCACGCTCCAGATTCCTCTATCGATAGAACAATACGTTGCAAAGTTGCAGCGGGCAGCGCAACTTGAAATCCTGCCGGTGGACACGACGACATGGCTTGAGAGCGTTGCCCTCGATTGGGAGCATCGCGACCCGGCTGATCGGGTGATTGTCGCGCTGGCCCGCCAACTGAAGTTACCGCTCGTCAGCAACGACCGGAAGATTGCCTCGTTTCTTAGCAACATGATTTGGTGACCGAGACCAGAAAACAGGTTTATCGGCCCGGAACTCACTTCCCATCGAGCTATCCTATGCCTACACCCCTTGTCTCCCCTTACGGCTCCTGGAAATCCCCCATCACCGCCGACCTGCTGCTGGGCGGCAGCGTCAATCTATCGCAGCCGCGTTTCGACGGTGACGACATCTACTGGTTGGAGGGTCGCCCAGCGGAGCGCGGCCGCAACGTCATCGTCCGCTTCGCCAATGGCCGGGCGGAAGACGTGACCCCACCCGACTTCAACGCCCGCACCCGCGCCCACGAGTACGGCGGCGGTGACTATACCGTCCACGACGGCGTAATCTACTTCGCCAACGACGCCGACCAGCGCCTCTACCGCCAACGGCCGGGCGAAGTGCCGCAACCGCTGACGGCGGCCGACAAGTCGCGNNCCCCCGGCGAGGCGGTCAACAGCCTCGTCGCCGTGGCCCTCAATGACGGCGCGGTCGCCACCCTGGCCGCGGGCAATGACTTCTACAGCAGCCCGCGCCTCAGCCCTGACGGCCGTCATCTGGCCTGGCTGACCTGGAACCACCCCAATATGCCCTGGGACGGCACAGAGCTGTGGCTGGCCGAGCTGGCCGCCGACGGCACGCCGCGCGACGCCCGCCGCGTGGCCGGCGGCTCGACCGAGTCCATCTTCCAGCCCGAGTGGTCGCCGCCCGGCCCGGGCGACAACGGCGCACTGCACTTCGTCTCCGACCGCAGCGGGTGGTGGAACCTGTACCGGCTGAATGATATGGAGAACGTTCCGGCGGAACGTCTCTACGCGATGGACGCCGAATTTGGGCTACCGCAATGGGTCTTCGGCATGTCCACCTACGGCTTTGTAGACGCTGATACCATTGTCTGTACCTACAGCCAGGACGGCCATCGCTTCATGGCCCTGCTGGACACGGTGGGCGGCCGACTCCAGACCCTGGACGTACCCTACACCGGATCGATGCTGGCGATCGCCGATGGGCGCGCCGTGTACGTTGGCGCGTCGCCGACCGCCGCGGCGGCCGTCATCTTCTTAGACCTGTCAGGTCTAGGAAGACCTGACAGGTCTGCGGTACTGCGCCGCTCCACCGACTTCGCCGTCGATGAGGGCTACCTGTCCATCGCTGAACCGGTCGAGTTCCCCACTACGGGGGGATTGACGGCCCACGGCTACTTCTACCCGCCGCGCAACCGCGACTACAGCGCGCCGCCGGGCGAGCTGCCGCCGCTGATCGTCACCAGCCACGGCGGCCCAACCAGCGCCACGACCGGCGACCTGAACCTGAGCCGGCAGTACTGGACCAGCCGCGGCTTTGCCATCCTCGACGTGAACTACGGCGGCAGCACCGGCTACGGCCGCGCCTATCGCGAGCGGCTGGCCGGCCAGTGGGGCGTCGTCGACGTGGACGACTGCATCAATGGGGCGCGCTGGCTGGTGGAACAGGGGCGGGTGGACGGTGAGCGGCTGATCATCCGCGGCGGCAGCGCCGGCGGCTACACCACGCTGCGAGCCATCACCGCCCACCGCGTCTTCAAGGCCGCGGCCAGCTACTACGGCATCAGCGACGCCGAGGCGTTGGCCCAGGAGACGCATAAGTTCGAGTCACGCTACAATGACAAGCTGATCGCCCCCTACCCGGCGGGGCGCGACCTCTACGTAGAGCGTTCGCCCATCTACTTCGCCGATCAGTGCAGCGCGGCGCTCATCCTCTTCCAGGGGTTGGAGGACAAGGTCGTGCCGCCGGCGCAGTCGGAGGCGATGTTCATCGCCGCGCGCAACAAGGAGTTGCCGGTGGCCTACGTGGCTTTTGAGGGCGAGGGGCACGGCTTCCGCCAGGCGGCCAACCTCAAGCAGGCAATGGAGAACGAACTGTACTTCTACGGCCGCGTGTTTGGCTTCGAGCCCGGCGAGCCGCTGGAGCCGGTCGAGATCGAGAACCTGCCCTAAGATAAAGAGGCTCACGCAAAGGACGCAAAGGGGGCAAAGGGGGCAAACAGGATTCTTCTTGGCGTTCTTTGCGCCTTTGCGTGAGCTCTTCTCTACTACCAATGAACCATCCCCACGCCCTCGCTGACATTCGCGTCGTCGATCTCTCCCGCGTCCTGGCCGGGCCATACTGCGCCATGCTGCTGGCCGACTACGGCGCGGACGTGATCAAGATCGAGCAGCCGGGCAGCGGCGACCCGACCCGCGCCTGGGGGCCACCCTGGGTGGGCGAGCCGTCGGTAGGGACGGCCCAGAGCGCCTACTACCTGACCGCCAACCGCAACAAGCGCAGCCTGACGCTCGATCTGAAAGCGGCCGAAGGGCAGGCCATCGCCCGCCGCCTCATCACCGGGGCCGACGTCGTCGTCGAGAACTTCATGCCCGGCACGATGGCGACGTTTGGCCTGGACTACGCCACGCTGGCGGCGACGCAGCCGGGGCTGATCTACTGCGCTATCACTGGCTATGGCCAGACCGGCCCCTACCGCGACCGGCCGGGCTACGACTTCATGATCCAGGCCGAAGGGGGTGTGATGAGCATCACCGGCCCGGCCGAGGGAGAGCCGCACAAGGTCGGCGTGGCCATCGTCGACATCAGCGCCGCGCTCTACGCCGCCACGGCCATCCTGGCCGCGCTGCACCACCGCCAGCGCACCGGGCGGGGCCAGTACATCGACGTCGCTCTTTTCGACGCCCAGATCGGCTGGCTGGCCAACGTCGCCCACAACGCTTTCGCCGGCACTTCCCCGCAGCGCCACGGCAACGCCCACGCCAACATTGTCCCTTATGAGACCTTCGCCGCGGCCGACGAGCCGATTGTCGTCGGCATCGGCAGCGACGCCCAGTGGCAGCGCTTCTGCGCCCTGGCCGGGCGGCCCGACCTGGCCACCGAGCCGCGCTACGCGACCAACGCCGGCCGTGTGGCGGCGCGCGCAGAGCTGATCCCGCGGCTGGTCGAGGTGTTCCGGGAACGACCGGCAGCCGACTGGCTGGCGCGGCTGAGCGCAGCGCGTATCCCGGCTGCGCCCATCAACGACGTGCCCACGGCGCTGGCCGACCCACAAACGGCCGCCCGCGACATGGTGCAGTGGGTAACGCATCCGGCGCGGGGGCCGCAACAGGTGCTCGGCCCGGTGGCCAAGCTGAGCGCCACGCCGGCCACCGTCCGCGACGCGCCGCCCGCGCTGGGGGAGCATAGCGACGCCATCTTGCGGGAGTTGGGGTATTCAGAAAAGGAAGTGACCGACCTGAGAGCCAGGTCGGTCATCTAAATCTTGGTCAATCGACGCACACAACGCCACGCCAAGGCATCGAGAAGTGTTTACTTCGCTTTGAGCCGTTCGGGGCTGCACAGGTTCTTCTTCTTGTTGGCCACGCGGCCGCAGTTGGTGCAGACGAACCGCGGCTGATTGACCAGCAAGATGTAAGAGGGCAGATCCCCCTTGAGCGACTTCTTCAGCTTGCACAGTTCTGTGCTCATGGTTGGCTCCTCGCGTACTCGCCAATGGCCACGTTGCGCAGCGGCTGGTCGAATTTGTGGCCGGTCGGCACACGCCACTTAGGCATAAGCATTCTCGATCACTCCCAACAGGTCTCCATGGCCCTATTATCGACAGACAAACCGCGTCCACAAGCCCCCGGCGTTAACCCCCGATTGCAGCGCAGTTAAACAAAAATGGGCCGGCCGCAAAGTGATTTTGAACCTTGGTTAAAGCGAGGCAGCGTGGGATCATGCATTGTGCCCTCAGGTGACGAATGTCATCGCCTTTTGTGAAGATTTGCACAAATAAAAGTGGTTGTACTGCACCCCACCCGCAGCTATAATGGCGTTTCGTCTAGAACGTTTGTTTGCTCCGACACAAGTCCAAGCCCATGACCAACCGCGAATTCCGCCTGGAAAACGAGAGGCAGTTCGACCGCCGCGGCCCGGTGCGCTGGATCGCCTCCCAACTGGCCCACTACTGGTATCTGCCGCTCATCGCCATCATCGCCGCCGTCATCAACAACTTCGCCGCCAGCTACATCCAGGTCCTCATCGGCCGCGGCTTCGACCTGCTCAATACGCCCGACTGGCCGACGCGCACGCTGGCTTTGCTGGCGCTGGCCGTCTTCGGCTCGGCCGCCTTGCAGGGCACGTTCGGCCTGGCGCGCAACTCGGCCTTCGAGTTCATGGCCCAGCGCATCGAGCGCGACTCGCGCGACACGCTCTACGCCAGCCTGTTGGGCAAGAGTCAGACGTTCCACAACCGCCAGCGCATCGGCGACATCATGGCCCGCGCCACCAACGACGTGCGCATGCTCAACATCATGTTCAGCCCCGGCCTGATGCTCATCACCGACTCGCTCGTCGGCCTCGCGGCCCCCATCGTCCTGATCACCCAGATCGACACGCGCCTGCTGCTGACGCCGGTCGTCTTTCTGCTCCTGTTTGTCATCACCATTCGCGGCTACGCCCGCCGCCTCAGCCCCGTCAGCGAGGCGCTGCGCGCGTCGTTCGGCACGATGAACGCCGGGCTGGCCGAGACGGTCAGCGGCATCGAGGTCGTGAAAGGCAACGCCCAGGAGCAGCAAGAGGGGGCCCGGTTCAGCCACGACGCCGGCATCTACCGCGACAACGCCGTGCGCGAGGGGGAGATTCAGGCCCGCTATCTGCCCATGCTGGTGTTTAGCATCTGCTGGGGCCTGGCCTTTCTCCACGCCATGCTGCTCTGGCGCGCCGGCGATCTGACGCTGGGACAGGTCGTCAGCTACGTCGGCCTGGTCGGCTTCCTGCGCTTCCCGACGTTCGTGTCCATCTTTACCTTCCAGTTGGCCCAACTCGGCGTCGCCAGCGCCCGGCGCATCCTCGAGCTGATCAATACCGAGACGGAGCTGGACGAGAACGAGGGCGGCGTGGCGCGGACGATGGAGGGGGGCGTTGAGTTTCGGGATGTGAGCTTTGGCTACAGCGCGGGGGAGCTGGGGAGCAGGGGAGCAGGGGAGAAAGAAACCAATGGATCACCCCCGCTCCCCATCTCCCCAGCTCCCCTGCACATTTTGAAGAACCTCACCTTCACCGCCAACCCCGGCGAGACCGTGGCCATCGTCGGCCAGACGGGCAGCGGCAAGAGCACCCTGACCCGGCTCATCAACCGTATCTTCGACGTCGCTCAGGGACAGGTGCTGGTCGACGGCATCGACGTGCGCCAGTGGAACCTGGAGTCGCTGCGGTCGCAGATCTCGACCATTGAGCAGGACGTCTTCCTCTTCTCGCGCACCATCGCCGAGAACATCGCGTTCGGCGTGCCCGACGCGACGCGTGAACAGATCGAGACGGCCGCCCGCGAGGCCCAGGCCCACGACTTCATCATGAGCTTCGACAAGGGGTATGAGACCGAAGTCGGCGAGCGCGGCGTCACCCTCTCCGGCGGCCAGCGGCAGCGCCTCGCCATCGCCCGCGCCTTTCTGACCAACCCGCGCATCCTCATCCTCGACGACAGCACCAGCGCCATCGACAGCGCCACCGAGGATCGCATCCAGCAGGCCATGTACCGCATCAGCCGTCAGCGGACGACGTTCCTCATCACCCACCGCCTCAGCCAGATCCGCTGGGCCGACCGTATTCTGGTGCTCCAGGGCGGCCAGATCACCGACCAGGGCACGCACGACGAGTTGCTGGCGCGCTCCAAGGATTATCAGCGGATCTTTGCGGTGTATGAGTAGTCCGTGTCAGTCGTCAGTTGAGGACAACTGACGACTGACACCTGAAGAGAAACACGATGGGCTTCATCCTCGACGGACTAGACAGCGAAAGCTACGACCGGCAATATAGCGACCGCGACTTGCTGCGGCGCATTGTCAGCTACTTTCGGCCCCACGGCCGGAAGATGGCGCTCATTGCCGTCATGATCACCCTTAACTCGGTTATGGGCGCGCTGGGGCCAATCGTCATCGCCCGCGCCGTGGGCGTGCTGGGCGACGACCCCGGCCGGGTGACCCTGACGGTCATGCTGCAACTGGCCCTCGGCGTCAGTCTCATCGGCGTCGCGGCCTGGGTATTCAACTACATCCGGCAACTGTTCTCCGCCCGCGTGACGAGCAACGTCGTGCTGAAGCTGCGCGAGGACGTGTTCAACGCCACCGTGGCCCACGACCTCTCCTTCTACGACGAGCACCCGTCGGGCAAGATCGTCAGCCGCGTCACGTCGGACACGCAAGACTTCGCCGAGGTGGTCAATCTGACGCTCAACCTGTTGAGCCAGGTGATGCTGGTCGCCATGCTGATGGCTTACCTGCTGACGATTAACGCCCGGCTGACGCTGCTGCTGCTGGCGATGGCCCCGCTGGCGGCGGTGCTGGCCCTCAGCTTCCGCCGCCTGGCCCGCCGGGTGACGACCAACGCCCGGCGCGTGACAGCCATCATCAACGCCCAGATTCAGGAGTCGATCAGCGGCATCCTGGTCGCCAAGAGCTTTCGCCAGGAGCCGGCCATCTACGCCACCTTCGACGCCAATAACCGCCAGGGGTACCGCGTCGGCCTGACGCGCGGCCTGACGCTGAGCGGCATCTTCCCCCTGTTGGGCATCGGCTCCGGGCTGGGCACGGCCGTGCTGGTCTATGCCGGCGGCCTGGCGACGCGGCCGAGTGCCATAGTGCCCATCGCCCCGGCCGAGTGGTATCTGTTCATGCAGACGGTCGGTTTCTTCTGGTTTCCCATCACCCAGATCGCCTCGTTCTGGAGCCAGTTCCAGGATGGCCTCTCGGCCGCCGAGCGCGTCTTTGCCCTCATCGACCGGGAACCGAAGGTGAAGCAGAGCGGTAACGAGCTAGTTGGGCCTCGCAGCGCCGGGGAGCAGGGGGGCAGGGGGGCAGGGGAGAGTGCTTTCCCCCCTGC
>CXWJ01016494.1_pt1 | contig 12907 bp, 14 predicted proteins | sample 590841 | NCBI WGS metagenome assembly CXWJ01 (sample SAMEA3498367, study PRJEB10139) | wastewater metagenome | biome: wastewater treatment plant; material: activated sludge | place: Austria | collected 2015-01-21 | reverse complement strand
GCTTGTGACCCGAGTGAGGCTGATACCTGGCCATGGATATGGGCGAGACAACAGTCGTGTCTATGGAGGTGTCTCAGGGAAACAGGCCTGAAGTACGTCAGGTTGTACGACGGGGTTTATCCGCGAGGGAAGTATTCCGTCGCGGAAGAAACAATCGGCTTGATGGAAGGTTGTGCAACGGGCAGATGAAAAGAAAAGGTCGTCCCCTTACTGACGACACTTTCAACCTCGATGGTACTCCCGTGAAGCTCCAATATGCGTTTGGTAATGGCGAGACCGAGCCCGGCCCCTGTCGATCGCTCATGCTGACCGTTGCCGACCCGATAGTACCGATCAAAGATGTGCGGCAGCTCCTCCGGTGAAATACCACAACCAGTATCCGTCACCTGAGCCATGACTAGGTCATCCGCGGCAGAAAGCGCTACGCTGACCCCTCCCCCTTCAGGAGTATATCGGATGGCGTTTTCGATGAGATTCTCAAGCACCCGCTCGATGAGTCCAATATCCCCTGACACAAACGGAAGATTCGCAGGACTTTGCGCCTCAAGTCGTACATGTTTCTTCTCGGCGACCAGCGTGATCTTCTGCACTACATCCTGGACCAGCTCGTTCATGGCAAACAGTTCAAGGTGAGGCCTCATTTCCTGGGAATTCAATTTCGTCAGGTCGAACAGCTCGGCAATCAATTTTCCCAACTGTTCACTCTGCGCTGTGGCAATACCAAGATAGGTACGCTGCTCTTCCGCCGAGAGCGTGCCTTCCTTGAGGCTCAAGGTTTCGAGGTACCCCTGAAGCGACGTCAACGGCGTGCGAAGATCGTGTGAGACATTGGCAATCAGCTCGCGCCGCAATTGGTCAGTCTGTGTGAGCTGTTGTATTTGATGATGGATACGATCTGCCATGTTGGAAAAGATCTGTCCCAGTTCATCGATTTCATCTCTTCGCTGAGCACGCATCGGGTGAACATGAGGGTGAGACACCAATGCGACTGGTTCAGAAAAATTGCTTCGCTTAAAGACCTCCATCACCCCGGCAAGCGTTCTGAGTCGTCGCGTCAGGAGCCTGAGTGTGACGAGGCCGGTTATGAGCGCGAACAGCACGATCGCCGTCACCGCCCACAGACTCACGCGGAGGATATAGCTGCCCTCCAACATCTGCGCGACCGAGTCGAATTCCTCTCCACCCAGAATGACATACAGGTAGCCCTCGATCGAACCGTTTAAGGCCTCGATCGGAAAGGCGGAAAAGATCTTCTGCCGAAGATGATCTCGCGGATCATCGCCCAGAATGGGAAAGTCTTGCGCCCCGGAGATAAACCGTTCCAGAGGATCAAGGGATACCCGTTGTCGTTTGACTTTTGATGGCAGTGCGGAATAATTCAGAATGGTTCCCGTGGCGTCAAGCAGATAGACCTCAATGCTGGGATTGATCACCATGAGCTGGTGAAAGATCTCCTTGATCGCCGCCTCGTTCACCTGTCCATCCTGCATCAGCCTCGTTTCAGATACGATGCGCTCGGCCAACGTCTGATTCAGCTTCTGATTGACCTCTTGGAAATACAACCTGGTGGTAGACAGGGACAAGACCATCGCCCCGGCACCGAGAAGGCAAAACAGTCCGATGAACACCGTCGCCAATTTCCCATACAGGGTCGTGAACATTCGGCTACTCCGGTTGTTGTTCCTCTGCAAAGCTATAGCCGACGCCCCAGACCGTGACGATGTACCGGGGACGACTCGTATCGCGTTCGATTTTGGCTCTCAGTCGATTGATATGGGAATTCACCGTATGCTCGTAGCCGGCATGGGCATAGCCCCACACCAAATCCAGTAATTGCGCACGGGTATACACACGGCCTGGGTGCTGGGCGAACTGCAACAAGAGATCAAACTCTTTCGCCGTCAGGTCGATCATCTTGCCGGATAACGTGACTTTGCGCTTGTCAGCATCAATCACGAGATCCCCGGCACAAATCTGCTTCTGCTCGCCTCCTGCCGTCGGCGTCTTGAGCACCTCCACTCGGCGGAACAAGGCCTTCACTCTGGCCAAGAGTTCACGAATGCTGAATGGCTTGGTCAGGTAATCGTCCGCGCCAACCTCCAATCCCAGCACGCGGTCCAACTCTGTTGATTTGGCCGTCAACATGAGGATGGGGGTATAGTTGGCTTTCATTCTCAGGGCTCGACAGATCTCCAGTCCGTCCATGCTGGGCAGCATCAGATCAAGAATAATCAAGTCATAGGGCTTGGAGATCGCCTGCTGGCAGCCGGTCGCGCCGTCCTGGGCCAGATGGACGTCATATCCTCCATCCCGCAAATGAAGCTCCAGGAGTCCCGCAATATCTCGATCGTCCTCAATGACCAGNNGTGTATCGTCTCCCATAGTCGCCAGGATACCAGGCGATTATCACGAAAGCATCACAGGCAAATGGGGGGATACTCTAAAATGAAATCAGGAAGATGTATGAGTTGGATCAGACCGATAGGATAGGAACTGCCTATTGGGTGGCGGTTTCAAAAATAATATCCCTGTAGTAGGCCACCGCTCGCTCTTTGGTGTTATCGGTATCAGTCATGATGGCCACGCCGTTGATCATCGGTGGCTCCTCACCAAAAGCTTTTCTATAGTCCTCGTAGATATTACGGGACTCATCCATCCAGGTACCGAGCTGTTTCGGCCCGCTCTCGGCCACCACCATTTTGACAAAATCTGTGTAGGCATTGTCGATGATCGCCCCAACCGGAGCCTTTGTTTCCCACACATAGCTGATGGCTCCAATTGGAATATCTCCAAACAGAGCCTGGCCCGCCTTGTACTTGAGCTTCTTGCCGAAGCTCACCTTATCAGGGTCATATTCAAACGTGATGTAGAGTCGGGCCGGATAATCATCACCGTCTTTTCTGGTGGCATCGCTCTTCTGAACTAGATTCTCGACCTTCCACCGCCATCGTACGATCGGAAATTCCTTCGGGTCGATCCTAACCGCTTTGGTCAATCCAGATGCCGATGAATCGCTCACAGCCTTGACGACGACGTGCGCCCCATCTTTCACCAACTCGTACGTCGTTAATTTTGGGATCTTCTTAAAGGTCAGCGGGCTCCACCCGTCCGGCAGACTTGCCCCCGGTTCACTTGCAGAAAACTTCCCCACTTCAAGCGTGGGCGCATTCTGGGCCAAAAGCCATGCCGGGGTCATGAATACCCATAGGGTCACACCTGCACCCATGAGGACCATCATCACGCATTTCCCTCTAGACCCCATCCCATCATCCCCTTCTCATCCAGGCAAATAGCTTGGTCAGGAGATTCTTGGTGCTCTGTGAGAAATGCGCTTTTCTCCAGAGATTGATCACTTTCTTGTTCACTTCAGCTTGAGTGGGATAGGGATGGATGGTCCCGGCGATCGTTTTCGCACCCGCACCCGCTTTCATGGCGACGGAGAATTCACTGATGAGATCACCGGCATGAGCGCCCACAATGGTGGCACCAAGGATTTGGTCGGTCCCTTTTCGAATGTGTACGCGAGCAAACCCCTCTTCCTCTCCATCGAGGATCGCCCGATCCACTTCATCCAACTTGTACGTATAGGTTTCCACCTCAATACCCTTTTGTTTAGCATCGTGCTCATACATCCCAACATGGGCAATTTCCGGCTCAGTGAAGGTACACCAGGGCATGGTCAATGACTCCACATCGGCATAGCCTACCCCCAGAGGATGTGGGAACAGGGCGTTCTGAATGACGACCTGCGCCATGGCATCAGCCGCATGGGTAAACTTATAGCGCGAGCACACATCACCCGCTGCAAAAATCTTGGGATTCGTCGTTTGCAACCGACGATTCACCACGATTCCATTCCGATCATATTCGACTCCAGCTGCCTCCAATCCGATCCGCTCCACATTCGGAGCCCGCCCGACGCCAAGTAGAATCTCGTCGACAATGACCGCATGCTGTTGGGTATGCGACTCAACGGTCAACCGTTTCCCTCCTTCCACCTTCTCTACCCGCAGATCCTTCCCGCAGCACAGGAGCTGAACTCCATCACGAAGCATCTGTTGTTCAACGATCTCTGCGGCATCTCGGTCCTCATTCGGCAGAATACCGTGCGCCGTTTCGATCAAATACACTTGGCTCCCAAACCGTGCGAAGGTCTGCGCCAACTCGCATCCGATCGGCCCTGCCCCAATGACTCCCAGGCGCTGCGGGAGTTGTGTGAGGCCAAAGACACTGTCATTCGTCAGATAGTCGACTCCCTGTAAGCCAGGCGTGGTAGGAATCGCCGCCCTGGCCCCCGTGCAGACGGCGGCTCTCGCAAAAGTGAGCACCCGGTCACCGACTGAACCCTCCACTTGGATCGTATCAAAACCAAGAAAACGTCCGCTGCCGATGTACACATCGACCCCAAGGCTTGTGTAGCGGTGAGCAGAATCGTTCTGACTGATACGAGCCCGCAGTTTCCGCATGCGGGCCATCACGGTCCCGAAGTCATACGTCACTCCCATGGGAATATGGAGGCCGAATGCGGTCGCATTTTTCAGATCCGCCCAAGCCCTAGCGGCGCGAATGATGGCTTTTGATGGCACACACCCAACATTCAGACAATCGCCACCCATCAGATGTTTTTCGATTAACGCCACTTTGGCGCCGAGACTTGCAGCCACGACGGCGGTGATCAGCCCCGCAGTTCCTGCCCCAACCACCACAATGTTGTACCGACCTGTCGGTTCGGGGTTGACCCAATCGGCTGGATGCACATTGCTGACGAGCTGTCGATTAGACTCGTCGTCTGGAAGAATCAACGGCTGGTTGTGCTCACTCATATCCACAATTCCTGATAGAGGGTATGACATCATAGCGTGGTATCCTTGGTGACATATGATCAATCAAGAAGCTAGTCATCACACCGACTTTGGGGAAACCCGTTTATACACAACGGGGACCAGTGCCAGCAGCCCTAAGAGTACAAAGGCGCCGATGACATTGGGGGAAACAATCTCCTTCAGCGAATTGATCGTCCCAAGTTGACGCCCCGCGTACGCGTACACAAACGAACCAGGAATAATGCCAATGGCAGTGGCGGCCACATAGATTCCGACAGACACATGTGTCAGCCCCGACACAAGATTTACCACGAAGAACGGGAAGAGCGGAATCAGGCGCAGCGTCAGTAGATAGCTAAATGCGTTCTTCGCAAACCCTTCCTGGAACGGGCCGAGTCGAGCTCCAAACCTCTGTTCGACCGCATCACGCAATACGTATCGTGCGGTGAGAAATGCCAGGGTTGCCCCTGTTGTTGCCCCTATATTGATAAACAGGGTCGCCAAGCCTGCACCAAACACAAACCCACCGGCTAAGGTAAGGATGACCGCACCCGGAAGTGACAAGCCTGCCACCAGGATATAGGTTCCGATAAAGATCGCCACGGCTGCGGCAAAGTTGGCATCCGTGAAGGCCAGCAAGCTATCCCGATTGTCTTTCAATGCCGTGAGCGATAGGAATCTCCCCAGATCAAGATAGAAAAATGCTCCGACGGCGAGAGCAACAACGATTGCGATAGAGATCTTTCCTAGATTGGAATTGCCAGACTTACGCTGATTCAAGACTGGGGTTGTCATCGCGGCCTCGTGGCGTATCATGGGACCTCCTCCGCTGACTGTCAATGAAATAGGCGGCATGGGGTGTTTGTCTCACCACGCTGAGAAATCTTACAGACTCAACTTCTCGCACGTTACGGGACAGCTCATTGTGACTCCTGTCGCGGGACTGGTGTTGACGCATAAGACGACATTGACCAGCCATGCAAAATGGGCAAGGAGACCTTTCAACAACCTCGCAACGAGCACAGAAGTGGTTTTGGCCCCACCCACCCCTGCATGAAGAGATATCTATTATCCTGGCCGTCCGTTGGGCGGCACGCCATGAGAGAACACTGCTAGCGGCTATTATCCGTATCCTGCCAGAAGTCAGTTGCCAGGCCAGATAGAATTCCCGTAGTCTAGTAGGAGGAGGCCAGCATGGATGAATCACACCGTCTGACAAAAACCAAAGAACAATGGGCTCGAGCGAGGCGAGGCGGAGAAGAACGTGAAGTGTTTTATGAGGGAGATGAGCGCTTGCCACCAGGCCAGCGCCTCGTCGAGAACTTCCCTGTTCTGGACCTCGGCGTTAAACCAGAAATTCCTTTGAGTGAATGGCGTCTCAGCATCGGAGGATTTGTCACAACCCCCGTCACGTGGACATGGGAGCAATTCACGGCTCAACCCCAACTCACACATCGGTCGGACTTCCACTGTGTCACGTCATGGAGCCGATATGACAATGACTGGGAAGGCGTGACGTTTCAACACATCATGGCCGTCGTGAAACCTCTGTCGCTGGCTCGATTCGTTCTTTTCAAATCCTACGATGATTACACAACCAATCTCCCGCTCGAAGCCTGTGACGATGATGATGTCCTCCTCGCCCGTCATTGGAACGGCAACCCTCTTTCCCGGGACCACGGTGGGCCGGTGCGGGTCATCGTCCCGAAACGGTATGCCTGGAAGGGAGCGAAGTGGGTGAAAGAGATTACGTTTTCCGATAAAGACGAGAAGGGGTTCTGGGAGGTTCGTGGCTATTCGAACACCGCACTCCCATGGAATAATGATCGGTATGCCTGATCGTTATTTCTTGACCCATCCGCCTGGACCCTCAACAAAGTTTCCAGGTGTGGTGTTCTGAATCGCTTTTTCTCCTGCCAGGGTCTCAACTGAACGAAGATCCGTGCGGTTCCGTTTGGCGATATCCTCATACGCCTGTCGCCGCTTCTGATTCACGTCCGCTATGACGGCTTGGGCTTCAGTATTGGAAGGATTCACGGCGCCTAGATAGCCGTTAGGCCTTTCACCAACCAGCCCTTTTGCCTTCGCTTCATCCAACGACAGGGCAAACGCTGAAAAAGCGACCGCGGTTCCTAGGACCGTCGTGCACACTGCAATTGTGAGCCGTAGTACCATAGTCATTATCCCCTCCGATATCTAGAACAGTCCGCTGTCCTTCGACAATACCTGATCCAGGTCCTTGTCGACTTTCAGTCGTATCTCGTGATCGATCTTCACATTGAGATTGATCGTAATCGGTTTCTCCGGCGCCGCAACCTCTACCCGCGGGGTGCACGCGATCATCGTGAGCGCCACAGATCCCAACAAGAGTATCTCCGCACATTTCAGCATCGGTCTCATTAACATGATCCGCCTCATACCGGTCAGGGGCGTCTATATTTATGTTCTATCATCCCATGAATATCTTCGATCAACCGGAGACTCTTGAGGAGTGTCGGAATGTGTTCCTGCACCGTGAGATTAAAGTGAATGGGCGGAGTCTGGGTGAGATCTGGATTCCGGCCCTCTAATCTGGCACTTAAATCCAACATGCCGGTTTCTCCATACTTGACCCCCACGCGCAAAATCTTGTAGTGAAAGTTATTCAGTGCCTGCGCAACAAGCTGGAGATGTTGATCGGAGTCTGAAAGCGCGTTTGACGACTCCACGCCTGAGAGGTGTCGTATGACCCCTCCTGGAGGCTGCGCTTCAATGACTCCCCCATCCACCATGATGCCCCTGGAGGCAATCGTGACCGGGAGGGTTCCATTGAGCGTACCAATTCCCTGCAATCCCCGTTGTTGTTCCACGCTAAGAATCTTTGCGAGATCAAGACCCCGCAAAGAAAAGGTTGTTGCGGATGAGGGCGATGCCAAGTCTACCACAAGGCCAGGACTGGTAATCGTCCCTCCAAACATTTCACACTGAAAGTCTTTCACCTCAACGACCGGAAATGGATCCGCCAATTTCCACCGTGCCTGATAGGAAGTCCTGATGTTGTTCACATCCACACCACTCTGGATCGCCGCCACAAAAAGAGAGGCCGGCTGAACCATCATGATGGAATCCGTTCCCTCTGCACGAAGGACCATCGACGTACTCACCCCCCTCAGCCCGTAGTCATGATAGTACCCAGAAACGTTCTCGGCCACCAGTCGCGCCGCCGCTGCGGTCACCCTTGTTCCGCCGCTCGATGGCCTCCCAACCGTCTCATCCCAGGTGACATCAACTGTGGCGCTGATGGTCCCATCAAGAAGATCGCTTGATGGACCGACAGCCTTTGTGAATCTGCTGAGCCGCCGCTCGGCCCCATCAAACCTCACTGGACCGATCGTGCCATGCAACATACCGTAGGGTGTCTTGAGCGATTGCTCAACCCTGGCGGTCACCACTCCTTCATAACCCGGAAGATCGATCTGTAGATCCGCCCCAATGCGCGTGTGATCAGCCGAGAATTTTGACACCCAATGGCTTGGTGCAGGAATCATCCCTCCAACGCCCACCGTCACTCCGTCAAATACCAACATCCCACTGGCTGTCCAATTCATCCCTTTCGTGTCCAGCTCCTGGACGCTGAGCAGCCCCTGGGTACTGGTAACAGTTTGATCACCGATTTTGACGGTCGGAGCCCGAATCGTGGCGGCCAGCGGTCCCGTGGAGCAGTGCCTCGAAATCAGATCACATTCCACCGTCAAGGGTTCGGAGAGATTCAGCGTAACTCCCGGGACGAAGACCGCACCTTGTCCGATCTGTTTTATCGTGACCGAGGACGGCGGCAATAACATCCCTTCGATATGTGTTTGTTCTAGCCGTACGGTCCCTCGAACTTTTCCAGCCGCCTCTTTTGCAGCAAGCCGTTCGGTCAACATTCTGGGAAGCACTCCCTCCAATTGATACCCCCCTTCAAGCAAGACTAATTCATTCCCACGTCCTTCAGCCTTGGTAGTTTCAAATGTGGCAACCACTGGTCCTGAAGACCTGCCGTAGGTCACCTGCAGCGGACCTTGAGCCACGGTGCGGATGGGAGAATCTTTCCAATAGAGCGTCCCCTGTACGACGCTCTTGTTCTCGATCCGTACCAGCTGATCCCCATGAGGGAGTATCACCCGAACAACGTCCGGAATAAGACGAGGTTGGGCATTCACCGTAGCCGTAAAGAGAACTCCAGGGCTCATCGCCCACTCCGCCTGAGTGGCATTGCCTGCAAACTTTCCCACATAGGCCAGCGCAATATCCTTCGCCACCCCTTTCAATGCGGGGAGGGTGACATTGATGCGTACTTGCCCGTCTAGACGGGTATGCTCATCCTCCCAGAGAGAACCGAGCGCAGCCTCTGTCGCAGCAACCCCCGCCCAGTCAAGTGCAACCTGCCCCGTCACCTTCCCCAGTTCCGGTCCGATCGGCACAAGAAGAGCAATGAACGGAGCCAGCTCCTGGACATCAATTCGAAGTTGCCCATCGACTTGAATGTCTGAACGATCGGTTGGACGCGATCGGGACTGCCAGGAGACAATCGGTGCCGCATGTGGTCGATTTGAAGACAGCGTGGCCGNNGAAATGCCCTCCGACCTCATTGCCGGTAGCAGTCAGCTCCCCATCAATCGTGACTTTACGGAGCGGCCCCGTGGCTTGCTCGCGGAACACGGTCAGATGCTCAAGCTGCAACTCGCCAAAGGGGAGAATGGGAAGCGTCCGCAGAAGATCACCGGCCGTCAGCAACCTCCACGGTGACGATTCTTCATCGTTGGTCTCTTCTTCCTGTTTCTCTCCGGTCGTGGCTTCGGTCGAGTGCACGGTCAGGACATGGATGGCCACATCTCTGAGCAGAATACGATTCGCACGACCTTGAAACAGCAACCCCACGTCATACTCAATCTCCGCATCGGTCAGGGAGATCATGAGTCGTTCTTCTCCCAAATCTTGCTGGAATGAAACAACGGGTATGGTCAGCTGCGTCCAGCCGGGATACCCGAGCTGAAGGATGACCTGACTATACCCATACGTCCGGAGTTGATTGGCCAGGACATATGAAGCCCCCAAGGGCAACAAGAGATAGCATCCGCACAGCACAACAACAACTAATAGCACGGCCACTTGATAGCGTTGCGTCAACATGAATAGCGAGTGATCCGCGTGATATGCGTACGGTCAGGGTTGTCAAACAAACTGCTCTGCTCTGTCAAGATGGCTGAACGGCTCTACGTCCTTCTAGCGGTTGATGAGCCACAGGCCGGTACCGTCCGGATTTGCGCTCACAGCGCTACCCCATCTCTCTTCAAGATTGGCAGGAAATCCTAGAACAATCTACCGCGAACTCAGTCTACAAAGGTAAACCAGAGGTACCCAGCGGCAGTATCCTAACAGAATCATTTCAGGCAGAAATTCATATCGAGCAATCCATCCGCAGCCACTGTTGCTTCACCACCTTTCCGACAGTCCTCCTGTTGAGCTTTCCTCTGTGTTCCCGTGCTTATCTCCATTGGTCCCTCAGCCCCCCTCGAGGACATCCCCACCGGCAGAGAGCTCCCGCCGCTTTGTCGAGCTAGTGTTCCTACCTCCTTTTTCTGGAGCGTTATCCCATCCCTGGTATGCGTCAAGACGAGAGCCGGCTGTGTCTGCTGTCCAAAGAGAGGTATGGCAGCCGCTTGAAATGATGTGCCGCCGTCATCCAGCCACACCTCGACCTTGTAAAACTTGAGCGTGGGCGCAAGAGTCAGACCAATGGCGGCAACATCACCGGAATAGGTCCCATGATTGGCATGATAGAGCATTTCCAACCGATTAATCTCCGCGAGGACCACCTCGGCCTCCACTGCTTTGGCGTGGTTGACAAAATGACTGTGTGAGACCATCGCCGCTGCGGCCAAGATACTCAGCATAGCCAGAACCACCAGCACTTCGAGTAAGGTGAATCCACCATTTTCCCTTCCTCCGGCCACCATTAGATTCTTCCCAACTTATTGACCGCTGTTCGAAAATCAAATTGCTGTAACGTCCCGGAAATCTCATCCAGCGCTTCTCGGGCTTCTTTTACGCCCACAGGCTCAACCTTCTCAATCTTCTGCAGTGCGGCCTGCAAGGCTCGTGTCTGGTGCTGAATCTGGTCGAACGACCGCGCGATATTCTCCACGGCGCAGTTCGCATGATCCGCCAACTCATCCAGCCGGTCGCTGGGACGAAAGCGCATACGCCAACGAAGGTTTCCCTTTGCCCACTGCTGAAGGCTTTCGTCCAGGCGAGAGAGCGGCCCTGCCACACGCCTGGTCACGACAAGACTGAAAATCACAGAACCGAAAAAGAGTACCGGAACCGCAACCCATACCGCCTGACTCAGGGCCAACATCTCCTCGGCTGCGGCCTGCCGCTCCTCCAATGAATCACTCGTGTAGAGCGCAACGACGGGCTTCAGGTGAGCCCCATAGAAGGCCATCGTGAAAAACAGTGCCGAATACAAAAACAGCAACAGTCCGATCCACGCGGCGTATCCCTTTTGGATTCGATGCACGAAAAAGCTTGATCGAGGATCGCCCGTCGACATCGACGCGCGTGTAGCAGTAACCATACTCATGTCCTCCATTCCTCTCGACATCAGATCGAGGAGACCACCCATATCTACAGTACCACCAAGGCCGCCATCCACCAAGAAAATGAATGGTTGCATAGATGAGATGTGGTCAGAATGAGGTTAGCCTCGACGCTGGGAGGAGCGTGGGCTTTGCGTGGCTTATGCTGGCGCTGACGCAGCAGCGACCGGGGGCTCTTCGCATTTCTTACAGTTCAACAGCGTGCCGAGATGGCGCTCACGCCCGTCATCGGTCAGGACCCATGGACGATTAAAGAACGGTGGGTGATGTCGAACATGCTGTCCATGACCACAGGCCAGATCGGCAACCCAGTCGCCATGCTCGTCTTGATGATAACCGATGATCGATTGCTGCATGTAGTACGATCGCTGACAGTTAGATCATGATCCTAGGGTGATGGATACTGAACAGCATCATGGTGAACATTGGCAGACGCCGTTCAAGGACACCTGCCGTCCTTATCGTTTTTCAAACGGCAATTCCGGTCGTTCAAGTGCGGGCACATATCTCCAGTGTTTCTCCTGGTCCTGATCGAAGCTCCCCAAAAAGATCACGTCTCGATCAAGATGGCGAAATTCTGACAAGCTGGTCTGACAGTTTTGGGTATCAATGACTCGAGCATCGTACTGTCCAACAACATATACCCTTCCCTTCGCCGCCAGGTACACATTCCGCCGACCGGCATAGCCCGTATCGGGGAATAATTCTGTTGAAGACCGACAGTCTCCTCGTCCCTGGACATTCATGGTGAGGGTGAATCGCTGAAGAAATGGATCCGTGGCTGTTCTCACGATAACCACTCGAAACTGGAACCCAGTGAGTTCGAGTGCCGCAGTTTCAGGGATATTGCTATTGCATCCTACCGCGATGGGCAACAGGGCAATACAGATCACGAACCAGCCTCGGAATCTCACTTGACCGGCGAAACCTTGGGAGCCGCACCGATCGCATCCAGGCCTCCCTGCGCGCAGGCGTCATCCAGATGGGTGCCTGGCGCTCCACCGACACCGATGCCACCAACCACCTCTCCTCCAATTTCAACAGGAAGCCCGCCGCCCAGCACCAGAACCTCCCCATTGATGTCACGAAGAGCCTGAAGCGTGGGAACTTTGGCAACGAGATCGGCAAGCTCACTCGTGGATCGCCGTAAGCTGGCAGCGGTATAGGCCTTTTTCCGGCTACTGTCTACCGTATGAGGGCCAGCGCCGTCGGCACGCCCCATGGCACGAAGAACACCCTCACGATCTACCACTGAAACACTCACCCGGTAGCCATCTTTTTTACAGGCATCTAACGCGGCTTGTATCGCCTTGTTCGCCATTCCCAACGGTAATATCGACTCTTTCGGCAAGTCGTCCGCCAACGTGCCGGAGGGAACCGCACAACTGATCAGAAGACAGAGCGACACAGCAGCCACGACAACTCGATACCTTCGACCTGGTAAAGTTTTCAGCATCATAG
>CXWJ01040327.1_pt1 | contig 12918 bp, 11 predicted proteins | sample 590841 | NCBI WGS metagenome assembly CXWJ01 (sample SAMEA3498367, study PRJEB10139) | wastewater metagenome | biome: wastewater treatment plant; material: activated sludge | place: Austria | collected 2015-01-21 | reverse complement strand
CCCAAGCATACGGCTCTATTTCGGCTCGTCGCAAATCCCGTTGCAACTGGGCTGCTTCATGAACGGGCGTTGCTTCCGGCATCGTAACAATAAGCACGCGCGTAAACTCCGAGTCACGCAACCGCGGCAGTAGTTGCTCGACAGATTCGGGCATCTCACTTGTTTGCCGCGACACCTCCCGGTGGTATGCAAGAGCGGCATCGAGTAGCAGGATCGTGTGCCCCGTTGGGGCCGTATCAAGCACAACGAACCGGTCGGCTCCTTCGGCGACGGCTTCTGCGAAGGCGCGGAAGACAGCGATTTCCTCAGTGCACGGAGAGCGAAGGTCCTCTGCGAGCAGGGCCTGCCCCTGTACGTCAAGGCCGGCCCCCGCAGTGTGCATCACTTCCGACGAGTATCGCGCCGTTTCTGCGGCGGGGTCGATTCGGCTCACAGTCAGAGTCGGAATCGCATCGCTCGCGATTGTCGCGGCTAGGTGCGCGGCAGGATCGGTGGTGGAAAGATGGACACGGAAGCCGCGTTCCGCAAGTCCCACTGCAATGGCTGCGGCAACCGTTGTCTTGCCCACGCCCCCCTTTCCCATCGCGAGAATTACTCCGTGACCGGGTTCGGCGAGCCCTTCCATCAAGGCACCGAGCGGCGGCGGCATTGCAAAATCGAGTTCCGGTAATGCGCTCTTCAAGATTTCCCCCTTTGGCATCTTCCCGAAGGCACGCAGCGCGCCGATTCCTAAGACGCCGCCCGTGACGAGCGGAATCAGACTTCGGGGAAGTTCCCTGATCGTATCGGGAATCGCTGTTAAGGCGGCTTCGCCACGCTGCTGCATGGCAGCCGCCAAGCGATCCGATGGGTCTCCTGCTTCAAATACACCGTTTACGACTAGATGCTGATTCTTTACACCGAGCGCCGCGAGCTCGGCGCTAGTTCGGGCGGCTTCTCGGAGCGCAGTCACTTCAGGCCGAGTGACAAGCACGAGTGTCGTAACTCCGCCGTTGCCTAAGGCACTCACCGTGTCTTTATAGAGCTGCTGCTGGGCTTGGAGCCCAGCAAGCGGACCGAGACACGAAGTGCCCGTGGTGTTCGACTCCATGAACCCGGACCAGGCGGACGGGAGAGTGAGCAGTCGCAGGGTATGTCCGGTGGGAGCGGTATCGAAGATAACATGGTCAAACTTGGCTGTTGCCCTCGCATCACCCAGCAGGCGAGAGAACTCATCGAACGCCGCGATCTCAAGCGTGCACGAGCCTGAAAACTGCTCCTCCATGCTCGTGATGGCGGCTGACGGAAGCAAGCTGCGATACGGTCCGACCATCCGCTCTCGATATTCGGCCGCTGACTTCTCCGGGTCGAGGTTCATCGCTGCAAGCCCTGGAACCTCTGGGATTGCAGTCGGATGATTTTGCAATGTCACACCCAAGACTTCATCGAGATTGGACGCCGGGTCCGTCGAAACGAGCAATACGCGTTTTCCGGCATCCGCAAGCCGAACGGCGGCGGCGCAGGCAGTGGAGGTTTTCCCCACACCACCTTTACCGGTGAAAAATAGGATGCGAGTCGGGTGATCAAGAAATTTCATAGCAAGATTAATCCTTAGCAATAGACCGAGTCATTACAGCCGCAACCTGCGTTTCCCGAGCCTTTCTCCTGCTCGTGTTCCTAACAACAGGCGCTCGCAGAATCCTTCGGCGCACCGCCACAACAACCAGCAGCCGCTGGTGCCTCTCCCGGAGAGTCGGCCCAGCGCGACAGCATCGCCCGAGACGGGTACTTTGCGCGATGGACGATCTGTCCGTCGATTACGATGAGCGGCAGGCAGTCGGTGCCCTCTGCCGAGAGCAGCTTATGCACCGCAAAATTCTGAATGAACGCCTGCGGCTGTTGAGCGAGGTTGTATCGTTCAACCTGATGCCCTTGTGCCTTCAGCCAGTCGAGGTCAGCTGCAAAACGAGGCAGGACTGGATCGACCTGGGGTCCGCATACTCCGGTCGAGCAACACATTGGCTTGTCGTAGACTTGTATCGTTTTCATGGTCCGCCCCTGCTCTGTTGACTGTCTTTGCGATTCTACAGGCGGCTTCAAGCCATGTACGCGGACGCTCGCGGCATACTCATTTGCATTGAAATTGCTCAGAACTTCAGCCAGTCCGTCATGAACGGCCGATGAAGCTTCGTTTGGCGAGCAGCATCCGGATGATGAGCAGCATCCTCCTGCGCCCGCCTGAGCATATGCGTTCAGGTCGGCACCCGTGTCCTGGACAACGACGTCTTCAAACCCCGCATTGCAAAGCATGTGTTCATACTCCGAGATTTGGATCGCACCTGAGATGCATCCGACATACGCCTGCACGTCTTCCACTACTTCCTTCGGCAACGGTTGCTTAAGCGCGATATCGCTCACGACCATCCGACCGCCGGGCTTAAGGACGCGGAGAATTTCTCGAAAGGCTTGCGATTTGTCTGGAACAAGATTGATGACACAGTTGCTGATGACGCAGTCCACCGACGCATCTAGCAGCGGCAGTTGATCGATCTGCGCCACATGAAATTCAACGTTCGTCGCTCCAATCTGCGCTGCTCCGGCTTTTGCTCGTTCGATCATGTCAGGCGTCATATCGATGCCGATCGCCTTTCCGGTTGGACCAACGCGTTTGGCCGCGAGCAGAACATCGAGTCCCCCACCGCAGCCAAGATCAACGACAACTTCGCCCTCGCGAAGACCGGCCAAGGCGACTGGGTTGCCACAGGACAGTCCCATGTTGGCCTGTGGGGGAAGAAAAGCGAGTTCTTCCTCGGAGTAACCGAACGCCTGGGCGACGGATCGAGCTGCCTTGGAATCGTTCGAAAGTCCGCTACGGGCAACGGCCCCATACTGATCCTGCACTGTGCTGAGAATGGCCTGCTTATCCATTTCTGATTCTCCCATATCGTTCATCGTCGAAATACGATTATTGTGCCTAAAAAAACGCGTCTATAACTTTGCGACGAGCGCCTTCAATTCCTGGAGCTTCTGCGGATTGATGCAGTAGCAGACCTTCGGGCCGTCCACTTCTCCTTGAATCAACCCCGACTCTTTGAGGATCTTGAGGTGTTGAGAAACCGTCGATTGCGCGAGCGGAAGTCGATCAACGATCTCACCACATACGCATGCCTCCCGGCTCGCCAACAACCGCACGATCCGCACCCGCGCTGGATGAGCAATCGCCCACGCCAACCCGGCGAGCTGCTCCGCCGACTCGACCATTGGCAAGGGAACGGCTCTGTCGTCACAACAATTGATTTTTGTCTTTGGGCTGGCCATGTCATCCTCTAAATCGGTTATCTACGATGAACGATATAGCGACAAGGTTGTTTGGTCAAGTAACAATTCTCCTTGGGTGAACAATCCAATCCCCAAAGGTTGCACGTAGTGAAGTGCGCTAGATGGCGCCTAAAGCTCAACTTCTCCGGATTTCCGACGAGAATCACTTGCCACTATTCCGTAGAATTGATAGGCTGGCGGGGATAGTTAGGGTTCGTCAGGGATGACACCGAGTAGCCAATTGTTCCGCAACCCTCTGCAGTCGTCGGCTCACGCAAGAATTGGTTGCGAAGCGGCCCCCATGTGAGTTTCCAAGTGTCGTTTGAACTAAGCCTCAATTCGGTGCTTGTCGGGCACATTCCGTGCGACAAGGCGATATGCGTTTCTCCGACGCTTACAGTCCGAGAAGTGCTGGCTAAGCTGCAAGCCGAGCGAGGCGATTCCGTCGTGATTTGCGATGGTTCGAGCATCCTTGGGATCTTTACGGAGCGAGACGCACTGCGAATGATGGCAGTGGGAGCAGATCTTTCCGTTGGGATCCGGTCCGCCATGACAGCGAAGCCAGCGGTAACAAAGATGGGCGAATCGCTTGCCAATGTCATCCAAACGATGGCGAGAGGGGGCTATCGCCGCCTTCCCATTGTGGATGCGCCTGATTCTGAGATCCGACTTCTGAAGGTGGCGCACATTCTTCATTATTTGGCCGAACATTTTCCGAAGATTGTATACAACTTGCCACCTATGCCTCATCAGGCCGCTAGCGTCCGCGAAGGGGCATAACGTGATCGATCGGTAAGACTGGACAGGGGTCCGTTTGCCGGTTGAACTACCATGTAATTCGTTCTCGATTCTTAGGAATTTAATAGTAAAGACCATAAATTCTATGTCCACGTCGTCTGAAAGTGTTGAAGAGAAGCAAGACCGGATGGTTGTTCAATTAGATTCTGCGACCATTCGGTTCGCGGGGGATTCCGGGGATGGCATGCAGTTGGCAGGCACGCAATTCACCCAGACCTCTGCGTTGCAAGGAAACGATATTGCGACTTTTCCGGACTTTCCTGCCGAAATCCGGGCTCCGCGGGGCACCTTGCACGGGGTTAGCGGTTTCCAGGTTCACTTCTCCGCAACCGAGATATTTACCCCGGGGGACGAATTGGACGCCCTTGTGGCGATGAATCCCGCAGCGCTCAAGACAAACCTCATGGACCTCGAGCCCGGAGGAATCTTGATCGTGGACGAGGACTCGTTCGACAAGAAGGGGCTGGAGTTGGCCCACTACAAGTCGAATCCTCTATCGGACGGAAGTCTATCCAAGTATCAGCTCTTTAAGGTGCCGCTTACAACATTGACGCGGCGATCCATCGAAGGATCGGGCCTGGGGCGCAAGGATGGGGACAAGTGCCGCAACTTTTTTGCCATGGGGTTAGTCTTCTGGCTCTACGGCAGAAGTTTGGAGCCAACGGAACGGTACATTCAAACCAAGTTCGCAGGTAAGCCAGCGGTCATTGACGCAAACATGTCAGCCCTGCATGCAGGCTATAACTATGGCGACATCACGGAGGCATTCGTCAGTTCCTACCGTGTGGACAAAGCCAAGCTCGCTCCGGGCAAGTACCGCAATGTGATGGGTAACGATGCCTTGGCTTGGGGCCTTGTGACTGCTGCTGCATTGAGCGGCAAGGAACTTTTCTTGGGATCGTATCCCATTACTCCTGCCAGCGACATTTTGCACGAACTCAGTAAGCTGAAGGAATTTGGCGTTCGTACATTCCAGGCCGAGGACGAAATTGCGGCGATTACCTCGTGCATCGGCGCTGCGTTTGGTGGAGCCATGGCGATTACCACTTCCAGCGGACCGGGAATTGCCCTCAAAGGCGAGGCCTTAGGGCTGGGCTGCATGCTGGAACTGCCGATGCTCGTGATTAACATTCAACGCGGAGGTCCAAGCACGGGCCTTCCCACAAAAACGGAACAATCGGATCTTGGGCAAGCTATTTTTGGACGAAACGGAGAGGCTCCCCTCCCTGTGATCGCACCCCGCAGTCCGGCCGACTGCTTTGAAGTCGCGATTGAAGCCTGGCGAATCGCCGTGCGCTACATGGTTCCAGTGATGCTCCTTTCCGATGGTTATATCGCGAATGGTTCCGAACCTTGGAGTATCGTGGACTTTGCAAGTCTTCCTAAGATCCCGGTCGTGCACCCGACGGGGGAACTGAATGGCGAACCATTTTTGCCGTATGCTCGCGACGAGCGACTCGCTCGCCCTTGGGCCATTCCTGGAACCCCCAATCTGATGCATCGGATTGGTGGGCTCGAAAAGGAAAATCTGACCGGCAACGTGAGCTATGATCCAGCCAACCATCAGGAAATGGTTCTCCTGCGGCAGAAGAAGATTGACAATATTGCGCTGGATTTCCCGCCGCAGGAAGTTGTCGGGCCAGACCGGGGAGATGTTCTTGTCGTAAGCTGGGGAGGAACCTACGGTGCCTGCTACACCGCGATTCGTCAGGCGCAGGCCGACGGGATGAAGGTCGCTCACACGCACTTGCGATACCTCAATCCCCTTCCACGTGATTTAGGGGATATTCTTAAGCGATACCGAAAGGTATTGATCCCTGAATTGAATATGGGACAGCTATCGACCATTTTACGCGCTCGTTACCAAGTCGATGCCATCGGCTTTAATAAAGTCCAAGGGCGACCGTTTGCGGTGACCGAGCTTTACAAAAAAATCAAAGAAGTCGTTGCCATGTAGGTTCAACGTCTTATGAGACGATCGCATTACGAGCAAGAATCCAACGTGTGAAATTACGAGTCTCCCATGAGACTTGCTTAAATAACATCCAAATCAGAGAGTCCCCATTCACCATGTCCAATGAACTACGTGTCCTATCCGAGGCAGAATTTACCAGCGACCAAACTGTGCGATGGTGCCCGGGCTGCGGAGACTATTCCATCCTGGCTCAAATGAAGAAAGTGTTGCCAACACTTGGCATCCCCCAGGAGAAGACGGTGTTCGTATCCGGAATCGGATGTTCGAGCCGGTTCCCATACTATGTGAACACTTATGGCATCCACAGTATTCACGGCCGAGCACCGGCGATCGCCACAGGGCTCAAGTCGTCTCGCCCAGATCTCACCGTGTGGGTCATCACGGGGGATGGCGACGGATTGAGCATTGGTGGCAACCATCTGATGCACGCTATTCGCCGAAACGTGGATATCAACATCATTCTCTTTAACAACCGCATCTACGGATTGACCAAGGGACAGTACTCACCGACTTCTCCGATCGGACAAGTGACAAAGAGTACTCCCATGGGCGCGATCGACAATCCCATCCATCCCTTATCGATTGCAATTGGATGTGAAGCCACGTTCGTCGCACGGGCGATCGATACCAACATCAAACATTTGCAAATGATTCTGAAGCGCGCGGCGGAGCACCGTGGCACGTCCTTTGTAGAGGTCTACCAAAATTGCAACGTCTTCAATGATGGGGCCTGGGATTATGCGACCGACAAGTCCACGAAAGATGACACCGTGATTGAACTTGAGCACGGGAAGCCTCTGATTTTCGGCAAGGATAAGAACAAAGGTATTCGGCTACATGGTCTCGATCCGGAAATCGTGGAAATTGGCAAGGGAATTTCCGAGGACGACCTACTATTCCACGACGAAAAAGCAGAGGAACCGAGTTTGGCGTATTTGCTCAGCCGCATGCGTCATCCCGAGTTCCCTGAGCCGATTGGGGTCTTTCGTGCAGTGGATCGTCCGAAGTACGATGATGAGCTGAACAAGCAAGTTTCGCTGGCCAAGCAAAACAAAGGGGCCGGAGATTTTAACAAGCTGTTCAATTCAGGAGAAACCTGGGTCGTCTCTTAAGAAGGGTGGCCGCGATGATCATTTGCCCGTTTTGCGACGCCGAAAACATTGTCGGTGTTGAAGTGTGTGACGGTTGCGGCCAATCTTTTGGCGATATGTACTTACCAGAGCCCGCGTCCGATATCGAACGTGGGCTGTTGGTAGATCGTATTTCCTCGCTCAAACCGTCCACTCCGGTGACAGTCTCTCCGGATACGACCGTCGGAGATGTTCTGAAACTGCTCAACGAGCGGAGTATTGGGTGCGTCGTGGTGATTTACCAAGGACTTCCCATTGGGATCTTCAGCGAGCGGGATGCGATCTATCGACTGGGACCCGATATCGAAAAGTATCGGACGTCTCCAATTTCTGAGTTCATGACTCCGCACGTGCAAACGTTGGATATGCGAGCGAAAATTGCCTACGCAGTGCGCACCATGGATGTCGGGCACTATCGGCATCTCCCCATTGTAGACGGTGCCGGGGTTGCCGTCGGAATCATCTCCGTACGAGATATTCTACGATACCTGACATCCAAGTTGCCGGCCGGAGCGGCATAAGCATCGTGGCGATTGACTCTTTCGTCGATATCATCACGCCCGAGAATATTCGCTTCCGCTATGAAGTTGCGGGGCCGTTCCGACGCCTTCCTGCGTTGGCCATAGATCTGCTCATCCGCGGGATGATTTTCGGTTTGCTCTTGGCCCTTGCCCTGTCCATTGGAGCCTTTAGTGGTAATGGCGGGATTCCCGCCGTAGCACTTTTGGTTTTGTCTTGGTTCGCGCTAGAATGGTTCTATGGCGCGATCCTTGAGACATGGTGGAGCGGTCAGACACCTGGAAAAAAATTGATGGGGCTCCGCGTTCTCACGATTGATGGTCGGCCGATTAACACCATGCAAGCTGTGATGCGCAATGTGCTAAGATCCGCTGACTTCATGCCGCTCGTCCCCTTAATCGTAGAAGATGGAGAGGCCCAACTCTGGGCTCCCACAATGTTCATCGGCCTAGTCTGCATGAGTCTATCTCCGCGTTACCAACGATTGGGAGATCTCGTTTGTGGCACGATGATTGTTGTTGAAGAGCATCACCGCTTTCTGCACCGAACCTTTCCGGATGATCCTCAACTCCGGCAACTGATGGGCAAGATTCCGAACCATTTCCGGCCGACACAGCGGCTTAGTCGTGCCATTGCGGTTTATGCAGAACGGCGACGACTGTTTTCCTCAGCCCGCCGAACAGATATAGCTCGGCACTTAGCGAATCCCTTGATCGCGATTTGGGATCTTCCTAAAGATACAAATCCGGATTTGCTCATCTGCGCGATTCATGCTCATCTCTTTGCCAAAGAACAAATCGCCGCATGAAAACTGCAAGCATTCTCGATGAACGGCAAGCAGACTGGGAAGAACTGTCGCATTTATGTCAGCATCTTGAGTATCGGGGCCTAAAGGGACTAAGTTCGGCACAAGTTTCGCAATTTGCCTTCTTGTATCGCAAGGCTTGCGCGGATTTGGCTTTGGCCGATGCGTATCACTTGCCACCGGCAGCCGTCGATGGGCTGCATCAACTTGTGGGTCGTGCCCATAATCAGCTCTATCGAACGACGGCGATTGATTTCGCCGCTTGGTGGAAGAGTCTGTTTGTTGACGTTCCTCGTCGAATTTTCGCAGACCGCTGTGTTCAGAGCGTGTTCGTCTTGTTTTGGTCTCTCTTCCTGCTTTCCGCACAGTTAGCTTCTGACCCCGTACGATGGCCGCGATTTGCCGAGAACCTCTTGCCGGAAGCCATGATCGAACATCTGGAATCGAATTTTCAAACTCCGTTTACGAGTGCGAGCGATCCCGAACGCATGCTCTCTGCCGTTTATTACATACAACACAATACAAGCATTGGTTTGCAATGCTTTGCTGGTGGACTCCTATTCCTGCCGGGGTTACTGATCATTATTTTTAATGCTGCGCATCTAGGCGCCGCCTTTGGCTTTATGGCGCGGCCTGATGCCCCTGGCGGAGATAACTTCTTTCAATTTGTAACGGCGCACGGACCCTTTGAGCTCACCGCGATTGTGCTTTCCGCAGGTGCCGGCTTGCGCCTTGGACTTGCATGGGTCTCAACACTAGGTTGGTCCCGAAGTGCTTCCTTGCGTCAGACAGCGGCTGAAGTACTGCCCGTCCTGGGGGCCGCCGTCGTTCTTTTTTTCTTCGCTGCGATTATCGAAGGCTTTCTTTCTCCTTCCGGTGCACCCTACGTCGTCAAAGCGGTCGTAGGCATTCTTTCGAGCGGCCTGATTACTGCCTACTTTATCATCTTGGGTTTTCCTTGGGATGAATCGTAAAGAGGAACAAGCTGTCGGGCGGCTTTCTCAGAAGTCGCTACATAGCCAGGGTATGGCTTTCCGGAATACAGGATCGCGGACGGGAGTTTGCGGAGCCTAATGTCCGCTGCGCGGGTATTGAACCCGGGCGACCAACGGGAGCCCGGCATTTTTGAGTCATGCAACGATTCGCCAAAGATCGTTCACTGCCCAGGATTGAATAAATCTCGGGAGAGCAACTCATTTCTAGGAATTGTTTTCACAAAGCCGTATACTGCGGGGAAGATGACACCGCCCCGAATCCTTTTCCAACGCAGGATCGCCCCCATGAAGCGATACGTATTTGCAATTCTAGGACTATTCGGGTGCAGTACGGCGATCGGGCAGGGGACCGTTCAACTTCCCACCTTCAGTTCATTCACGGTGAACACCTCCGTTTTGGCTCCTGATCGCGGAGGTGCGTTTATTGGAGGTGTGCAGCGAAGCTTCGACGGTAGCGTACGGCGAGGGGTCCCAGGGGTTGGAAGATTACCGGGTGCGGGGCGCACTTTCGGCAATCGAGCCATTGCCAGTGGCCGTTCAACCGGATTGGCAGCCGTTCATGCGACCATCATCGACCCGAGAGAATTAGAACCGTCGCTTGAGAACATAGGGCCCGCTCGAACCACGTCGCCCCTTGCCCAAGGGGCGCGCCTTTATGGAGCGGGTTGGGCAACATCTACCCAGCGGTATCAGCAACAGCTGCGCACTGTAGAGCGTGTGCGCCAGGTAAAGCGGCAACATCCGCAGCGCTAGTCTTGCACTGATCGCGCTTCTGCCGGAACCCGCATCTTCGTCATAATCCGCAATCACCGACTCTTCGGTTTCGCGAGAGTTTGCAACGGTTGTTGATTTTTCTGAACCTTGCAAAGCATGTGAGCTATGTTTCTTGAGCACAACCCCCAGGGTTGCGTGTATTCCAAGAGATTCTGGCTACGTTTTGTTGCACAAGACTGAGAAAAGAGTTCTGACATGAAAATGGGAATGCCTCCGTCAAAAGTTGAACCCAAATCCAAGACAAAGGAATTTGAGGAACTCAAGCGACGGATCCACGGCAAACTCGTCGACAAGCTCGATTTGACGCGCGTCGGAGAGTTGGAAGGGGATGTCCTTCGCAGAGAAATCCGCCGAGTCATTGAACATCTGTGCGATACCGAAGACACGCTTCTCAATCGTAACGAACGTGAGCGGCTTGTTAATGAAGTGCTCGACGAAACGTTTGGACTCGGGCCACTGGAACTACTCCTAAAAGACAGTTCCATCTGCGACATTTTGATCAATGGTCCTAAAGACATCTATGTTGAACGCCGCGGCAAGATGGAGCGGACAAACGTTGAATTCCGCGATAACGATCACTTGATGCAGATTATTGATCGAATTGTTTCCAAAGTTGGTCGACGTGTCGATGAAACGTCGCCTATGGTGGATGCTCGCCTCGAAGATGGCTCACGCGTAAATGCGATCATTCCACCACTCGCGTTGGATGGAGCGGCGATGTCCATTCGTCGTTTCGGCTCCAATCCACTCAAGCTAGAAGATCTGTTGAACTTCAAGGCCTTCACGCCTGAGATGGTGATGTTGCTCGAAGGGGCGATTAAGGCCCGACTCAATATGATCATTTCCGGAGGTACTGGTTCGGGAAAAACGACACTCCTCAATACGCTGTCAAGTTTCATCCCCAACCACGAACGAATCATTACGATCGAAGATGCGGCAGAAATCCAGTTGCAACAGGAACATGTTGTTCGGCTGGAAACTCGACCGCCGAATATTGAAGGCCGTGGGGCCGTAACGGCCACGGATTTGGTGAAAAACGCCCTGCGTATGCGACCGGAACGAATCATCATCGGCGAATGCCGCGGTCCTGAAACGCTGGACATGTTACAAGCCATGAATACAGGTCACGACGGATCGCTGACAACAATCCACGCAAATACTCCACGCGACGCAATTGCTCGTATGGAAACGTTGATCATGATGTCTGGATTTGAAATGCCCGCTAAGGCGATGCGTCAGCAAATTTCGAGTGCCGTCGATATCATCATCCAAGCCAGCCGGCTCCAAGGTGGTAAGCGCCGCGTAACCCACATTACAGAAGTGGTCGGCATGGAACAAGACACGGTCGTCTTGCAAGACATCTATTTGTATCAAAAGGAAGGCGTGGACGAAGCAGGTGCCGCCCGCGGCAAGTTCGTAGCCACGGGTGTTCGTCCTAATTTCATGGACCGCCTTGAATCCGCAGGTGTCCGCCTGCCCGCAAGTGCGTTCCGTCAACGTGTCATGTTAGTTGACTAGTCACAATTTTTGAGAGCACAGCTATGTTGTCGATCATGATTGCAGCCGCAGCTGGACTTGGCGTGGCAGCGCTGATCTTAGGAGTCGGGATGTTCTTCCGCGGATCGCGCGACGATTCGTTGGAAGATCGTCTCGATGTTCTGGCCGGGCTGAATAAGAAAGGGGGTTCGCTGCGGGAAGCGGAGAAATCGCTGCTCACGAATCCTCTCGATGATGTCCCGGGACAACTTGAACGTTTCATGGCCCGGATGGGAGATATTCGTCTCTTATTGGCGCAGGCCAATCTCGATCTGACTCCTTCAACATTCTGGCTCATTACACTCGGGTGCGCTGGCGGAGGAGCCTTAATTGCACTTGTCGCACGGCTACCGATTTATCTTGTACCCGTAGTCGCAGGCTGCTTAGGAATTCTCCCCTTGATGTGGGTCTACTGGAAGCGCGGACGTCGTCGCAAGGCCTTTGCGAAACAATTGCCAGAGGCGATGGAGCTAATGTCTCGAGCCCTTCGAGCCGGACATAGCTTGCAGGCAGGGTTTCAACTCGTCGGCGACGAAATGAACGATCCGATCGGGACCGAATTCACAAAGACCTTTGAAGAGCAGAACCTTGGCGTGGGGTTGGAGGAAAGTCTCGAAGGCATGACGAACCGTATCCCGAATCTCGATTTGAAGTTCTTTGCAACGGCGGTTGTTTTGCAGCGGCAAACGGGTGGTGATCTTGCCGAAATTCTCGACAAGATCGGTCATCTCGTGCGAGAACGCTTCAAGATCTTCGGTCAAATCGCGGCCCTTACGGGTGAAGGTCGGCTTTCAGGCATCGTGCTGTTGGCTTTACCGCCGGTTCTGTTCCTAGTGATGATGCGTTTGAACGCGGAATACTGCATGGTTCTCTTCACCGATCCGCTCGGGAAAAAGATGCTCGCATTCGCCGTCGTAATGCAGCTCTTGGGGGCCCTTGTTATTCGCAAGATCGTCAACATCAAAGTTTAGACATCCAAAGGATCCACTCATGTTCGCGGCTGTTGACTTCATGATGTTCTTGCCGATCGCTATCTTTGGCGCTTTCGCCGCCGGAGCATGGTTCATGATCGATGTGATGGTTTCGCGG
>CXWJ01000092.1_pt1 | contig 12918 bp, 7 predicted proteins | sample 590841 | NCBI WGS metagenome assembly CXWJ01 (sample SAMEA3498367, study PRJEB10139) | wastewater metagenome | biome: wastewater treatment plant; material: activated sludge | place: Austria | collected 2015-01-21 | reverse complement strand
CAAGGCCGGATCGTTGGTCGATGCTTTGATCGCATTGGCATACGCGTGATCGGCCGCCGCGCGGTCGCCTTCGATCGTCGACCGGTCGCCCTGCGCCCGGTATGCCGTGGCAAGCATACGGCGGGCATCGGCTTGAGTAGGCAGGACTTTGAGAATCTCGAGCAATTGCTCGACGGCGAGGCTGGGGTCGCGCGCGAGCAAGCGCTGCGCGTTAAACAGCGCAGTCGACAGGTTGCCGGTCTGATCGGCCACCGCGCGCCCCAAGAAGATGCCCCCAGAATCCCCGCGTGAGTGTCATGCAAGTGCCGGGCGTGGCGCAATTACCTTGTTTGGCAGGCTCGCTCACGTATGCGCGCAATTCTCCTCTAAGGCGAACCGCAGGGGCTAGGGGCCTTAGGAACCGTTGCTTGGCAGATACACGGAATACTCAAATCCAGATCCGGCATTCAGTGTGGTCGTCACGAACCCGTTTCGCCGATCCCGCACGTACTCGACGTACGGCTTCAATGAGTTCTTGAAGATCTTCACGTTATCGGCGAACACCACCGACCCGCGCCGGAGCTTCGGCGTCAGCATCTTGAGCAGCGGGATATAGGCATCCTTCCACCCGTCAAGCAGCACCATGTCGACCGGCGCCTCGGCGTCGGCGAGCGTCGTCATCGCATCGCCGACCCGAATCTCGATGAACGGGTCTAGCCCTGCATCAGCGAAATTCCGCCGCGCGGTGTCGGCCTTGCTCGGCTCGAGTTCCGCCGTGACGACCTTGCCACCGCCATTATCGCGCACGGCAGCCGCCAAGTAGATCGTGGAAAACCCGAACGACGTACCGAACTCGACGATTCGCCGCGCGTCGATCGCGCGCGCTGTATTGTACATGAGCTCGCCCGCTTCGAAGCCGACCTTCAGATGCGCATCTTTGAGCCGTGGGGTAACAGCCTCGAACCACGACTGTCCGCGCAACAAAGCGGCAAGCCCCGTCGGAAACGCCCTCAGCATCACGAGCTTGTCGGACTTGGATTCCCGGTGCAGCCGGTCGAGCGTTTTCCTGACCCTGGGGTCGGCGTGTATCCACAGCGCTCCCGCATTCCGTTGAACCGGCATCGTCTTTCCCGACAGCAGATCTAACTGTGCCGACAGTGCCGCCCTTGGGCAAGACCGGGAAATGGCGGTTTGCGGCCGCGCCCACATTGCCTAGACTAGCTCAAGGGAGAGGAACGAGTGACGCCGGAAAGCGAGCGGCCTGACGGACTGGGCAGGGGAGCCGAGCGCCAAGCGCGCCCGGGCTCGCGCTTTGACGCGCCGTCGATCGCGACGGCGTCGCTGATCACCGTCCTGTTTGCCGACGTCGTAGCGTCGACCACCCAGATCGCGGACCTCGACATCGAAGAGGCCCAGGAACTTCTCGATCATGCAGTTGCCCGCATGCGCCAGCGCGTACGCCAGTTCGGTGGCACGGTTGCTCGCGTCCAGGGCGACGGGGTCATGGCGATGTTTGGGGCTCCAACCGCGTACGAAGATCACGCGCTGCGCGCGCTTTGCGCCGCGCAGGCGATTTGCGAAGATTTCCGCTCGCTGCCTGCGGCCGGTACCGGCGGCTTCCGTGCCGTGCGCGTGGGCGTGCATTCCGGCCGCGCGCTAATCCGCGCACTCAAGACGGGACGCGCCGACGACTACGACGCCGTCGGTCCGGACGTCAGCTTCACCGCCAAAATTGAAGAACGCGCGCCCCACAACGGCGTGCTGCTCACCGGTGATGCGCTCGCACTTGCCGGCCCAATGGTTCAAACCGCCGCGCGCGGTGAGTTACCGGTCGCGCCCGGTCGTACGTTAAAACTGCACGAACTCACCGGCATCACGTTCGACCGCAGCCTGTCGCATGTGCTTGATACCGATGGTGCGCTGCCGCTCGTTGGGCGCGAAGAGGCGTTGCAGCAAGTTCTACGGATGATCGACGCCAAAGCGGCCACCGGCACGGCAATCGCGCTGATCGCCGAGGCGGGCATCGGCAAGACGCGCCTTGCGCACGAGGTTGCGCGCACTGTCCGCGCGCTGGGTCTCAGGGTCGAAGAGATCGCGGGCATCTCCGTTCTCCGCCACACGCCGTTCGCCGCGCTCAAGGCATTCGTGCGCAACCTCCTGGGCTGGGGCCCGACGGCGTCGCCGCATGATTTGCGTGCCGCCGCCCGTGCGCATGACGTGCCGGCCGAGTGGCACGCGGGCCTCTTGGAGGCAGCAGGTGCGCCTGTTGATGACCGCGCCTGGAGCGCGCTTAGCGCGCAAGCCCGCCGCGAGACGATGTTTGCCGCCGTCGCCGATCTCGTCGCGCGGGCTGCCACGCAACAGCCGCTACTGATCCTGGTCGAAGACGTCCATCACCTCGACCCGGAGACCATCGACTTTCTGACCGTACTGCATCAACTGACGCGTCGCACGCGTCTATGGGTACTGATGACCGCCCGTGCGGGCGCGCGCTCTGAGACGGAGCGCGCGGTTAACGACGTTGTCGAACTCGCCGCGTTCACCGACGACGAGGCAAAGGAGTTTTGCCGCTTCGTCGCACCTTCCGGGGCGCACCGCGACGCGGCGCAAGAAGAGCGCGCCGTCCAACGCGCGGCGGGCAACCCGCTGTTCCTACAGGAGTTGCTGCGCACGCCCGGAGCGGATGCGGAGCGCGACGAGCAGACGCCGCTGGGAATTGCAAGTCTCGTGCAATCGCGCATGGCGACGCTCAGCCCCGCCGCGCGACGTGTCGTGCAGGGTGCCAGCATTCTGGGTGAGGAGATCGAGCGTCCGATCCTGGCCGCCACGAGCGCCGTGCAGGAAAGCGACCTCGACGCCATCCTGAACGAATTGGAGGCGCAGCACCTGATCGACGCCTCGAATCCGTCAAAGATCCGCTTCCGGCACGACCTGTTCCGCGGCGGGGCGCGAATGACGCTGCTGCGCGCCGAGGCCGCCGAGTTCCACGGCCGTGCCGCGCAGGCGTTCGAGGCTCAAGGCACCGCGTCGCCCGCCACGCTCGAACGCCTTGCCTATCACGCCGAACGCTCCGGCCGGATCGAGAAGGCGCTCGCCCAACTCGTCACCGCATGTCAGCTCTCTGTGCGGACATCCGCGCAAAAGACGATCCGCGCGCTTTATGACTGGGCGATGCGGCTGCGGCCATCGCTACCGGACAAGGCGAACGGCGCGCTGCTCGACCTCGTGATGACGAGCCTCGACGCCCTGCAACAGTCGGGCGACGCGGAGGAGTACGAGCGCGCGCTGCAACTCGCGATCGAACTCTGCGAAGCGCGCGGCGAACGCTTCCGCGAAGGCATTGCCCGTTCGCACTATGCAGTATTCAACTGGATTTGGTCGCGCCACGATGCCGCCCTCACGCATGCCAACATCGCCTTCAAGATCGCGCAGGAGACGGGGGTCTTTGCGCTCCGCGACATCGCCCAGTCCATCCGCGCGAATATCGAACAGGCGACCGGCCGGCTGGACGATGCCATCGAAACCTATACGGATCTGCTCGCTGCCTACAGCGCCGAAGACGAACGCTCGACAATGGGCCGTATGTTCCTGCCGAGTGTACGGTGTTGCGCCTTCTTGGCCGTCTTTTTGATAGACCGCGGCCGCTTGGCCGACGCGAAACTCTACGTGGAGAAGGGTGAGCGGCTGCTCGGAGACCTCGACCAGCCCTATTCGCGCGTCCTCATCGGCAATGCCCATGGCCGCCTCGCGCTGACCGAGGGTGACGCGGAAGATGCCGTAAAGGTCCTCGAGATGACGCGCGAGATCTGCCTCAAGAACCAGATTCACCTGATCGAGCCCGCGGTCGCCGGCGAGCTCGCGTCGGCATTGGTGCGCACCGGCCGCCCGGAGGACGCGCGTGCAATCGCCCGCTACACGATCGACGACAAACGCTATCTGCGCTCGGGCCGCTATGCGGCCGTGCGCGTCTTCTGTGGCCTTGCCGAAGCCGAACTTGCCTGCGGCGACGTCAAAGCTGCGCGCGCAACGATCGAGGACGGCCTGAACATCGCGACGGAAAACAAAGAGCCGATCCATATCGCCCAATCGCTCTACATGCGCGGCCTCGTGCGCGCCGCCGAAGGCGACCGGCGCGGCGCCGCGGACGACGTGGAAGCCGCCCTGAAGCTGAGCCTCGAACTCAGACTCGACCCCCTCGCCGCCGATTGCAGAAAAGCGCTCGCCTACAGGATCGCGCGGTGATTGCGGCCGAGTGTCGAATTAGCGCTTCACACGAACTTCGCACCTCTCATCAACCGGCAAGGCGCTCTCGCGCACCAGCAACCTTTCACGGTGCAGCTATTCGAGTGCACCGTGGCGGCTGGAATTGGTACTCTTCTTTTGACTTGGGGGGTAGACGATGGGTGACTACGCACGCAGCTCCGCGGGAGCTCTGTGGGTGACGGCCCTTGGCGTGGTCTTTGCCGGCTCGCAGCTCTTCATTATGGCGATGTCGACATCGCTGGAATCCGTCAACCGTTGGCCCGTGCTGTCGATCGAGTATGCGCGAACCGAAGATGGCTACGCCTTGAAGGCGCTGAATGCGGGAACAGGGCCGGCGCTCATTTCATCCGCGCACTTCCAAATTCAGGGGCAAAGCGTCGTGGGTTGGAAAGAGGCCTTGCTACAGTTTGGCGGCACCGAAGACGATCTCATTCGATGGGAGCGCGTTTCCGATCGCGTTGTCCCTCCGAACGGAACCGTGCGAATGGCCGACATTCGCCAAAGCGAAGCTGGCACCAAGCTTTGGGAAACGTGGCGTGCCTATCGCAAGGAAAGCCATTTCCAAATTTGTTACTGCTCCGCACTCAACGAATCTTGGGTTGGCCGCTGGGCGTCCACGATCGCGGGAATGCCCGTCTGCTGGATTGCGGACCGGCGTTCGCTGCGTCCGCGCCCGGCCGACAACAACCAATGCAGCACGGGCACGTTCGTAAACTAGGGTCCTGCATCCTCGGCTCACACTAACCGCGCGCACCGCGGCCCGCGCCTAAGCATCCGCTTGCTCGTCCAACTCGTGATCGTTGTGGCCGCACACCCAGAGCCAACTGNNTAATTCGCTCGCTGGTTGCGAAGGGCAAGCAGCGTGTTGTTCACGCTCAACACTTCTGACAAATAGTCGGGATATCTACTGCTGAGATCGTGCCTTCGCCTATCGTTGGCCTGTCGGCGTTTACGAGGACTTAGATGACAGCGAAACGCACACCGCCTTATTACGATCGCGAGTTCGCTGATCGCGAGTTTACGCCGGAACAGATTACGAAGCAGGGGCGAATGCTCCTCAATCGAGCCCTCAACATTGGAAACGCGATCGCGTTTGTCGGGTCGGGCCTGTCTGCGGCGTACGGACGTCCGACCTGGAGCCAGCTCGTCGATGATGCCGGGGAGCAAATACTGAACCAGTCCAACAGCGGCAACAAAGCAAAGATCGAAGCGACGATGAGGGCTTTGGGGGAGGCTTATCAACCGGGGGTTTCCGATCCCGATCTGTTGCCACTCAAAGCCCATGTCTATCAAGCGGCATCAGGAAATGATGAACTCGGCGAAAGCATTCTTCAGCGGCAAATAAAAGAGCGCGTGCGTGATGACAAGTTCGCCGCGCGCAAACTGTGGGAACCGGTCTTTGCTGAGGAAGGCAAGGACCCGGCGAAGAAGCCGGAACCCGCCAGCGGCCAATGGGAGTCCGCCGACACCTGCCAAGTGCTGAGTGAGATTGCCTTGAAACTCGCCCTTGGCACATTCGAGAAGCCGCTCAAAAAGCTCTCGCAAGGCTTGGGTAGCGGTACCGAGCGCTGCACCTCCGAAGAGCGCTGGATCGCGCCGTTGCTGTTCAGCATTGCGCATGTCAGCAACAAGTTCGGCACGGTAAGAGACATGTGCTTGCAAGCGCATTCCTCGCCAACACAGCCCAAAAGTCCTCAGTTTGACCCCGCCCGATACATCTTCGAAGATTTGCGGTTCCGGCGTGTTCTAACGACCAATTACGATTTCGAGTTGGAAAAAGCTCTGCATGGCCTAGGGTTCAAAGTAGAGGATCGCCCTGGCGAGAATGATACGGTCTTGAGTGCCTCGCGCGACGAGGCAGTCGGCACGCTCTCCGCTAAGCCGTCAAAAGTGGATGGTTCGATAAAGTACATTCGTCCGCGAGGCGATCGTGCGCGCACCCTCGTGTTACGCAAAGACACCGCCGCAGAGTTGACCGGCTTCGCGGTTCAAGCATTGGACGTGGACTATGAGATCTTTCACCTTCACGGACGAGCGCTGAAGGGGCGGGACGAAGAGCTTATCGTCACGGAGCGCGACTACCAGCGCGCCTATCTGCGCGACTCTCCGGAAGCCCATGTGATGGACGAAGCGCTCGGCGCAGCAATGGGCGGAAACCCGGTCGTCTTTATCGGCATGGGCATGCTTGAAGCCGACATTCTGCGGCCGCTACGCCGATTTGTCAGCAATTCGGCCGATCACAGCAACCGTTCCGTCATCGCGATCATGCCCACGGAAGAGCCGTATGCACGCCGCGTCAAGACGGCGCTCATGCTGTATTTGCGGTACGGCGTTCATACGCTTTTCTATGGCCATGCGCGCCCGGACCGGGAAGATGTCGATGAGGATGAACAAAGCTGGATAGCGCCGAAGACATTTGACAGCCAGCCCTGGCTGCAACCGCCCGGTTGTCCTTTGCTCGCAGAGCCGGGAATCGAGGAGCCGGCGTTGCACAAAGCAATCGCGCTCACCGAAAGCTTGAAGGCGCTGCTGAAGCAAACCGATGTCGATCGCGCGCGGGAGTGGTTTACGTGCACGGAGAGCCCCGTCGGGCACCTCTGCGAAGTACTCGCGCCTACGGTCTTCAGCCCCGCATACGAAGAGCAAGGGCTGTTGGCTCCGGCACGCGACGCACTCGAGATCTTACTTCGATCTGCAAGTTTCTGGGAAAATGCAGGCGCGCGAACTCAATTGCGGGAGTTCATCATCGGTCTGAACACCCGGATTCGAACAATGGCTCTATGCGACGCGTTGCAGCGCCTGTCCGCGGAGCGTCTACGATGGTGGGGGCAATGGAAGGAGCTTCCGGCTTCGCGGACATCCGCAAGGAACATAGAACGCCTGTCTGCAACGAATTGGGAATCGCTGCACCACAAGAAGCTTGAAGCAGGATCGCTTGAGGCGGCGAAGGATGATACATTTCGAAGTGTCCGCTTCCTGCTCGACGAAGCGGACATCGACGAAGATACCAAAGACGCAATTGACAAACTGCTGCAGCCCGCGAAAGCGGCCGGTCGGCGTGTGTTTGTTGTTCAGTCCGAAGAGGGCGCGGGTCGGGGCTCGTTCTTCCACGGTTTGGCGAAGCGCTTCGCGCACTCTCGCGCCACAAGCAAGGTGGCAAGGTCCCCCTACGCCTGGGGGGCCTTCACCAGCACGACCTTTTCGACCGAGTACAGCTCAGTTGTAGACTCGCTCATCGACTTCCTGTCGCTCTGCAATCCGGCGGCCAAAGATGATCGCTCCGCGAAGTCGGAGAGCGACCTCAGCCGGCGGGATAGGCTGCTTGATCATCTAGAGCGGATGTTCCCGGGGGGACAAAAAAATCAACGCCGAGGACTGATCGTAATTGGTGGTGCCGATCTCTTATTCCGATCCGACGGCAGTCCGAAGAATTTCGAAATCGTCGATGCGCTGTCTGCATTTCTCAGCAGCAAGGCGAAGGGCTGCCCGATCGACGTCGTAATCATGTGTCGCGCGCACCTCGTGGGTGACATTTTTGGGCAAGGGCTTGCGGAAACGCGGCGTGGCCAGGCCGTTTTTGGGCGGGGCGGACAGAGCAGAGGAGAGGCGTTTCAAGTTCAAAAATTGCTCAAACTCGGCACACCGAAACTAGACGCCATTATCGACAGCGAGCTTGAGCGAGAAAGCAAACGGAGAAACAAGCCACATAAGACCAAAGAGGAAATGCTCGCGGCGGTTTCGAAATTGTCGGAAAACTGGAGAAATGAACCGCGACACTGGCGAAAGGCAATGAAGGGGCGATTCCACGTCTCGCTCGTCACCAGTTGCGCCGCCGAAACTTACTGGGAGGCTCATGATCGCGCCGCCGAGCGGCGCAAGCAACAAGCTGACGTTAAACCCGAGGCCGAAGCGGCGATCGCAGTTCACAAATTCCTGACAGACCTTGGCGATACATACTCCCGCGCCGAAGGCCGCCGGAAAGCGGACGTGGCGCTCTCCTCGGTGCTACGCCAATACGCGGTCCTGAAGGGGCGGGACAACCACATTCCGGCGGACCTATGCGAAACCATCCTGAAGCATCTCGCAATTATGTCCGCACCAATCGAGTTGGATACGCTGCTGAGATGCCCGGAGATCAAAGCTCATAAGAACATTCAACAAGAGCCAAGTCACGAGAGCAAGGTGAAGCGGCTGAACGAGGTGATGCAATGGCTCGTCGGCCATCGTCTGTGCTTTGCCTCCGCATCGCGCCGCGAGCTGAGGGATGGCGAGTTGCGATTTTCCCGGTTTGTCGCTCATCAAAGTCTCCAAAGCTACTTCTTTCGACAAATTGGCTCGCCGCATTTGAAGTTCGGCGACAGCCGTCTTTTCACGGTCTCCGTATGCGCCTCCCAGCCGACCGAGCTCCCCGCGCCGTCGTGGGAGGCGTACCGTTTTATGCGCGACTTGATCCGCGCACTGACGGATTACCCGGGGTCGACCACGAGCTCTGGTGACGGAGCCGGCGCCCTCGAGGTAAAAACCGAAATCGAACGCAAATCCGAGGTATGCGCGCTGCGTGCCGCGCTGGGGCTCGCGCGATCTGCGTTTTCGCTGGCAGTCGTAACTCGCTTTGCCGAGTTCGACGAGCGGCGCCAGGAAAACAAGAAGCATGCGTTCGGCTGCATGGAAGAGTTTCGGCTGCTGCTGCGATGGCTCATTTTTCAGAGCGGCATGCGAGGCGTGGAACACACCGATGAGACTCCGAAGGACGAAAAGGCGAGGCTGGTGCATCTGCGCACGCGCATCAATGCACTCTATCAGGATGAAATCACCTGGCTGTACAACGAGTGCGGCCTGACATCGCTTGCGCAGGGCAATCTTAACGACGCGGCGGCTCTCTTGAACATGGCGCGCAGATCCAACAAAGGTGTTGAGGGCAGATCCCGGCCGACGCCCAACAGTCTGCGCATCGGCCTCAACGCAAGTGTCGTTCGCTTGGAGCGGGGTCACCTTCAGCAAGCATACGAGGATCTAGGTAGGATCGAGAGCGCGAGCGGTAACGAGCCCGTTATCCAGGCAATTGCGCGCGGTTATCGCGGCCTCATTTATCACTTGAAAGGAAAGCGGAACGAAGCGACGAAGTACTACGTCTATGCGCTGGAGAATCTTCGGAAAAACAACAGCGACGCGCGTGCTGTTAGCGTGTTCAGCAAACACTACGGTGATCTGCTGCGCGCGGAGGATGTGCATGCTGCGCGCGAACAGCATCGTGCTGCACTGGCTGAGGCCGAGGTTGCCCGTCAGTACGATCAAGTGCACAGAACGCATATATCGATTATCCAGGACAACCTGATTGATCCGGGGCCGCGCCCGGATGTGTTGCGCGAGTCTTTGAAGCACCTGGATGAGATCATGCGCTACGCCGACGAGATGGAGCTATATGGCTTAAAGGTGGACGCCCTGATCGCGCGCGCGTCTTTGATTGAGCGGCAAGGTGAAACTCGGGCGGCCGGTGAAGCGGCTATTGCCGCTCTAAGCCTTGCCAATTTGCATGGACAGCGCTTGCGGACCATTACGGCTCTCACAGTGCTGGGGCGCGTTGTCGCCGGGCGAACGGGCTACCGCGATCAAGCCGTGCGAATCTTGCGCAACGCTCGGACGATGGCCGAACCGATAGGCTATCAGCTCGTCTTGGACAAAGTAGACCGGCAGCTGATTCAGCTGAACAGTTTGGCTTGAACTCAGGTAGGATCTTATCCGCGCGGCACCGCCGCTCGCGCCAAAGCATCCGCTTGCTCGTTCAACTCGTGGTCATTGTGCCCGCGCACCCAGCGCCAGCTCACCTTGTGCTTCGCCGCCGCTTCTTCGAGACGCTGCCACAGATCGACATTCTTCACCGGCTTCTTGTCGGCGGTCTTCCAGCCGTTTTTCTTCCAGCCGTGGATCCACTTCGTGACGCCGTCTTTGAGGTACATGCTGTCCGTGTGCAGATGCACCTCGCACGGGCGCTTGAGCGCTTCGAGCGCACCGATTGCCGCCATCAACTCCATGCGGTTGTTCGTCGTCTCGCGCTCGCCGCCAGACAACTCTTTGCGCGAATCCTTGAACAACAGAATGGCGCCCCAACCGCCCGGTCCCGGATTTCCCGAGCACGCGCCGTCGGTGTAGATCTCGACATGGTTCATTCGGGCCACCCGTAGGACTGAGGCCCTGCGGCCGATTGATGAAAGCGCAACTTCGTCAAGTACTCGAGCGGATCCTTCGGCCGCACCAGCGCCGACGGATCGCGGTTGATCCAGTCGTAGAGCCGCGTCAGCAGAAACCGGAACGCCGCCCCGCGCGCCAGCACCGGCAGCGCCGCCACCTCCGCGCCGGTCAACGGCCGCACCGAGCGATACGTCGAAAGCAGCGCACGCCCCTTCGTGATGTTGAATGCGCCGTCGTGCTCGAAGCACCAGGCGTTCAGACACACGGCGATGTCGTACGCATAGGCGTCGTTGCACGCGAAATAGAAGTCGATCAACCCGGAGAGTCTCCCCTCCATGAAAAACACGTTGTCGGGAAACAAGTCGGCGTGGATCAGCCCTGCCGGCAATCCTGAGGGCCAATGCTGCTCAAGCCAGCGTAGCTCTGTGCCGATCGACGTGCTCAAGCCCATCTGCACGCCGTTGGCCTTCACCTCGCACTGCTTGACCAGCGTCTTCCAGCCCTCGACCGACAGCGCATTCGGCCGCGTGAGTTTGTAGTCCGCACCCGCCAAATGCAGGCGCGCCAGCGCCGCGCCCAATTCGCCGCACTGCTGCGCATCCGGCCGCTTCGGCGACAGCCCCGAAAGAAACGTCATCAACGCCGCCGGCCGCCCCGCCAGCATCCGCCAAGCCTTGCCGTCGCGCGCCCGGACGGGCAGGGGACACTGAATTCCTTTCGCCGAAAGATGCTCAAGAAGCCCGAGGAAGAACGGCAAGTCCTCCTCCCGCACCCGCTTCTCGTAAAGTGTGAGAATGAATGATCCGCGCTCTGTCCGCAGAAAGAAGTTCGAATTCTCGACCCCCTCCGCGATACCCTTGAACGCAAGCACGCCGCCAAGCTCGAACGCGCTCAAGAACGCGGTGAGGTCGGTATCGCTGACATCTGTGTAAACAGCCATGCGCGAGGGTTTAAGGTGAAACGCCCGCGACGCCAAGTGGACCGGTCACACCGACGCGGGGAAGAACGCAAGCGCTTCTGCCCAACCCACAGCCAACTGCACCCCCGGGGGCGGCGTCTGCGCGGGCACAAACGCCGGCGTCGCCGCAAACAAAATCCGCGTCTCGACCGAAGCGAGGTGCTCCAGCACGTCCAACCGGTCGTCGATGAACGCAACCAAGCCGAGCCGCTTGGCGATGATCGCCTTGTCCGCGCGCTCTTCGCAGAAGTGAACGCGCTCGAGCGGCAAGCCGGTCGCTTCGTGAAAGCGATGATGTGCCAGCCATTCGACCGTCTTGCGCGCGGTTCCCGACTTCGCCTTCGAAACCAGATGCACGCGGCCCGGAAACACCTCGCGGTTCAACTGGGCGACCGCATCGAACGCGCCCTCGACCATCGGCGTGTCGAGATAGCCCGACGAGAAGAATGACGTGTCGCCGCTATCGCGAGCGGGGCGGATGAGCACGCCGCCAATGTCAACCCCGAGGGCAGGAGCGCGCGCATCGAGCTGCCGCCTAGGTCGTACCATCGCTACCGCGCCGGCGGTGGCGGCGTCACGCGACGGAAGCGATATTCCATGTTGCTGCCGTCGTGCATCCGGGTGCTGGATGTGTAGGTCGTGGCCGAGCACGTATAGCGCGTCTCGCCGTTTGTCGGGCCATTGTTCATGTTCACCGGCACGGTCTTGCTGATGCCGCGCTTCTGCACCGTCACCGTGCCGCGGGCGCTCACGCCGTTGTCGCAGGCGCGCATGACCCCGTCCTTGGCGGACCAGTAGCCGCTCGACGTACTCGTGCGCGCCCGCGCGTCGCCGGTGATGGGGCCGTCACGGTCCGGCGTGGTCGTCTGATAGTCGAGCCCGACGGACTCGCCACTGAACGTGCCGTCGTCGTTCAGCGTGATCCTGAGCGTCGTGTTGTTGTTGCGGGTAAAGCGCGTACTCCCCATGCGCCGGCTCAGCCACTCCATCGGCCCGCCGCCCGTCATTTCCCATTTGCCGACGAGACAGGCATCGATATGAACGTCGCCGGTCAGGCACGACTCGCAGGCGAGGTCGCGGTTCGCGCGCAGCGAAAGTGCTGCGTTCGTGTCGCCCGTGTGCAGCGCCATCACGCGATAGCGCGCGCGCCGCTCCGTGCGGCAGTCGGTGTTGGCGGGCCAGGCACCCCACGTCGTTCCGGGATCCTTGCGGATGGCAAGGTTCGTGCCGTCGGGCGTGAGCGTGTTTCCCCACTTGCCACATTCGTAATCCGTCCAGCCCGGCATGATGACGAACGGCTTCAGCGTGCGCCGCACCGTCGCCGAGCGGTTGATCGTCCATTGCTCGCCGTCGATCCGTGCGCCGAAACTGAGCACCGGCCCGTTCGGGTACTTGATCTTCCCGTCGTCGAAGTCTTGCGCGAACTGCAGCAAGTCGGCGTTCGAAATCATACTACGGATTGCCGCTCGCTGCGCCCCGTCGGACGCGCCGCTCGCCATGCGCCTCAGGAACGGCATCAGAGCGCCGAG
>CXWJ01009562.1_pt1 | contig 12919 bp, 6 predicted proteins | sample 590841 | NCBI WGS metagenome assembly CXWJ01 (sample SAMEA3498367, study PRJEB10139) | wastewater metagenome | biome: wastewater treatment plant; material: activated sludge | place: Austria | collected 2015-01-21 | reverse complement strand
TCCAACGACGACGACCGCGCCCGCAGCCGCCCCAGCGAGGCCTCCTGCAACGTTACCGGCCCGGCGGGCAACTGCCGGCTCAACAACTGATAGAGCAGCGCGCCCAGGGAGTAGACATGACCGGCGGCGCTGACCTCGCGCCCGGCCCGCTGCTCAGGCGGGCGATAGGCGTCGCGGTCATCTGCCGGCGGCGGTCGGCGGTCGGTGGGGATGAAGAGATCGAGCAGGACAAGCGATTCGTCGCTGGGCAGGGCGACGTTCTTGAGCCAGACGTTGTCGGGCTGGAGGTCGTGATGGAGCAGTTCCAAACGCTCGGCCAACACCAGGGCATCGGCCAACTGGCGCACGAGCTTCAGGGCGTAGAGGGCATTGACCTGGGTTTCGCGGCGGGCCAACTCGTCAAGCCGTTGAGAAAGGGGGATGCCATCGACGTAGGCCTGGGCCACATAGGGGTGGCCATCGGCCGTCTTGCCGATGTGGTAGATGGGTGCGATGTTGGGGTGACGGAGCTGGGTGACAGCGCGGGCGCGGTTGACAAAGCGCCCGGCAAAGGCGTTGTCTTCCGCCGGGCCGGGTCGCACAATGTCCAGCCGCACCAGTCGATCCTCATCGACGTCATAGGCCCGGTACAGGTCAGTATGGCGCTTCTCGGCGAGGCGTTGTTCTATCTTATACTGATCCAGCAGTTCTTCGAACAAGCTCGCGACAGCCATTGGTATTTTCGGCAATGCACTCGTCAGTTTCTTGGCTCCAACGACTCAATCGCCCGGCCGGCAGCCCAACCAGGCGCGTCCCTCAAGGGTTGGCTCTGCCATTCTAAACGAGTCATATAAAGGTTAATCTTAAGCTGCTCCTGTCCGCGCCACGTCTGGCCATGCCCACGACCGGCCGACCTTTAGTCAAATACCACGCGCAGGCCATAGGGATCGGTCGTGTTCGTCGGCCCGTCGTTGATGATCTGGATGATGTACTGGATCGACTGGCTCTGGCCATCCACGGCCGGGAGTGAGCCGAGGTTGACCGTCTTGTTGAGGGCCGAGTTCGGGTTGCGACCAAGCAGTTCCAGCGAGCCACACGCGCCCGACCATACGACCAACTGCCCGGCCTGAGGCACAAAGTTGGTCAGTTCGACACTGACGTTCCCCTGGCGCGGCAACTCAAAGCGAAAGACGTGCTGAGTTTCCTCAGGCTCAGGCGTATTGGGGTTCGGCCCCTCTGGCGGAAGGAAAGTGAACCGGCGGTTCAGTGATATGGGAAAGGCATTGCCGCAACTGCTGCCCACGGAAACGTCAGCCACACTTGGCATATAGGCAAATTGCCTGGGCAAGGTGGTGATGTTAACGGTGACGACCGCGCTGTCGGTCAGCGTGCCCGGGCTGAGGTCGTCATCCTTGGCCGTTGCGCTGATGGTGCGCGACTTCTGCTGGCCGGTTTGGCCGCTCACCACGGCCGAAAAGGAGCAGCCATAGGAAGCGCCGGACGGAATATCTACCGGCACGTTGCACGTCCCACGCTCGTCCAGGTTGCCCAACAGCTCGTCGCGCAATTCGGTCAGGGTGATCGTGTCCGAGGCGCTGGTGTTGTCTACGCGGACGTTAAAGGTCACGTTACGACTGGGCGGGGGAATCGAGGGCGGGTCGGCCGTGGCCGACAGGTTCATCGACGCCGGCACGTTGGTGATGGTCACCGTGCCGGTGGTCGTGGCCGTCCTGGTCACATTGCCATGCTTGCCGGTGGCCGTCAGGTTGACGGCAAAGAGTGACGGCTGACCGGCTACCACGGCCTCGAAAGAGCAGGCGTAACTGCCACCGGCGGGCGGGATGGTCGGCAGCGTCGGCCGCGGCAAGCACGAGTTTGTGGCCGCCGCGACGGCCGGATTATCGGGGTTGAGCAAGTTGCCAAACTTGTCCGTCGTCAGCGCGGTCAAGGTGATGGGCACACTACCGGAGTTGATCAGAACCACCTGAAACGTCACCGGCGCGCCAGGCTCGGCCACCGATGACGGCTGCGGCGTCAGCCCGGCGGTCATGTCCAGCAGTTCAACCCAGGCCACGTCGGCCGTGGTCAGCACCTCGCCGCTGGTCAGAGCCGTGGCCCGCACCGTGGCCACCGATGTCAGCGCCGTTTGCACAGCGGATTGCTGGCAAACGTAGTCAAAGCTGTCACTGGGGGCCAGGTTGACCGGCACCGCCGGATCGAAGTCGCAATCGTTCATCACGTCGTCATCGACAGTGATGTTGGTCAGGATGGTGTCGGGGCTGGTATTGAAGACGATGACGGTGAAGAGGGCCGTCGCGCCGGGGCGCACCGTCTGGGTCGTCGGCCGCTTGGTGATGCGCAGATCGGGCGACAAGACCCGAACGAAGGCATCGCCGACGTGGCTGTCCGTCGCGCCGCCGTCGGCCACGCCGGTCGCCTGGAGCGTATTGAGGAAGCTGTCTTCGACGTCGGCGCGGGAGCATGTGTAGCTGGCGCTCTGACCGGGGGCCAACGGGCCAAGGCCAGCGCGGTTGCACGATGGCGTAGTGGCGTTGGCAACGGTCACGGTTTGCAGCGTGACGGTTCCGGTATTGGTGATGCCGATGGTGAAGGTGGCATCGCCGCCGGCAAAGAACTCCTGCACCCGAGGCTTCTGGCCGACCAGAATGAGCGGCCCGGCGTCGACCGCGGCATCATCGGCCCGCGCCCCACCCCAGACCACGCCCCACGCCGCCAACACGACGACAACAACACAAAGCGCGACGAGAGAACTGTTACGACGACTCACGTTTCGGACTTCCTCAGAGTCGGCAGCCATCCCGTGAACGATGGCTGCCGACTCTCATACACTCAGTCGAACTTCTACCTCGGCGTCTTCACGCCGGTCTTACAGCCGCACCCATTAGGGGGCTGACGTTTCGATGCGCAAGGTATAGGGCGCGGAATCGCTGAACCGGCTGTCCGTGATGACCCAGATCAGGAACGGCCCCGCTTGACGTTGGCCCAGATCGATGATCTTGGTCGGTTCAAAGTTGCCGTTGTTCTGCAAGAACGTCGGCCCGGCGCAGTCGCCGCTGTAGATCACGATCTGGCCGCCGGCGCTGAAGTTGCTCAACACGATGCGCACTCGCGCCGCCGACGGCAGCGAGAAGCGATACCAGTCATTGGCATCGTCAGGCAGGAAGTAGTGATTGATATTGGGCATCAGCGCCAGGGCGTTGCAAGCGCCGTTATTCGGCTCGCCGGCCACAATCCGGTTCGAGACCGACGGCAGCATCAACTGGGTGCGCGGCTGGCCAATGATATTGATGGCCACTGAGTCGCTATCCTGCTCGGCATCGGCCGTGGCGGTGATGGTATGGGTGACGATGTCGCCCGTCTGCTTGCCGCTAATGGTGACGGGATAGACACAGGTGTAGCTGCCATTGCCGACGATGACACGCGGCAAGTCACAGGTACCCAGGCCATCGACGCTGCCCAGAATGGCATCGTTGAGCGCGTCCAGCGTCAGGTCGGTCGACATNNACAACCTGGAGCGGCGTGAAGTCGGCGACACTGACGATAGCCTCATCGGCTACGGACAGCTCGTGCCCTTCGTCGTCGACGACCACGGCAGTGATGATGTTGGTGAAAGCCGGCGGCTGCAAGATGAGCGTGACTTCATAGGAGCAAGAGCGCACCTCGCCGGCGGGAATGGCCAGATTCAGCCCGGGGCATGTGTTGGCGCTGACCTGCCCGTTGCCGGCATTCAGCAGATTGCCGTGGGCGGCGCTGGTCAGGCTGTTGAGGGCCATGGGCACGTTGCTGACGTTGGTCATCGTCAGGCTGAACTCGACCGTCGTCGGCTGCCCGGCCAGAATCTGGAACGGGTCAGAGAACGCCTCCAGGGTCAGGTCGATGACACCAATCTCGGCGATATCGAAGTCACCCGTCTCGCTGATGCCCTCGATCTTGCCGGTGGCGCGCACCTCGATTTCAAACGACGCCTGAACGTTGGTGATGGTGCAGGAGTAGACCTTCTGCTGCCCGGGGTTCAGATTGCCGACGACAAAGTCGCAAGCCGGCGCGGGCACATCGGCCGCCGGCTGCTGCATCCCGCCGGCCACCTGCACCAGATCGTAGTCCACAAAAGCCTTGACCTGGACGTCCTTGACGTTCGCCTCGCTGGGGTTGACAACGGTCACATTGAAGACCGCGTTTTGCCCCTTCACGAGCGTGTCGCCCACCGCGGGATCGGGCGCGATGTTGATGGTGATGTCGCGCAAGACGCGCACCACCGCCTCGTCATCAGCCGTTACCTGGGTATTCTTCTGTGCGTCGATGCCCCTGACCACCACTTCGTTGTCGATACGCTGCGTCACGTTCGTCGCCACACAACCGTAGGCGGGCAGGCTGGCCCCGGCGGCTAAGGAGGCGAAGGTACGGTTGCAGTCAGGAACCGCGGCCGACGTAACCTGGATGTTGTTGAGGGCCACGTCACCGGTGTTCTGGATGACGACGGTGAAGACAGCCGTCTCCCCCTTGGCTACGGTCTGAATGGCCGGCGTTATCGTGACGGCCACGCGCGGGATGATGACGTCGACGGTAGAAATGGCGTCGTTGCTATTGTCCGCGCCGTCGTTGACGTTGAACTGCACGTTGCGCGCCGTCGAATCGGGGTTGGTCACGTCGGCGTCGATGCGATACTTGACGGTACGCAACACCTTCTCATAGTTGGCGATGGTGTCTGTGCCGCTCAGGAACAGCGTGCCGATACCAGCGTTGTAGCTGATCTGGATGTTGGTGCCGCTGGCGTCGGCGCTCAGAATCTCCTTGGCCCCGTTCTTCTGGTTGAGGAGCATCACCTTGGCGCCGGCCATCGTCTCGCTGTCGATGTCGCTGATGTCCAGACCGGCCCCGACGATGACCACGTCGGCNNTCAAGGTTGGGCGCGTCGTTCTGGGCATTGACGATCAGGCTGACAGTTGCCGGGTCGGAGTAAACCGTGCCGTCGTACCCCTTCCAACCCATCGAGTCCGTCCCCGACCAATCGGCATCGGGCACATAGCGCAACTGGCCCAACTCGCCGACGTTGATCTGCTCGTTGAGAGCCACGTCGTTGTTGTTGCGCCGCAACACACCGTGAGTCGGCAGGGCGGTGATCTGAATCTTTTGCAGCGTGTCGCCGTCCACGTCGCTGAAGGCGTTGATAAAGTCTTGCGACTGGAAGAGGATGTTCACTCCCTCATCGCCTGTCATCTCGAAGTTGCTGACGATCGGCTTGTCGTTCTGCGACGTGACCGAGATGGTTACCAGCGCCGAGTCGGCGGCGTAGTTGGCACCGTCGGAGCCGTTCCACTCGAACGCCGTGTCGCCCTGATTCCAGTTCGCCGCGGGCACAAACGTCAGATCGCCCAGATTGGCCACGGGAATCTCCGTGCCCGACGTGACGTTGACGCCATTGAGCCGCAGCGTGCCGTCGGACGGCAAGGAGTCGATGCGCACCTTCACCAGCGGGTCGTTGTCGGGGTCTTCGAAGTGGGAAGCAAAGGTATTGGCCGTAAAGTTGACCGCCTGATCTTCATTGGTGGTCAGGTTGATATTGCTCAGCACCGGCAGGTCGTTGGCAGCGCCAACGGTCACGGTGAAGCTGGTCGAGACGGTGCCGTTGTCGGTGTCCTTGGCCTGCACGGTCAGGTTGGCCGTGCCGGAGGTATTGGCCTTGTAATCCAGCGTCAATGTGGCCGACGAATCGGTGACGTTGATCGTTACGCCATCGAAGAGGCCGGCGTTGCTATTGGCAGTGACGGTATAGGTCATCTCCAGGTCGGCGTCTTCCTTGTCGGCAAAGGCGGCCATGAGATTGATGACGGTGTTGGGGGCGTCTTCGTCCACGTTGACGTCGGCGATGCCATTGGTCGTCGGCAGGTCGTTGACGGCGTTGACGGTCACCTTGAAAGTGGTCTGCACCGATAGCCCGGCGCTGTCGGTGGCCCGGACGATGACGTCGGATTTGCCGTTGGCATCCGGCGCATAGTCGAGCACAAGGTAGCGATCGCCGCTGATCGTCGGGTCGGGGTCGAACAGACCGGGGTTAGTCACACTGCCGGCAACGACGCTAAACGTCAGCGCTTCATCGCTGTCTTCGGCGTCGGCAAAGACGTCGTAGAGATCGATGTTGGAAGTGGCCGCGTCTTCGTTCACCGTCTCGGTCACGGTGGCCGGGCCGGTGGGCGCGTCGTTGATGTCGACCTTGAACGTGTCGTCGCCATTGGCGCCCTCACTGTCAAAGGCGCGGATAGTGATGTTGGCCTCGCCGCCGGAGCCGCCGGCGTTAAAGGTCAGGGTCAGTGTGCCAGCGTCGTTGTTGACGGCTGTCGTCACCAGCGACGGGTTGCTATTGTTCTGCACGACGAAGCTGAGGGCCGAGTCGGGGTCTTCGTCGTCGGAGAAGTAAGACCATAGATTGATAACCCGCGGCGCGGCGCCCTCGTTGACAATGACGTCGGGGATGCCCGTCGACTTGGGCGGGTCGTTCTCTTCCGTCAGGTTGACAGTGATGGTCGCGCTACCGGTTTTGCCGGTGTTGTCCTGCACCTGCACGCTGAACTGAATGGAAGGCTTGCTTTCGAAGTCCAGCAGGCTGCTATTGGCAACAGTCAGTTGGCCGCTGTTCGTGCCGATGTCAAAGGGGGTCGGCGCGCCCAGGATGGAGAAGGTCAACGTGCCACCCTCGGGATCGCTGGCCGTGACGGTGCCGACAACCGTGCCATTGGTCGCCGCCTCGGAGAGGGTAAAGGTAGCTGGGGTGACAACGGGGTTTTCCGGCACGTTGGTGAGGTTGACTTGAACGAGGGCCGTGTCGGTCAGACCGCCTTCGTCCTCAATCTCGACCGTCATGTTGTAAGAGGCCACCGCCTCAAAGTTCAACTGCGCGCCGGGAGCCACGGTGATCTTGCCCAGACTGTCGATGTTGAACAACCCGTCGCCGCTGCCGCCGGTGATGTCGAAGGTGTGGGAGTCGTTGGTGTCGCCGTCCGTATAGACCAGAGTGCCGACAGCCGTGCCAGCTGTGCTGTTTTCGGGCACACTAAACGTCTGGTCACCCATCACCGGGGCCTGGTCTGACTGGTCGATCAGGTTAATGGTGATGGTCGCTTCGCTGCTCTGCGGCTCGGTGTCGGTCACACGCACTTGCAGGGTAAAGCTCTTCTTGACCTCATAGTCGAGGAGCGTGCTGTCCTTGACGGTGATGACGCCGGTTGACGCATTGACCGAGAAGGCCGCCTCACCGTCGCCGCCGACGATATCGTAGATCAAAGGTTGTCCTTCGGGGTCGGCCGCGGTGATCTGGCTCGGATTGGGGGACAAGCCGTTGGCAGTGTTCTCGGCGATGCTCTTGGTCTGATTGCCGATAATGGGCGCGATGGCCCGCGCCGGCGCGGTGATAAGCAGCGCCAGCAAGAAAGCGGCAACAATGGATACAGTGGTCAAGTAGGTGGCTTCTCTCTTCATGATGCTCCTGCACTCCTCGGTGCGCCGGGGCCTGTGCGGCCCGACGGCTCTTCCCGGCCGGCGCTGCGGCCAGGCCGGGACAGCACGCCCGGCCCAAAAGGAAGACGCCAAATCTATGTTATCGTCTTATGCCCAAACCGACGGTTAAAATGCAGTGAAAAGTTATGTCGGGTGGCTTCCCCGAATAGACGCGCCGGACAGGCCCTGTACGGACGCGCACGAGAATTGTGCCCGGTTTCGAGAGGGGACGCGGGAGTTCTAATTGGGCTCTTACGAGACAACGCGCCAGAGTGCATTGCCGGGTGTGAGTCAGAGCTACGGGGGTGGCGGCGCGGGAGCCGTGGCCGTCGGCGGATCGGTCACAGGCGTTTCGGTCGGCGGCTCCGGCGCGGGCGTGTTGGTCGGCGGCCCCTGTGGTGTGGCCGACGGTTGCACCGGGTCGGGTGTTGTGCCGCCCGAGGTGGGTGCGGGCGGCGGTGGGTTGGTCGGTGGGGCGGACGGCGGTGTCGGCGTGCGCGGCACAGCGGCCAGTGGCACCCATAGCGGCTGCCCAACACTCAACAGGAGGCTCGTCAGGCAGTTGACCTCTATCAGCGTCTCGACCTCCAGGTTGGCCCGCTCGGCCAGGTCCGACAGGGCGTCCCCTTCGCGCACGTTGTAGACCACCCAGCCGGGCGGCGGCGAAACGACGCAGGCCTCAACCGTGACGGTGGCCGTCGGCGTGCCCGGTTCGGGCGTGGCCGCGGCCGTCGGCTCGGCGGCGCGAATGACGATGGGGACGAGGTCGCTCTCCACCTGCACGTTGCCGCCGTCGATACTCTCCAGACGCACCTGCCACGTCAGATCTTCGCCCGTAGCCGGGATTTCATCACCGGACACAGCCAGGCGGTAGGAGATACCGTTGTTCGGCTCGGTCAGCGCGCCGAGTTGATACTCACTTTCGCCGTCGATCAGATAGACGGCAAAATGCTGTCCCGGTTCGGGCAGCGTCGGCCAGTACCAGTCGAACGTGACGGTGTCTTGCAGCGTAAATTCGCGCCCCGGCCCCGGCGACAGCACCGTGACCATTGAGCTACCGCTCGGTTGTTCCGTCGGTAACTCAACCGTCGACGTTTCGGTGGGCGCGGCCGTCGCGCCGGCCTCGGTCGGCCCGCCGACAATCGCGTCGTCGGGCGTGTTCTGGACGGCAGGCGTCTCTCCGGCTGCCTCCGCCTGGCCGTTGCGCGCCCCGCGCAGAGCCAGGAAGCCCAATAGTCCTAGCACGAGTAGGGCGACAGGGATGATGTAGACAAGCGGCCGGTTACGCTTGGGCGCGCCCCAGCCGGTAGCTTTGGGCAGCTCCTGCTCGGAAAAGATGGCCGTCTCGATGGCGGTGATCAGTTCGTCGGCCGTTTCGAAGCGGCTCCACTCCTGCCGCCAGAGGCAGTTGCGCACCAGCCGGTACGTCTCGCCGGCCAGCCCGGGGCGAGCCTCTTCGAGCGGCTCTTCCTTGGGCATGTTAGCCTGGGGGAAGATGTCGAAGGGCAACACCGGCAACTTGGGCCGATGGCCGCTCAGCAGTTCATAGAGGATGATGCCCAGCGAGTAGATGTTGCTGCGCCGGGTCAGTTGCTTGCCTTCCAACTCTTCGGGCGAGGCGTAGTCGAGCATCTCGCTCTCGGCACCGTTGACGCCCGGCGCGGCCGGGCTTAGCACGACCGGCAGGCCCAGGTCGATCAGCACCGGCGTGCCATCCTCGCGCACCATGACGTTATCCGGCCGCAGATCGTGGTGGATGAGGCCGGCGGTGTGGGCCACGCCCAGGGCGTGGGCAATTTGCTTGGTCAGCTCCAGGGCTTCAATGACCGGCATCGGCTGGCCGTGGCTCAGCTCGGCCAGCTTGTCGGCCAGGGTTGTGCCGGGGAAGTAGTCGATGACGGCATAGGGGAAGCCGTCGTCGGTGGTATCTGAATCGCTAACGACAGCGATGGATGGGTCTTTGAGTTGCGAGACCGTCTCCATGCGGCGGCGAAAGCGGGCGGCCAGATTCTCGTCTTCGTCGGTCGTCGTCCGCAGCACCTCCAGAAAAACGAGACGCTCCAGCTTGACGTCACGCGCGAGGAACAGATCGCTGGCCTTGCGGGCCGCGATGTGGGATTCGATCTCGTAGTTGCCTATCTGTTGCCCAGACAGGTTTTCCTTATCCCTTGCCACCATTCTTAGCTTACTTTCGCCGGTTCGCGTCGCTATGCGGGGGTCATCCGGCGGGCCAGGAACAGCGCCCAACGATGGCCCTCGATCCCCTCTAGCGTACTATTAACCACCACAAAATGCAATGGTTGCGCGCGTAATAGTCCCACCGGACAGCACGCAACCCCGGTTGCCCCTGGCGCGCCGCTCAGCCGTCCATGGCGATGATCGCTCGCGCCTCGCTGACGGCGATTATCGCCCCGGTCGATTCATCCTCCAAGACGACTTCCCAACGGAAGTCACCCGCTTCGCCCACGGGCACGCGCAACTGGTAGGCGCGCCCCAGATTGAGTTCGTCCACCTGCCCCAACGGGCGGCGGCGGTCAGTGGCGACGAGATANNGCGCGGAAGCGGCTGCCGGCCGGCGGGCCGTACACGTCGATGCTGCCGGGCGCGAAAACGGCGCTGGCTGCGGCCGTGGCTGTGGCCGTCGGCTCCAGGCCGGCCGCGCCCCAGGGCGTTGCCAATCCTACCAGCATCTCGGCCGCGGTCGCGATTGGGGGCGCGTCCGGTGGGCGCGTCGCCGGGGTCGTCGCGCTCGGGCGGGCGGCTACGGCTGTGGCCGGCGCGCTTGGCGCGGCCTGTTGGCCCAACCAGAACCAACCGCCCAAAGCGGCCAGAAGCAGGATGGGCACGGCCAACGTCCGGGCCAATCGCTGCCGCGCAGGTTCCGCCGTCTTAGCGTCGTCCACCAACAGCCTCGGTTCGTCTCACCACTCTTGTGAAGTTTAGCACAAGTGGCGCCCAGAGCGAAACTGTTCAATCAAGGATCAACTCCTCACGTCCGGCCAGCGTGGCCTCGATGTGGTCGATGACGATATCAAGGTGGTGCGGCTGGTGGACGAAGTCGAGTTGCTGGGTGCGCAGAGTCAGCACCGGGCAGAGGTCGAAGGCGGCGAGCCACTCGCGGTAGAAGGTATCGAGCAGGGCCAGATAGTCGGCGGTGATACCGGCTTCGATCGGCCGCGCTCGCTGGCGAATGCGCTCCATCAGCACCGGCACGGGCGCGGTCAGATAAATGAGCAGGTCGGGCCGGGGTAAGTTGGCCACCACCAGCTCGAACACCGTGCGGTACGCCTGATAGTCGCGCTCGTTGAGGTTGTTCATGTGATGCAGCACCCGGGCGAAGATGTGGGCATCTTCATAGATGCTGCGGTCGACGATGGCCGACTGCGGACTATGGGCCAGGAGCAAGTGCTGTTGGGCGCGGTGGCCCAGAAAGAAGACTTGCAAGTGGAACGACCACTGGCGCATGTCGGCGTAGAAATCGGCCAGATAGGGGTTGTCGGCCACCGATTCGAAGCCCGTCATCCAGCCCAGACGCGCGCCCAGACGCTCCGTCAGTGACGTCTTGCCCACACCGATGTTGCCCGCCACAAGGATGAAGCGCTTGGTCATGAGGCGTAGATTGTAGCCGGTTGGCAACCGTTGGCAATTGCGGCAATTGGCAATTGCGGCAACAAGTGGCACAATGCCGCCCATGTTTGTCGTCGTCATGGGCGTGTCGGGTAGCGGGAAGTCGACCATCGGCCGTCTCCTGGCCCAACGGCTGGGCTGCTCGTTCTACGACGGCGACGATTATCACCCCCCGGCCAACGTGGCCAAAATGGCTGCCGGCCTCCCGCTCGACGACACCGACCGGGCCGGCTGGCTGGCGGAACTGGCGCGGTTGATTGCCGAGGGGCTGGCGCGCGACGAGGACGGCGTCATCGCCTGTTCGGCCCTGAAGCGGCAGTACCGCGACGTCCTATGTATCGATCGTCAGCGCGTGCGCTTCGTCTACCTGCGCGGCGACTTCGCCGCCATCTGGGCGCGGCTGCAAAGCCGCAAGGGGCACTTTATGAAGGCCCCCATGCTGCAAAGCCAGTTCGATGCCCTGGAAGAGCCGGAAGGGGCCGTGGTCGTCGATACGTCGCTCGAACCCGTCCAGGTTATCGACCGCATCCTGGAGCAACTTATGGCAAGATCACCCGCACTGGGCCTGCTGGGGCTGGGCGTCATGGGCCGCAGCCTGGCCCTCAACTTTGAGCGCCACGGTTACCCGGTTATCGGTTACGACCCCGCGCCGCGCCTGCCGGCCGACTTCAGCGTGCGCGTGGCCGGTTCCGTGGCCGAGCTTGTCGCTGCGCTGACGCCGCCGCGGGTCGTGCTACTGATGGTTCCCGCCGGCGCGGTGGTTGATGCGGCCATTGCCTCGTTGCGCCCCCACCTGTCGCCGGGCGACATCATCATCGACGGCGGCAACTCCTACTTTACCGACACCGAGCGGCGGGCGGCCGAACTGGCCACCGATGGGCTGGCGTTCGTCGGTCTGGGCGTCTCCGGCGGCGAGAGCGGCGCATTGTGGGGGCCGAGCCTGATGCCTGGCGGCTCGCCCGCGGCCTGGGCGCACGTCCGGCCGCTGTTCGAGTCCATCGCCGCCGTGGCTGCCGACGGCGCGCCGTGCGTGGCCTGGATGGGGCCGGGCGGTGCGGGCCACTACGTCAAGATGGTCCACAACGGCATCGAGTACGGCGACATGCAGCTCATCGCCGAGATCTATGATCTGCTCCACCGCGGCGCGGGGCTGACGAACCGCCAACTGGCCGACATCTTCGACCGCTGGAACGAAGGGGCGCTGCGCTCCTACTTAATCGAGATTACCGGCCACGTCCTGCGTCGCATCGACGAGGCGACGGGGCAATCCCTGGTCGATGTCATCATGGACATTGCCGGGCAAAAAGGCACCGGCCGCTGGACGAGCCAGATCGCTCTGGAAGTGGGCGCGCCCACGCCGACGATCAACGCCGCCGTGGTTATGCGCCTGCTCTCGGCGGCCAAGACGACGCGCGTGGCGGCGGCGCAACGCTACGGCGGCCCGGCGCGCTACACGGGCGACGTAGCTCCCCTGGTGGCCGCCGCCGAGCAGGCGCTGCTGGCGGGCAAGATCACTGTCTACGCCCAGGGCATGAGCCTGCTGCGGGCGGCGGCCGAGACGTACGGCTGGGGGCTGGAGTATGCGGCCATCGTCCGCGTCTGGCGCGCCGGCTGTATCATTCGCGCCGATCTGCTGAATGAGATCGCCGCGGCCTTCGAGCGCCAACCGGCGCTATCGCATCTGCTGCTGGACGACGCCTTTGTGCGGCTGTTGAGCGATACCCAGGCCGGCTGGCGCGCAGTGGTCAAAACGGGGGCGGAACTGGGCATCCCGCTGCTGGCCGTGGCCGCGGCGCTGGGC
>CXWJ01003820.1_pt1 | contig 12920 bp, 10 predicted proteins | sample 590841 | NCBI WGS metagenome assembly CXWJ01 (sample SAMEA3498367, study PRJEB10139) | wastewater metagenome | biome: wastewater treatment plant; material: activated sludge | place: Austria | collected 2015-01-21 | reverse complement strand
TCCGCGCCCACCGATATGGTCCACGGCCGCACCGACACGGCTTTCTGCGTGATTGCCCAGGGCAGCAAGGAAGTTCTATTGGGCGACGACCGCTACCGGTATGATCCCGCCCACTACCTGCTCACCACCGTGGAGCTACCCGTCGTCAGCCAGGTCGTCGAAGCGTCGCCGGAGCGGCCGTACCTGAGCCTCCGCCTGGACCTCGATCCTGTTCTCGTCGGCTCGGTCATGGTCGAGGTCGGCCACGCCACGCCACGCCGCCGGACGGACGTGCGGGCCATCGACGTCAGCCCGCTGGACGCCAACTTGCTCGACGCCGTGGTGCGCCTGGTCAGGCTGATGGACTCGCCGGCCGAGGCGCGTGTCCTGGCCCCCGGCATCGCCCGCGAGATCGTCTACCGGCTGCTGGTGGGCGAGCAGGGCGACCGGTTGCGCCACGTCGCCATCCTGGGCGGCCAATCCCACCGCATCGCCCGGGCGATTGAGCAGTTGCGCAATGAGTTCGACCGGCCGCTACGCATCGAGGACATCGCCCACGAACTGGGCATGAGCGTCTCCGCCTTCCACCACCATTTCAAAGCGGTGACGGCCATGAGTCCCTTGCAATTCCAGAAGCAGTTGCGCTTGCAGGAAGCCCGCCGGTTGCTTGTCGTCCAGGGTCTCGACGCGGCCAGCGCCGGCTATCGCGTGGGCTACGACGACGCCTCGCACTTCAACCGGGAGTACAAAAGGCAGTTCGGCTTGCCGCCCATGCGCGACGTGGAACGACTGCGCGAAACGGCTGCCCGCCCCAATTAATGAGTCTATTGAATTTCGATGGCCGCCCGGACGAAGCGGTCGGCACCGGCCAGTACGCGATAGCGCAGCCCAAAGGCCGACTCGATATCGCACAAGGCGCGAAATTCATGCGTGACGCCGTATGTCGATCCCAGCTCATCGAAGAGGATGACGTCACCTTGTTTAAGGTGCGGCATCAGGGTGCTGAGTACGAACAGGGTAGCGCTGTAGAGGTCGGCGTCCAGATGGACGACAGTGCGCCGGTTCAACCGGTAGCGTTCGAGAAATCCGACGAGAGTATCCTGGAAGAGGCCGACTTCCAGTGACACGCGGCTGTCTTTGAAATCCGGCAACTGCCCACCGGCCGAAAAGGTGCCCGGCGGCAATCCGACCCAGGATTCAGGCAATCCGGTGAAGGTATCGAAGCCAACGAAGCGCGCGCCGGCATCGGTGTTGTGGGCGAGCCACCACCGCAACGATTCTCCGTGAAAAACGCCGAACTCCAGGAAATCGATACTCCCACCCAGGCCATGTTTATCGATCAAGTATTGATATTGGAGGTAACGGTCGGAGAAGACAGGTGTGTTGGCGGCCCTTATCCGGCACCATTGGTTATGCTTCGGCCGGTAGATCGCCCTGTTGAAGAACTCCTCAAACGGCCCAACCAGATCGTAAAGGCGATTCTTCAGCGTCGGTCGCCACGTCTCCGTGGAATAATTGGTGGTCATATAACTGTCGGCGCTCATGGTCAGTAGGTGGTTTCCCCAAAGGATGGTACGCAGGCGGGATGGTAACATAAGACCAGATACCCGTCAATCGGGGCAGGCGTGGGTGTCAGGGACGAAGGGAGCGGTTTGAAGCACCGGCCTATCCTCCAGTTTGGCAAACATCGCCCGATCCGTTAGGATCGCTATCTTAAGCAGGCCCCCCTATGAATACCCTCCAACGGCTGCTCAGCAATACGGCCTTTGCCCTCATCGCCAACCTGGTCGCCAAGAGCGGAACCGGTCTTCTTTTCATTCTCGTCGGCCGCAATCTTGGCCCAACCGCGTCGGGGGTCTACAGCCTGGGTACGACCTTCTTTACTATCGTCTTCGGGCTTTCAGCTCTGGGGCTGCATGAATTATTTGTCCGTCAGGTCGCGCCGCGCCGTGGGGAGAGCGCCCACTACTTCGTTCACTACTTGGGCCTGCGCCTCCTCTCTTCGCTGCTAACCTATCTCCTACTCCTCCTCTGTCTGTACTTCATTTTGCCCTATAGCCGGGAAACGGCACAGGTTATCCTCATCATGTCTCTGGCGGCTATTCCAGAAGCTATCAGCGACATCTGCGGTGCGCTTTTTGAAGCGCATGAGCGCATGGCCACACCGGCGTTTGTTTCCCTCGTCACCAGCCTCATCAAAATTGGCGGCGGATTCTGGCTTTTGCGGCAAGGCCGCGGGGTCAACGACATCGCCTGGTTGATGGTCATTGCCGGGGCAGTCGGGATGCTCATCTACCTGCCGGCGCTGTTCGGATTTTTTCGCCGCGCGGCTCAACCCTTGCGCGTCAAGCCCGATCTGCCCTTTGGCCTCGGCCAGTTGCGCCAGACGCCCGGATTTTTTGTCATCTATCTTTTCTCCGTGGTCGATTACCAGGCCGACGTTTTTCTCATCTCCCTGCTGCTGACTGAGACAAGCCTGGGCCTCTACAGCGCCGCCATGACCATTACCCTGGCTATCTCGCTTCTGGCTTTCGCCGTCCGGGTGGCTATCTATCCGGTTATGACGCGTTACGCCGCGACCGCGCCGGAAAAACTGGCCTTGCTTCATCACAAAGCCAACCAATACCTCATCGTCGTGGCCCTGCCCATCGCCGCGGGCGTGTGTCTGTTGGCGCGACCGATTATCACGCTCATCTTTGGTGAAACGTTCGCGCCGGCCGTGCCGGTCTTGCAGATTTCGGTCTGGGCGGCCGTTTTCATTTTGATCACTGTGCCCAACGCCCGGTTGATGCTGGTCAGTCATCGTCAGAATGTTTCGGCGCAACTGACCGGGGCNNGCCACGTTGTTCCTGGGCATCCATCTCTATGTGCGGGCCAATCTACTGCGCAGCAGCTTCCTGCCGCTGCTGCCGCGCCCGTTGCTGGCGACGGCGCTCATGGTCGCGGCCATGTGGCCGGCGCGGGAGCTGCCCTTGATCGCCCCGCTGCTCATCGGGATAATCGTCTATGCCGGGGCGGCGCTATTACTAGGCGTGGTGCCGGCCGGTGATCTGGTATACTGGCGGCAGGCCTTGCAATCCGGCTTGAGAGAAAGAATAGAACGGGGTTAAGCACACGTTCCAAAGCCGGATTAGGTGTTGACCAGTTGGCCGGTATGCCCGGTGGCCGGCGAATCAGCCTGTTTTGCCTGCCTCCCAGCCTCATTATCACCCGATTTACTCCCGTAAATACTCCAAACGGGTGATTGATCCCCGCCCGGGAACAACCTATACTACCCTTCGTATGAACGCTCGTAGTCTAATCATCTGTAATAGGAGATAAGCATGTCCAAGAAGTTTCTCACTGTATTAGTGTTACTGGTGGTCGTTTTGACCACCTTCAGCCTGGTGGCGGCGCAAAGCGGCCAACTACCCGGCTCCGGCTGGCTCTCCGGCCAGAATATCCAGAACCTCGGCACGGACACCTCGTCGATCGTCTTCACGGCGTACGGCACGGACGGCACTGCCTATAGCTGTGGCTCCAAGTCCGCCGCGCCTGGTGCGGCCGTCAATTTCCTGACGAATGTAGACTGCGATTCGGTTCCGGCCGGCTTCGTCGGTTCGGCTGTTGTCAGCGCCGACCAGCCCATCGCGGCCGTCGTCAACGTGACCAACCGAGGCGTGGGTACGGCCTCCGGCCATTACACGGGTACTGACAGCGCCAATGTCAATACCTCAATCGCCTTCCCGTTGTTCAAGAGAGATTATATCGGACGGACAACCACTTTTTACGTGCAAAACGCCAGCACGAATCCCAACACCATCACAGCTACCTTCCGCGTCGGCGCCAGCACCTTCCCGAAGGTCTACCCCAACGTTCCGGCTAATGCGATGGTTGTGATCAGCCCAATTGACGCCAACACCCCGGCCGGACAGTTTGGCGCCCTGACAGTGACGGGAACAGGCCCTCTGGCCGGCACGTCGCTGGAGCACGAGACCTCTGCGCCGGTGGCCACGAACATGCAGGCATCGCGCGCCTTTACCCCGAACGAATACGATGATGTCGCTTACTGCTCGCTGGTGCGCAACGCCCATACGGCTAACGAACAGACCACCGGCCTCCAGGCCCAAAATGTCAGCGGCAGCCCGCAGACGATCACGGTCGATTACGTCTACAAGATCGGCAACGGCCCGACCCAGACCAAATCCGTGACCAGCCCAGTACTGGCCGATGGCGAGGCGTTCAACTTCTATAGCGGCCACGCGACGAACGGTATCCCCGTCGGTGCCCTTGGCTCCGCCAAGGTCAAAGGCGACAGCAATGGCAATATCGCCGTCGTTGTCAGCGATCGCGGTTGGAAAACCACCAATCCCCTCCGCTTGACGACTTACTCCTGCGCGCCTCTCAACAGCGCGACCACCAAGGTATCCCTGCCCCAGTACAAAGAGTTCTTCGGCGGCAATAGCTCGGGACTTCAGGTTCAGAACGTCGGCACCAGCGCGGCGACGGTGACGGTGACCTACTACCCCACCCAGCCGAGCATCCTAAGCCCGGTTGTGTTGTCGCACAGCACGCCCATCCCGCCGAACGGCAATCTCATCTTCTTCAACGTGTCGACCCCCCAAGCCGGGATCACCACAGTCTCTGGGGTCGCCGCTACCCTGTTCAACACCGTTGGCGGCGTCACCATCACGTCTAACCAGCCTATTGTCGCTACCGTTAACGAGGCCAGCTTCGCCCCGAACCCCAGCGGCCAGGACACCAAGAACTACGAAGGCTTCAACCAATAAGCCGATCCGTCGCTACGAGTGAGTAAGATAGAAGCCACCTTAGGGTGGCTTCTATTTTTTTGACGTTGCGGGTAGAATGGATGTCATGCGATCGAGAATGAAACCCAACCTGATGATCATCCTGTGCGCCCTTGCGGCGTCTTTGCTCTTGTCGGCCGCCTGTGGGCCGGGGGCCAACCAGGCCGAGGCCACGATTGCCCCGGTGCTGGAGAGTGCCCCGACAACGAATCCCGGGGCAGCCGTGGGCACGGCTGCCGTGGGCACGGCTGCCGTGCCTACCGCGCCGCCGGCCGGCGAAGCTTATCCGCCGGCCGCGGCCGCGCCGGCCGAAGCCTACCCCAGCGATCAGGCCGCGCCGTCGACCGTCGCCCCCGAGGCCTATCCCTCGGTCGTGGAAACGTTCCAGGAGCCGCGCTTCCGCATCGACCAGCCGGTGGCGGCCAACGCCACCACCATTACCGGCCAGGCCCCGCCCGGCACATCCCTGGCGGTGATGGACGTGACCTATAACGGCGCGTTGCTGGGCACGGGCCGCAGCGACGACAGCGGCCGGTTCACCATCCCCGTCACCGGGCTGGTGGCCGGCAACCGCATCGGCCTGGCTGTCGGCGAACTGGCCGAGGGGCAGACACTCAGCCAGATGGCCGAACAGTTCTTCCCCTATCGCGGCGAGGGGTTTATGAACCTGCCCAACGTGGGCATCTTCTTCGACACCGTTCAGGTCGCGCCCTAGTCATTTACCGGGCGGGTCGTTCCCCGGTGAGCGACCCGCCCGCCCCCCTTCATGTCGATCCTGCTCGTCAGTCTGCCGGTTCTGGCCGTCATCATCCTCGCCAACCTGATCACGGCCCGCGGCGGCAACAGCGCGCGGGTGGCCTTCAATTTGCTGCTGTTCATGGCCCATCTTCTGCTGCTGGCCGTCGGGGTGGCTCTCCTTGTCCGGCCGGCCCTATGGCTGGCCGCCACTGCCGGGCAGGAATTTCTCAGCGGCGCGGCGGTCGGGCCGGCTTTGATCGGCATCGGTCTGTGGGGTATGCTCGTCACACTGAAGCCGGCGCGGCGGGCGCTGGCGCGCGTGTTGCCCGCGCTGGAGCCGGAATCGCCGGTGCACACCCTGGCCCTGGTGGCCGTGGGCTATCTGCTGGGCAACGCCGCCCTATCGCTGGCCCCCGGCGCGCTCGACGCGCTGGCGGCCGGGGTCGAAGTGACGCTACTCGACGTGCTGAGCCAGCAGTTTGTCTTTGTGCTGGCCGCATTCGCCGGGGCCGGGCTACTGACGCGGCGCGAACCGGCGGCGCTCAATGAGCGCCTGGGCCTGACGCGGCCGACGACCGCCCAGGTTTGGACCGGCATCCGCTGGATGGTGTTCTTCGTCTTCCTGCAGGGCTGCATCAGCCTCACCTGGGCGCTGCTCGACCCGACCCAGGCCGAACAACTCAGCGGCGTGAATGAGGCGCTCCTGGGCAGCTTTGACACGGTTTGGGAGTGGTTCCTGCTGGCCGCCGCCGCCGGGTTGGGCGAGGAGTTGCTCTTCCGCGGCGCGCTCCAGCCCATCTTTGGCATCCTGCCCACCTCGCTCATCTTCGCCGTCTCCCACGTCCAGTATGGCCTGTCCCCGGCCACGCTGGCCATCTTCCTGCTCAGCGTCATCCTGGGCATCATCCGCCGGCGCAGCAATACGACGGTCGCCATCTTCGTCCACGCCGGCTACAACTTCATTCTGGGGTTGCTCAGCCTGCTGGCCGTCTATCTGGAATCGGTTATCTCTCAGGGCGCGTTCTAGTCCGGGCGCTCATAGACTGCGCGCCGCAGTTCGGCAATGAAGGGCAGGGTGCGGTGCTTTTCGGCATAATCCAGCCCATAGCCGACAACCCACACGTCGGGGATGGTGAAGCCCAGATAATCCATCGCCGGCGCGTCGAGATCGGGACGATCCATAGGGTTGCCCGTCGCGGCGCGGGCTGCTATAATGTTGCTTGCATCGGGGCATGGCGCAGCTTGGTAGCGCGCTTCAATGGGGTTGAAGAGGTCGTGGGTTCGAGTCCCGCTGCCCCGACAGTTGTGAACGCCGCGTCAACCGACGCGGCGTTTGTTGTCCTAATTCCGGGTGCGTTATGAGTAATAGAGTACTCCGCGTTCGTCGCGCGGTCATGCTGGCCTTGTCGCTGCTGGGCGTCGTCCTCATCGCCGTCGCCGCCGCCGCCGAATGGCTCGATCTGGGATTGACGCCCGGCTTCGGCGTGCTACAGACCTTCTTTTTCCTCCTGGGCATCACCAGCCTGACCATCGCCGTCTATCTCAATCTGGGAACCCTGCGGCCACCCGACGCGCCGCGCTCGTTGCAAGCCGACATCGGCCTGCGGCTGTCGCTCACCGGGCTGGTGCTGTGCTACGTCTCGGGTTTCGCCGATCTGATCCGCATCGGCACCCACGTGCAGCCGGGTTTCGAGCGGCCGTTCATCGGCCCGCTGCAACTCGGCGGGTTAGGCCTGGGGCTGCTGGTGTTGTTGCTGGGGATCGGGCTGCACTACACCAGCCGCGGCCAGCGCCCGGCCTCCTCGCTCGAATTTATCCTCAACGGCAAGAACGGCGACAAACAGGAATAGCGAGACGGGCCGCCCGGTTTATTGCAGGCCGCTCAACTCGAACGGCTGGCTCAGCAGCGTGAAGACGGCCGACGCCGAGCCGATGGGCCGCTGGTAGGTCACGGCAAACTGGAGCGTCTGGTTGGGCGGAACCGTCCAGGGGAACGGCGGGTTGGTCGCCAGCAGCAGGTAATCGGAGCCGGCGGGGGTGCGCAGCGAAATATCTTCCGGGGCGATGACCAGCGGTTGCGCGCCGACATTGGTCACCTGGCCGACAATGATCAGGTTATTCAGGTCGGGCGTAATCGTCGCCTGTTGCAGCGAGACGACCGCGCTCTGCCCCGCCGCGCCACCGGCCGTGAAGGGCAAGGTGGCCTGGGCCTGCGAGCCGTCGGGGGCGGTGATCGTCCAGGTCAGATTGGCGCTGACCAGACCGGCCGGAATCTGATAGCCGGCGGTGGCCTGCACCGACTGCCCGGCATTGATGAAGCCGGTCAGCGGCGGGTTATTGCCCAGACGGCTGGCAATCGGGTTTAGGGCATACTGGTTGCCCAACTCGTCGGAGAGGGTAAAGCGGTAGCCGGTGGTGTCGATGGCCGACAGCCCGACGTTTTGCATGGCAAAGTCGATTAGAAAAAAGCCGAATCCGATCGGCGCTTCGGGCCGGTTAGTCAGGAACGAACTGGCCTGGGGGGTGATCTGCGCGTCGCCCAGCTGGGCTGTCTCGCCCAATTGGATGATGTTGCCGCCGGTGGCCGGGTTGGAGGCAGCCACTTCGTAGCGGCCACGCACAACCAGCCGGTCGGCCGCGTCGCCGTCAAACAGGATCAGGGTGATGCCCGGCGCTTGCTGGTTGAAGATACTGCGGTCGGTGGCCGCCACCTGGGCGCGGCTATCGAAATTGAAGGTGTGGGTGACGCCGCCGCCCGAGGTAACTGTCATCCGGTCGCCGGGGGCCAGCCCTTCCAGTAGCGTGCGGTTGGCCTCGGTTCCGTCCAGGCCGAACACGTAGTTGACAATCGTGCCGTTGACCCAGGCCGCCGAATCTTCGCTCACCTCCGGGTTCCACAACCCGTCGGCGCCGATATTCTGGGGAATGACGGCCCATTGGCTGTTCAATACGTCGAGCGTGGCCGGCGCGTCGAGGCTGACCGAAAACGTGCCCGACTCGCTGACGCCGACGACAATGGCCTGATCGGCCGGGGCGGCCGTGCCCTGTGGAAAGGGCGTCGGGTCGCCGGCGGCGGTTGTACCGTTGCCGGCCGTGTCGCCATTGCCCTCGCCGCCGATCAACGGCCGCAACAGCATGAACCCCATGATGCAGGCTGCCGCCAGCGCCACCAGGGCAATGATGCCCAGCAGCAGCAGGGCGGGATTGGCGGTCAGGCGCTGGACGCGGTTGGGTGGGGGCTGAGGTTCGGCCGTCATAGTTCTAAGGTTAAGACGCTACAGGCGCGGGCGCGGTTCCGCTCCTCTAGGGAATGCCGATGGGCAGCGGCAACGGGGCCACGCGCACGGCGATATTGGATTCACCCGGCCCGACAATCTGGCTGAAACTCAGCAGCGGCACCTGGACGCGCACCGAGCCGCTGCTGGGAACGGCCTCGAAACGAACCGCGCCGGCCTGGTTGGTATAGCCGAAGGCCAATAGCCGGCCGTTGGTATTATCAAACAGGGCCACGGCCACGTCGATAATGCCCTCATTAGGCTCCGGCGTGAAGTTAAAATTGCTGTCGTAATAGACGGTCACGTTGACCGTCGAGACATTCTGCTGGCCGACGGCGGGGGTGGCCGTGGGCAGCGGCTGGATAGTCACCTCGGGGATGACCACCGGTGACGGCGTCAGGATGGCCGACAGATCGATGGGCGTCGGTGTGGGGAAGGGGGTGATCGTCGGCGCGATAGGTATGACGCCGCCGCCACCACCACCACCGCCAACCACGGCCGTCGGGACGGGCGTGGCTGTCGGCGGCACGGTGGACGTGCAGGCCAGCGTGTAGGTGAACTGATCGGCCTGGGCCAGCGGCACCGGATTGACCGGCCCGACAAGCACGTGGAGCCAGCCGGTATAGTTGGCGGTGAATGTCAGGCGGCTACCCCGGTCACCGGGGGCCTTGTCGTCATTGCCCAGCTGCGGGTTGAAATCCTCGCCGTTGGGGCCGAGGAAAATGATATTGGTGTCGGTCACGCTGGAGAGTTCGGTCGTCTCACAGGTGATGGTCGTCCCCGGTTTCACCCAGACGCGATAGAAGTCCTGATCCGGCCCCTCGTTGAAGGGCGGCACGAAGTTGAACTGCTGCGATTGGTTATCGCCGAAGAGGCAGGCGATAGGCAATTGGCCGTTCGGCTCGCAGGCGTCGGCCCCGGTGCGCACCGGCAATAGGGTGGGCGTGACCGTGGGCGTGGGCTGATCCATGGCGTCGATAGCCAGGCAGTAGGTCTTGTTGGCCGCGTCGGCCGGGCTTTTGTTGACCACGCGAGCGAAGTAGATGCCGGTGGTGTTCGACTGGATGATGACTTCCGATTGAAATTCGCCGGGCAGGGCGGTGTTGGCGTCGTCGTTCTCGCCAATCGGCTCCCCGTTCTGATTGTATATCTTCAGGACGGTGTCGATGCCCGGCGAGAGATCGTCGGTCAGGATTTTATAAAAGGTACCGCTCTTGACGGCAAAGGAGTAGTAATCCAGGTCTCCCGGCGGCCAGAGGGTCAGGCGGCAGGTAGCGGCGGCGTCGGGCTGAATCTGGAACGCTTCTTCGAAGGTATTGTTCGGCTCGGCCAGATCGACGAAGATGGGCGTGCCCGTGGCGGCCGTGGGCTGTGGTGTGTTGGTGGCCTGGTCGTTATCGGTAATGACCAGGGTCGCCACCGAAACGCCCAGCGTGGCCGTCTGCGACGTTTGCAATTGCAGCACCAGGGCGACCGTCTCGTCCGGCTCGTTGACGATGTTGTCGTTGTTGATCGTGACGTTGAACGATAGCGTATTCTGGGAAACGCTGGTGAAGGTCAGCGTGCCGGATTGGGAGATGTAGTCACCGCCCGTTCCCTCGGTGGCCGTGCCGGAGATGGTCAGGTAGTTGACCACGATATTCTCGCCCGCGGCCGGGGTGGCCGAGACGCCGACGGTGATGACCGCCGGCCCCTGATTTTCGGCCACGGTGAAGACGGTGCGGGTGAAGCCGACGGTCGGATTCTGGGCCTGGACGATCTGGCGCGGCCCGGCAGCCAGATAGGCTACCAGTACCGCCATACCCAGAATGATGAGAAACGGTCTCCAAACCCGCGCACGTGTGAAACGTTGTGTCATGTGCCCTATATTGGCCTCCCGCGCGGCCGTTGGGGCCACCCGGACAGATGGATTATAGGGGCAGAACGCGCGTGGGGCAAATTGCCGCCGGCCGGCCTAGACCGGGATGTTATTGAGCACTTCGTCCACCAGGCCGTAATCGCGGGCCTGGGCCGCGGTCATATAGAGGTCGCGGTCGGTGTCCTTCTGGATGCGCTCGACCGTCTGGCCGGTGTGGTTGCTCAGGATGCCGTTCAGGTCGGTGCGCAGACGCAGGATTTCCTGGGCCTGGATGGCGATGTCGGAGGCCTGGCCGCGCGCGCCGCCCAACGGCTGGTGCAGGTGGATGGTGGCATTGGGCAGGGCGTAGCGCATACCCTTTGTGCCCGCCGCCAGCAGGATGGTGCCGAAGCTGGCCGTGAAGCCGACGGCCACCGTGGACACGGGGCACTCCACCTGTTGCATCGTGTCATAAATCGCCATGCCGGCATAGACCTGGCCGCCGGGCGAATTGATGTACATGCGGATGGGCTTGGAGCTATCTTCACTTGCCAGCCATAGCAATTGGGCCACGGTCAGATTGGCGATCTGATCGTTGATGGGCGTGCCCAGAATGATGATCCGTTCCTTCAGTAGGAGCGAGAAAATGTCATAAGCCCGCTCGCCGCGGCCGGTTGTCTCCACGACCATCGGGACGAGCGCTGTGGGAATGTCGAACATAGTTGGTTCTCCTGAGAGGTTATCCTCCGATCTGGCCGCCGGCGGCGGATTGGGTGCGCCATCATGTGGCCCACTTAGTAAGGCCACACGATGACGCCAATCGCCGGATTGTAACGCGCGGTCGTTAGAATCCCGTTATTCTTCCTCGTCGGCGGCCAGGTCGGGGATGGTCGACAGATCGGGCGCATTGCCGCTGAAAATGGCCTGGATGCGCTCATACGTCTTGTTGCTCAACACTTCGGTGCTGATCAGTTCGAAGCCCCGGCCGGTGCGATAATAGTTGCGCATGTTGTCGCGCAGGGCCTCGTTATCGAAGCGGGCCACGTTATCCTCGATAAGGTGATCGATGTCGGCCGCCTCGACGCGCAGCTTCTCATCCAGGATAAACTGGCGCAGGGCCAACTGATGGCGCAGCGTGTCGTCGGCGTTACCGGCAAAGTCCTGGCGCAATGACTCTTCGGTCATGCCTTGCAGGTTCAGGTAGTCCTGGAACTGCCAGCCGCTGCGGGACAGGCGGTTCTTAAAATCCTCGACCATGTCATCGATCTGAGCCTCGACGGCCGCCGGCGGATAGATCATCGTGGCGTCTTCCATCAGCAGATGGATCATGTCATCGATCGTCTTTTCCTTGATGGCCCCCTCGGCCTGCTTCTGCAGCCCTTCGCGCAGCGACTCGCGCAATTCGTCGAGCGTCTCAAATTTGCCCTCCAGTTTAGCCAGGTCGTCATCGAGGGCCGGCAGATCGCGCTGCTTCACTTCCAGCACGGTCACGTCGAACGTGGCCTCGCGCCCGGCGAAGTCGGCTTCCTGCTCGTAGGGATCGGGGAAGGTCAGGCTGATCGTTTTCTGGTCGCCGGCGGCCAGCCCGACGACATTGTCCACGAACGGCGTGCCGGGGAAGAGCGACTTCTCATCCAGCAATAACTCCAGCCGTTCCTCGTCGAAGATCGTATCCTCACCGCCGGCTTCGGCCGCGGCAGCATCATCGGCTGCGGTTTCGTCCTGGGCCGCGTCTTCGGCCGGGTCAGCGGCATCGACGGCGGGACGGGCCGCGAACCAACCCCGGCCGCTAATGGCGACCACGTCGCCGACCTGCGCCGGGCGCTCGACCGTCTCGATGGTCTGATGGTGGTCGCGCACGCGCTCCAGGGCCTCGGTCAGCGCCTCGTCGGTCACCTCGGCCGCCTCGACCTCGCGGCGCAAGGCCCGGTAGTCGCCCAGGGTGACGACCGGGGACAGGGGCACGGTGAACTTCAGCGTCAGCGGCTTCAGCTCCATGTCTTCCAGTGTGGGCCGGGCATAGGGATCGATGTTCTCCTGTTCCAGCGCTTCCTCGAATACCGGCTGCACCAGGTCTTCGACGGCCTCGGCGCGCAACGTGTCCTCGCCAATGCGGCGGACGAGCACGTCGTAGGGGGCCTTGCCGGGCCGGAAGCCGGGCATGTTGACCTCGCGGCCGAGTTCGCGCGCCTTCTTTTGCATGGCTTGGCGCACGCGCTCCTCACCGACTTCAATGGTCAGGGTCAATTGCCGCAGTTCGTCTTCAGCGGTTTGAATGGTCAGCGTCACAGCGTTACCTCTTGA
>CXWJ01002070.1_pt1 | contig 12922 bp, 12 predicted proteins | sample 590841 | NCBI WGS metagenome assembly CXWJ01 (sample SAMEA3498367, study PRJEB10139) | wastewater metagenome | biome: wastewater treatment plant; material: activated sludge | place: Austria | collected 2015-01-21 | reverse complement strand
CCGCGATGTGATACGTCCCCGCCGCGACGTTGAATCCGTAATAGCCGTTGCTGTCGGTGGTGGCTTGTTGGAGCAGGTTGAGATTCGCATCATACAAATTGACGCACACGCCGCCGACGCCGCGTTCCCACGCATCCTGCATGTTATTTTGATTCGCATCGAGCCAAGCGCGGTTGCCGAGAATGGAATCGGTTTGCGTAATAATTTCGCGGCGTGTGCCGCATCCGCCAGTGACGGGGGATTCGGGCGCGGGGAACTCGCCATAGAACGTGGTGAGGAAACGCGTCGCGCCTTCGGTGATGTAGATCTCGAACACGAGCGGCGAAAACGACAAGCCCGCTTGCGGTCGCGCGGTGACGGGGAAATGCGAGATCGAAACGAGCAGCGCGGGCAGTTCGAGTAGCGACGGGTCTTGAACGCGCAAGCCTGTGAGGGGATTGATAAGTTGCGGGGGTTCGATCGTTTGGGTTGGCGGCGGGGGAGAGGTTGGTTCGGCAGTGTTCGTTGGCGGAGGTTGTGTTGCGGTGGTGGATGTGCAACTGATGAGAGCGAGCAAAATGAAAGCGGCTACTGTTGACATCCTCCGCAAAGTAGGGGCGACCCGCCAATGCCAACCGTGACTCTCGTTTACGTTGGTACGATGCAGTGTGTGACGCGTGGGAAGCCCAGACGGATCGCCCCTACCCTTATGATTTCTCAAACTCATTTTTCACGCGATTGTATGTTGACTCAAGTACCTCGGGCAACACGCGCGTTTCCCCAACCGTTGACATAAAATTCGTATCGCCCTTCCAACGCGGCACGATGTGGATGTGGACATGTTCCTTCACGCCCGCGCCCGCCGCTTCGCCGATGTTCGCGCCGACGTTGAATCCCTGCGGGTGGTAGATATTTTTCAAAGCGGTCGTACAGCGCGAGGTCAACTCGATCATTTCGGCGCGGGTTGCGGGATCCAACTCTTCGAGATTCGGTTTGTGGACGAAGGGAATGACCATCAAGTGTCCGCTCGTGTAGGGATAGCGGTTGAGGATCACAAACGCGCGCTCGCCGCGAAACGCGATGAGGCTTTCCGCGCTGTCCTCCTTCGCTTGCGCGATGCAAAACACACAGCCTTCTTCTTTATCGTGATTTTCGATGTATTCCATACGCCAGGGGGACCAGAGGTGATTCATGAAGGAGCTATGCTTTGGTTTGGCGTAACGCATGAAGAAAAGGGATTGCCTTGAGAATCGTAACGCCCCGATATTCGCCATTCAAGATGTCAAAATGTGGATCATAGGTAACGAGATAATCCGCCTTGCCTTCCACTGCGCACGCTACAACGATATTATCATCTGGATCAGAAAGTAAGTTTTCTATTTTGTCAGATGATATTTCCACCCATTCAGCCAATCGTGCCAGCGATTCGACCAGCGCGCCGACCAGCGACTCGTCAATACTGCGGTCAATCAGTTTTTCGACGATCTCTTCTGTTAGCGGGGTGCAAATTAGAAGGACAAACTCCATCCGTTCCCACCGTTCGAATATTTCACGAGTCGGGCTGGATGGATTCTTGCTGAGCGCGGCGGATACAAAAACATTGGTATCCAACACAGCGCGGATGGTTTTAGCCACCTTCGAGCTCTCCCTCGATTGCAGTGCCCTTAGCAATGGCATCTGCGCGGATGGCTTCAATGGTGTTCTTAAATTGCTTCATCAACTCGTCATGCGATAGCTGGCGAGTTTCAGAGGCGCGGGCTTTGGCTTGCGCGACAATTTTTGCCGCCTGATCGCGATTCGAATGGGAGCGTTGTTTTTTGAGGTTATCCACCATTTCGATAACAACGAGTAACTCATTCTCGGGCAATTGCGCCACCTCAACAACCGCTTTTCGGACTAAGTCTTGTGGGGCGAGGGTTTGCTGTGACATTGTACAATCCTTTCGCTTGTGCTTGAATTTTAGCAGAGATTTTATCTTTCTTCTTTTCTCTTTCATATTCTTGTAAGGAAAATCAGATGGTCGTTGACATCCTCTCGCAAGCCGTGTATCCTCCCACCGATGCAACCGTCCCTTTTCCCCGCGCAGACTCCGCAAGGCGGACAAACGTTTACCGTCTCGAAACTGACCTTCCTCATCCGCAAATTGCTGGAGGAGAACGAGTCGCTTCAGGATGTGTGGGTGCAGGGAGAGATCTCGAACCTGTCGCGTCCCGCGTCGGGACACGTGTACTTCACGCTCAAGGATTCCAGCGCTTCATTGAAGTGCGTGATGTGGAAGACCAGCGCGGCGCGGCTAAATCTCTCCTTGCGCGATGGCATGGAAGTGGAAGTGCACGGCAAGATCGGCGTGTACGAACCGCAGGGACAATATCAACTGTACGCGGACCAGTTCCGCCCTGTGGGGGAGGGCGCGCTGTATCAAGAGTTCATGCGGCTCAAGGCGCAACTCGAAGCGGAGGGATTGTTCGACCCCGAACGCAAACGTCCCATCCCTGAACTGCCGCGCAAAATCGGGATTGTCACGTCCGCAACTGGCGCGGCGTTGCGCGACATGCTCAACACACTGCGAAGGCGATTGCCGCTCGTTGAGGTGCTCCTCGCTCCCTCGCCCGTTCAAGGAGTTGACGCGCCTCCCGCATTGGTCAAAGCCATCAATTCTCCAATTCTCCAATCCTCCGATGTCATTATCCTCGCGCGAGGCGGCGGCTCTATCGAAGACCTCTGGGCATTCAACGACGAGCGCGTCGTCCGCGCGGTTGCGGCGTCGAACGTGCCGATCATTTCAGGCGTCGGTCACGAAACGGATTTCACCCTGTGCGACTTCGCCGCCGACCTCCGCGCGCCAACCCCCACCGCCGCGGCGGAGTTGGCAACTCAAATCACGATTCAAGACCTCGCGGCGACAATCTCCAGTCTCCAATCTCTAGTCTCTTCTCACACGCTCACCATCATTGCCAACAAGCAATCCTCCCTCTCCTCCGTCACATCCCAACTCCGCTATCTTTCACCCTCGCGCCTCATCCAATCCGAATCTCAACGTGTGGATGAATTATCCCGCCGCGCATCTTCTGCCGCGTTCAATCGTATAATTTTGGAAAGCAAACACATCGAAGGGACTCGCAAACGACTCGAAGCGTTGAGTCCGCTGGCGGTGCTGAAGCGTGGATACGCCGTTGTGACGCGAAACAACGATGGCAGTGTTGTATCCCGCGTGGCGCAGGCAAGTGGTGAGATGAAGGTTAGAGTCAGTGATGGAGAGTTTGAAGTCAAACATTCGCCCTGAGCGGAGAGACTGAGTGTAAGTCGAAGTCTCGCAGACGAAGGGCGCTTCGTCTGCGACGCCTCTACGTGCATTCGGCGTCTCCGCTCAGCGCGGAAAAGGAATAACCATGCCAAAATCATCAACCAAAAAATCAGAAAGACCTGTTGAAGAATTAACATACGAAGAAGCGCTTGCCGAGCTTGAGGGCATCGTCGAAACGCTCGAAGGGGAGCAGAGTCAGCTTGAAGAGGCGATCAAGCTTTTTGAGCGGGGGCAGGCTTTGGCGGCGCGATGCGGCGTTTTGCTCGAAGCGGCTCAACTCAAAGTGAAGCAAGTCGTTGGGGAGGATGCGGTGGCTTTCGAGGAAGAGTCCGAATGAATCTGCTTGAGATATTTCAAAACAAGCCGCTCATCGCGGGACTCGCCGCATGGCTGATTGCGCAGATCATTAAACTGCCGCTCGATTTTTTTCGCACGCGCAAATGGAATTGGTCACTGCTGATCACAACGGGCGGCATGCCGAGTTCACATTCATCGTTGATGACCGCGACCACTCTCGCTATCGGCTTGTATCATGGATTTGCGAATCCGCTGTTCGCGTTGGGCGTTGCCATCACGATGATCGTCACCTACGATGCGGCGGGCGTGCGTCAGCAAGCGGGCGTTCACGCGCAACGCATCAACGTATTGTTCGACGAGTTGTTGAAGGGGCACATCTTCAACGAAAAAGATTTGCGCGAAGTTCTGGGTCACACGCCGCTCGAAGTGGCGGGCGGAATTTTGCTGGGCATCATCGTCGCAACAAGTCAGTGGATGATCTGGAAATAATGTCATTGCGAGGGCGTAGCCCGAAGCAATCTTCTCTTAATCGCATTCAACATAATTTGAATTTCGGGGACTTTGAGAATCAAGACGCTGACTCCGTAGATGACTCCTCCCAGCGCGACTCCTCCCAACGCGACAAGCCAGCGCGTCTGACTCAGGGTGGACTGGGTCCACACCCCCAAGCCGATTCCCATCCCCAGCGCCGCCAGCGCGACTCTCCACGCGCTGTTTGCGATTGATTTCCCTTCGATCCCATTCAACCGCTTTCGCATGAAGATGAACAAGGCGGTCGCTTCGAGCGCGGTGGCGAGTGAGTTGGCAAGCGCAAGCCCGCCGAGCGGAAACCATCCGATTGACGCAAAGTATCTCGAAAACAAAATACTAAACACCACATTGAGTCCCATCGCAATTGTGCCGATGATAACGGGGGTCTTCGTATCTTGTTGCGCGTAAAAAGCGCGCGTCAACACTTCCATGATCGAGTGACCGACGAGTCCCGCCGCGAACCAGAGCAATGCCCACGCCACGAGTTGAACGTCGCGCGAGTTGAATTCACCGCGTTGATATAGAAATGAGATCAACGGCTCGCGCAAGAGGATGAGTCCCACGCTGGCAGGGACAGCCATCAACAAGATTCCACGAAGCGACGCGGCGAGCGACACGCGCATTTCATCCAATTTGCCGAGCGCGTGTTGCGCGGAGAAAGTCGGCATGGCGGCAATGGCGACAGATTGCGCAATCGCGGCTTCTGCCATCATCATCAATGGAAACGCGTAGTTGAGGCTGGCGACACTGCCTTCTTCCATTTTCGAGGCGAGGTTGGTGTTGACCCAGAAGTTGAGTTGGACGACGGCGACGCCGAGCAAGCGGGGGAGCATGAGGAGGAGGACAGTGTGGACATTTTTGTCATTAGTAATTTGTAATTGGTAAATGGGGATTGGAGACTGGAGACTGGAGACTAGTTTGACTAATGATGGAATCTGCACCACCAAATACATCACCGCGCCGATGATAACTCCCCATGCCAAGCTGTAAATTCCCATGGAGGGGGCAAGCACGAGCGCGCCGAAGATGATTCCGAGTTGGTACATGGCGGGCGTGAGCGCGGGGATGAGGAAAATTTGATGCGCGTTGAGGATGCCGACGATGAGTCCGCCCAAGCCGAATAGGATGGCTGAAATTAATTGGATGCGAAGAAGTGAAACGGTGAGTGAAAAAAGTTCAGGGTTAGTTGAAAGTCCAGGGGCGAGGGCGAAGCGAACAACTTGAGGGGCGAACAAGGCAATTAACGCGGCGAGCAGGCTGAGAGTCAGTGTGACCGCGTTGGCGAGGGAGGAGGCGAGTCGCCAAGCCGAATCCTTGTCCTCTTTGGCGAGGAGTCCAGTGAACGTCGGGATGAATGCCGAGCCGAGCGCGCCGCCCGCGACGAGGAGGAAGAGAGTCTCGCTGACGCGGTTGGCGGCGAAGAACGCGTCGAGTTCGGGCGAGGCGCCGAAGGTGTTGGCGACGATGATGCCGCGCGCGAGTCCCGCGAGTTGACCGAAGAGGATCGCGAACATCACTGTCCCTGCGGCGCGCGCGATCTGTTTGTTTGCGTTGGAGGTTGTCACGAGCGGAGATTATAATCGTGAACATGAACATGATTATCAAACGAAGAACTTCTTGTGCTCTGCTTGCTGTTTGTCTTTTCCTCTTTGCATGTGGGCAAGTCACGCCAACCCCCGCTGTTGAGATCACTCAAACATCGGACGAACTCACGCCCGTTGACTTGCAAACAGGTTACGGAGTGAGAGGCTCGTGGTTCGAGTTGTATTTCACCGATCCCGTTGATCCGTTCTCCTCGCAAGCCACAGGCGGCGTGGATGTGCCGCTCGTCGCGGCGATTAATGCGTCGCGTTTGAGCGTTGACGTTGCCGCGTACAGCCTCACGTTGAACAGCGTCCGCAACGCGTTGTTGAACGCGCACGATCGCGGTGTGACGATCCGCATGGTGATGGAATCCACGAACATGGATTCGTCGGATGTGGAAATTTTGCTCGAAGCGGGTATCTCGATCATCGGCGATGAACAAGATGGTTTGATGCACGACAAGTTCATGGTCATTGATAAGTCCGAAGTGTGGCTCGGGACGATGAATTTCACCGACTCAGGCGCGTACGACGACAACAATACGATGATGCGCATCCTCTCCACGCGGATGGCGGAGAACTATACAAAAGAATTTGAAGAAATGTTTTTGGATAACAGCTTCGGCGAAAACACGACCCCCGAAACGCCTCATCCCACGCTGACGATTGACTCAACGCGCGTGGATACTTTTTTCTCCCCTGACGATGGCGTGGCAAGTCAAATCGCGACCGTGTTGAGCAATGCTGAGGAGAGTATTCACTTTCTTGCGTTTTCGTTTACCTCCAACGATCTCGGTGACATTGTCCGCGAGAAAGCGGAGGATGGACTGACCGTGAGAGGCGTAATGGATGAGGAGCAAATCGCGTCCAATCAAGGAACGGAGTTCGATCCGTTCAAACAAGCGGAAATAAATGTCCGCATTGACGGCATCGAAGGGCAGATGCACCACAAGATCTTTATTGTTGACGAGTCCATTGTTGTGATCGGCTCCTACAATTTTTCGCAAAGCGCTGAAACGGGCAACGATGAAAATTTGCTCATCATTTACAACCCAGCGATTGCCCAGCAATTTATGATGGAGTTTGAACGAGTTTGGAAGGTTGCGCATGAATAATAGTTAGACCTCACAGGATTTCAAATCCTGTGAGGTCTTGATACGAGAGGCTACCATGACCGAAAAACTAAAACTACTCGCGGTATTCGCCCATCCCGACGACGAGTCCATGGGAACAGGCGGCATCCTAGCGAAATATGCCGCCGAGGGAATTGAAACGTATCTCATCTGTGCGACGCGGGGAGAGCGGGGCTGGTGGGATTCGGAGGGACCAAACCCAGGCTTGGAAGAAGTCGGACGAATCCGCGAGAAGGAGTTGGAGAATGCGGGCAAAGTCCTTGGGCTGAAAGAGATCCATTTTTTGAATTACATTGACGGCGATCTCGATCAGGCGAATCCGATTGAAGCGGCAGGGCGAATCGTCACGCATCTTCGGCGAATCAAACCTCACGTGGTTGTGACGTTTGCACACGACGGCGGGTATGGGCATCCCGATCACATCGCTATTTCGCAATTTACGAATGCGGCGATACTCTGCGCGGCGGATGCGAATTATGTGGGTGCGGAAAAACTTCCATCGCATCGCGTTTCAAAGTTGTATTATTTTGTCGATTCGGAGGAGATCGCCGAATTTTTCACGAAATATCTCGGAGCCATCGAATTCCCCGTGGACGATCAGATACGCGGTGAAGCCGCGTGGAAAGATTGGATGATCACCACGCGCGTTGATCTTTCTTCCTCGTGGCGAAAGGCGTGGGAGGCGATTCGTTGCCACAAAAGCCAGTTGCCCAGCCTTGGTCCGTTGTTGGAGTTGCCCGAGGGTGAAGTTGAAAAATTATTGACGTTGCAGGGAACGTTCTATCGCGCGATGAGTTTGGTGAATGGAGGGAGGAAACGGGAAACGGATTTGTTTGAGGGGTTGCGATAATTTCGTCATTGCGAGGAGCCACGAAGTGGCGACGAAGCAATCTCCAACTTGGCGACGGGGATTGCTTCGTCGGGTCTTCGACCCTCCTCGCAATGACGGGCAGGTCTTACATATTCTGCTTCATCGAAAATTTCAACGCGGTCTTGTAGATCGCGTTTATTTTTTCGCCCAACGCTTTCGCCTCGGGGTTGCCTTGTTCGGCGGCTTGATCCACCTGTCCGACCAGACCGATCAACGCTTGCATGAACTGGTCATTGACCATGGCTTTATTCGCTTCCAGCATTTGTTCGACAGCCGCATCATCGGGCGCGTCGAGCAATTGTTCAACCAAAGCAACTTCGGGCGGAGTCGAAACTTCGCGCAACACTTCCACCATCTTTTGCAGTTTGCCCATGCGCGTGTAATCGTTTTTCTCCGACGCCTGCCTCAGCATTTGATTCACGAGATCAACCGAATCCTGCGTGAAGCCGTCGAGATTATCGCGCACCGCTTTGACGATGTCCTCCTGCGCGAGCAGCGACTCGACAAACTCCTGTGCCTGCTTGTATCGCGCTTCGATCTGCTTGTCCATTTCGTCCGTGTACTGAAGCAATTTCTCGCGGATCGATTCGAGTCGCGTCTTTTCGTCGCCAGCCGCTTTGTCAATTTTTTCGGTGAGCAGTTGGAAGAATTGATAATCCATTCCCTGCCGCGCCAATGTGACGTAGCCTCGCAAACGCGCATCATTCGGGGACTCTAAGACGAAGTCCAGCAATTTCTCGCGTGTGAGACTCTGCCCCGCTTCTTGCAGGGACTTTTGGGCTGTCTCCAGTTCCCCAACCGACTCTCGCAACCCGCGCCCGAATTCGGTCTCGTCGAGCAGTTGACGTTGCACATCCGCGAGTTGTTTGCCGATGGTGTCTTGTCCGCTTTGCATCGCGCCCTGCGCGAGACGGCTGAACAACGCAAAGAACTGTTCGTCGAACAACGCGCTGTTTTGTTTGATGATCTCGCTCCGCACATCCGCCGAACTCGCCTGGATGAGTCGCTCGACGATTCCCACACGATCTTGCTGCGCCTTGAGCATCTCAGGCGTGACGCCGTCCTTGCCCAAAATGACTTTGATCATCGACTCGTACGTCAAGTTGGGGGATGGGCTGAGCAGATACCCTTTCCGCTTTTCGGCGGGCAGGCTGTCGGTGATCTTCTTGATGAGCGGACCAATGATCTTCTCCTGCTCATTCAACGGCACGTTCAACTCAGGCGGGAAGAAGGTGAGGAGCAATTCTTTGTCGTTGTCGTGATAGACGACTGGCGTGGCGAGGCGTCCCTGAAACCCGCAGTGCGGACAGCGAGCCATATTCGATACGCCGCCGAGCAATCTCTGCTTGGCTTGCGGGTCTTGAGTCACATCAAAGAGTTGTTCAATGTTCGCCGCGATCATCTGGCGGCAATTAGGACATGCGATTTGTGTTTGAGGCATTTAACGATTTTCCGATTTCTGATTTTGGATTTACGATTTTCATGAACGTCGGTGGTTGAGTAGTTCCGAGCGTGCTGAGCGGAGCGATAGCGAAGACGAAGCACGCGGAACGTATCGAAACCACCAGTTTCAAAAGCAACTTTTGTAACAAAATTTATTATGAGCCTGCTGGTTTCGATACGCCCTTCGCAACGAACGCTCAGGGCTACTCAACCAGCGAACTACTTAACTATCCAACTACCAAACTATCCAACTACCAAACTATCTACCCAACTAACTCTTCCAACCGATCAATATAACTTTCCATCACCGCGAAAGTCTCCTCCACAGGCTTCGGCGTGGAGAGGTCGACGCCCGCACCCTTCAACACATCCAGCGGATACAACGACGAACCCGACTTCAAGAAGCCGAGATAATCTTTTGCCGCGTTTGGCTCGCCGCGCAGGATTCGTCCCGCGAGCGCATGGGCGCCAGAAATGCCCGTAGCGTACGAGTAGACATAATAGTCCGAGAAGAGATGCGCGAACGTGGACCAGATCATGCCGACGCGCGGGCGATCCACTTTCACGTTGGGACCGAATCCCTCCGCGAACAGATCTGCCATCAGTTCCTGCAGTGAGTCGGCGGTCAGCGCTTCGCCGCGCTCGACGCGTTGGTGAGTCTCCAACTCGAAGCGAGCGAGAGTCGGCATCTGGAAGAAGTAGCGGAAGAAGTTGTGCCCGACCGCTTCCTCGATCAGCGCGATGAGCAGGTTTTTGTCCTTCACCGTTTTGAGCAAATGTCCGCGCATCATCGCCTGATTGAAATTCGACGCGACCTCCGCGACGAACAGCGAATAATTGTTGTACACGCGCGGCTGGTTTTGCCCCGTGAGATACGAGTGCATCGAGTGACCGAGTTCATGCGCCAGCGTGCTCATGCTTCCCACTTCATCGGTGTACGACATCATAATGAAGGGATGCGTGTCGGGCGCGACGCCCCACGAGAACGCGCCGTTCTGCTTGCCTTTGTTCGGGTAAATATCCACCCAGCGATCTTTGAGACAACCTTGCCGCATCACGTCCACATATTCTTTGCCGAGCGGCGCGAGACTTTCAGAAATCAGATCAACCGCTTTTGTGTATGGAACTTTCGGCTTGCTTTTGACGATGGGCGCCCACATGTCGTAATACGTCACGTCGCGCAGACCCAACGCCTTGCGGCGCAATTCAAAGTAGCGATGCCACACAGGCAAATTCTTTTTGAACGTGTCGATCAAGTTGTGAAAAACCGATTCGGGAATGTTGAGTCCGAACAACGACGCTTGCAGAGACGTGTCGAACTTCCGCGCGCGCATGTTGAAGATGTTGTTCTTGATCGAAGTGTTGAGATTCGCCGCGAGCGTGTTTCTGAACTCAAGATGCTTATCCATATAACTTTCAAACGCGCTCTGTCTCACCTTGCGGTCGGGATGTTCCATCAAAGACGTGTGGATGTTTCCCTGTGTCACCTCGATCTTCTTGCCCTTCTTGTCTTTCGCGGGCGCAAATTTAAAATCCGCGTTCACCAACATGCTCGAACTATTTTGCGCGCCGCCGAACGGGTCGCCCACCATGCCGAGCAATTCTTCCACTTCGCCCGAACGCACGTGCGCCTGCTGTCGGAACAGATCGTCAAAACTATGCGCGTACACCGCAAGCTTATCGTTTCCCTTCATCCACTCATCGAGTTTGGCTTTTCCCATCGCGATCAATTCAGGGTTCACGAACGACAACGCGCCAGAGACTTGTCCTGCCACGCCCTGAGCCTTGCCGAACAACGCCGCCGATTTTTGATTCGTCGTGTCCACCGAATACGAAAACCCCGCGTACATAAAAATTTTATACGTGCGGTTCGCCAACGCCTCCACCGCGCGCATACCCTCGAGCAACACCTCCGCGCTTTCGCCGAGCCTGCCCTCATATTTTTTCACGTTCGGCAGTTCCGCCAGGATCGCGCTAACCTCCGCCTCCCATTCCTTCGCGGATTTAAAAACGCTTTCGGCATTCCATGTAAATTTTTTGTTGATCTTACTTCGAAGAGGGATCGTGTTCGCCATGATTGATTTTCCTTTTCTGGATATAACCCCGCGTCCTTCTCAGGGTCGGTTTGATTCTATTTCTGTCAAATTTTACCACCCTGACACGTAAGGGCGAACGGCCGTTCGCCCCTACGAATTAACGCGCCAACGAAAAACAAATCCGCGCCCCTGCGTCGGGCTTGGGGCGCTGTGCTGAGCCTGTCGAAGCATCCGCCCAAATCCTCCCACCATGCGCCTCGACAATCGCCCGCGCGAGATACAGTCCCAGCCCCGCGCCTTTCGTCTGCTTGACCGCTTTCGTCGAGCGATAAAATCTGTCAAAGATATGCGGCAGGTCTTTCGCGTCAATTCCCTTGCCTTCATCGGACACGCAAATCACAACTTGTTCTGGATGCACCGTGCCGCTGATCTTGATTTCGCCCTTCGGCGCGTACTTCAGTGAATTGGATATAAGATTTGCAATCACCTGCTCGATGCGAGTTTCATCCGCAAGCACAACAGGGAAATTTTCAGGGAAGTCCGCGACGATGGTGTGATTTTTCGATTGCGTCGAAAATTTCTCGGCGATTCGTTTTGCCAACGCGGGCAATGAAACGTCCGCCCGATTCAAACTCAATCCGCCCGCCTGTAACCGCGACGCGTCGAGCAGATCGTCAATCATCTTGCTCAAGCGGTCCGCTTCCTCTTCGATGACCGTGAGCGAGTCGCTGATCGTGCGTTTGTCCCATTTTGCATCGTCGCGCCGAAGCGTGGACGCGTAGCCTTTGATCAACGCGACAGGCGTCCGCAGCTCGTGACTCACAATGGAAATGAACGTCGCTTTGAGTTCGTCCGCTGTCCTGAAATGTGTAATATCGCGCACGCTGACGATGATGTTACGAAGTTTTCCATCGGGTGAAAGTAATGGCGCGTATGTGACTCCAACTGGAAGCGACGGCGGTAACTCGCGTTCGAGATCGCCCTCCACGTACAACGTCGCGTTCGGCGTGAGGGGCCAGCCGTTTGCCATTGCCTCATCGAGTGTTGACCCTTGCGGTTCGCCATCCCAGCGAATCACATCGTTGTGAGGGATGTTCACGAGTTCATCGTGTGTCTTCCCATAGATTCGCTCGAACGCGTCGTTTACGCGCTCGATGGTCAAGTCGGCGTTGAGGATGATGATCCCGTCCGCGGCGGAGTCGAGAAGCGCATCCAGTCTCTGCTTTTCGTAGGAGACCTGTCCGTACAGTTGCGCGTTGTACACGGCAATCGCGGCTTGGTCCGCAAAGGATTGGAGTATCACTCGGTCGTTCGGGGTGAAGCGTCCCTCATAATTTCGGAAAATAAAAATGACGCCGATAACCTGTCTGTGCGCGACGAGCGCGAGCGCGGTGCCGTTGAGCAAACCCATGCTGGCGGTGTACGTCAACTCTCCCAACATGCGGTTGAGTTCCATCACATCCAACTCGCGGACGTTTTCGTCAGCCAGCAGGGGAGTGAGGTAGCTGAGGAAAGCCGGGGCAATCCCATGGGCGGCGGCGACGCGCCAGCCATCCCGTTCTTTGAGCGCGATGATGCCCGCTTGTCCCGCGAGCATCTCAACAGAGATGATCAAGATCCGCTCGAGGAGTTTTTCGAGGTCGAGTTCCTGTGTCAGGGCGCGCGAAAGTTCGAGGAGGTAGTCGCGCTGACGTACTCTGAAATCTGGGAGCATTGGGTGATTTTATCATTCCTCACACATCATT
>CXWJ01005878.1_pt1 | contig 12925 bp, 12 predicted proteins | sample 590841 | NCBI WGS metagenome assembly CXWJ01 (sample SAMEA3498367, study PRJEB10139) | wastewater metagenome | biome: wastewater treatment plant; material: activated sludge | place: Austria | collected 2015-01-21 | reverse complement strand
GGCGGCGTCGACGATGAGCCGGTTGTAGGCGCCCGATTGGAGCTGGTTGTCGTCGCCGGTGGGCAGGGGCGCGCCCTCGGTGATGGTCAGCCGGCGCGGGGCCTTGGTGGCGTCGATGGACAAGGCCTCGGCCAGGGGGCCGTCGGGCGTGTCGATGGTGACGCAATACGATCCGATATCATAGGCGGCGCGGCGGGCGGCGGGGGCGGCCGAAGCCGGAACCTGGTCCACCCGGCGCGCGACGGTGATGAGATAATGACCAAACATGGCACCCTCCCTGGCGCGATCCGGTTCACTAACTGCTGACGATAGTATAGAGGAAAGCGGCGGCAAACTCCATCAAGAGGACGTAAAAATATCAGGCCGGGGGGAAAGATGGACGGCAAGTGAGAAGGGGCGATAATCCTTGCGAGAAAAGGGCTTTTTTGCCATGATCCCGGCCTTATCCGTCGCCATTGACTTAAAGAGTTGGCTACGGATTGAAACGGACAAGACGGATTTCATTTCCGTTCCTTATCCGTTTTTTCCGTGAAATCCGTAGCCATTATCTTTAAGAGTTGGCTACGGGTTGAAACGGATGTTACGGATTAAGAACGGAAAAGAAATCCGTTCTTTATCCGTTTTTTCCGTTAAATCCATCGCCATTATATCGAGGAGAAGCAACACATGGGCGCAGCGCGCAGCCGGAAGAAGCCGGCCGGAAAGAAAAACGTTAAACAACAGGAATCATCATCCAACCGCTGGCTATTGATCGGCGCGTTGGGGGTGGTCGTCGTGGCCGTGTTGGGCGGGCTGCTGTGGCTCAGCCTGCGGCCGGAGCCGGGGATCGAGGGCGTGGTGGAGTTTCCCGCGCCGGCCCGCGGCCACGAGGCCAACCTGACCATCCCCTTCGGCGAGCTGCCCCCGGTGGGCGGCACCCACGACCCGGCCTGGCAAACCTGCGGCGTCTATGACCAACCGATCAACACCGCCAACGCCATTCATTCGCTGGAGCACGGCGCGGCCTGGATCACCTATCAGCCCGACCTGCCGGCCGAGACGATCGCCGCCATCGTGGAGCACTTCGAGGGGCAGACCTTCACCCTGATCAGCCCCTACCCGGAGCAGCGCAGCCCCATCGTGCTGACGACCTGGGGGGTGCAGCTGGAAGTGGACAGCATCGACGACGATCGCGTCGATGCCTTCATCGAGCGCTACCGCCTGGGGCCGAACACGCCGGAGCGCGGCGCGGCCTGCACCAACGGCATCGGCGAACCGATTGGATAATAGAAGAGAGAAACCACAGATTTCACAGATTTCACAGATTGGTCGTAGTGGTTAGTGTGTAGTGGACAGTATCCAGACTGACCACTGACCACTGACCACTGACCACGGTCTTAAATCTGTGAAATCTGTGTAATCTGTGGTTTTCCTCTTCTTAATCGACCGAGACGAGTTCGGTCAGGTTATTCCCCGCGCCGGTATCGCCGAAGAGGCCGCTGAAGTCCTGGCGTACCACGCCGACGCCCTCCACGTACCACGACGTGTAGGACATGGTGATCTCGGTCGCCGGTTGGGCGGTGTCGCCGGTGCTCATGATCATGCTCATCGTGCCGACCGTATCGACGCGAATGGCGTCGGGGAAGTCGCCGGCCGGCACGGTGACGGCCTCGGTGCCCACAACGGTATTCGCCAGATCGATGGTCTGTTGCATGGTCATCGCCCCCGCGCCCATATCGGGCAAATTGGCCGTGGCGACGTAGTGGGTTGTCCACGAGCCGCCGTTGCGCAGCGTATCTTCGGACGGGATGCTGACGCCCGAGGCCTCAGTGAACTCGATCTCGATGCCTTCCAGCCCGCCCGGCATCTGGGTGAATTCGGGCGACAACATGCCCTCGCCGGTGCATTGCCACGTCTGCACCATCATCTGGCCGTCGCCGAGGTCGGTGGTGTTGGTGAATGACGAATCGCTCACGTCGCTATAGATCGTGGTGTAGCTCGTTTCGCCCAGGCCCATGACGTTGCTGCGAAAGGTGAGGGCGCGCCCTTCGACCACGGGATAGAAGGCGTTGCCGCAATCGCCGGTGCCGAAGGCGGCGGCAGGCGGGTTGTCGGGTTCGGCCGTGGCTTGGGCGGTTGGTTCGGCGGTGGCCGGCGGCGCGGTCGGCTCGACGGTCGGGGCGTCGGTTGGCACAACGGCGGCGGGTTGTTCGGCCGTGGCGGCGTCGGCCGCCGCAGCCGTGGTCGGGGCGATCTCGGCCTCGGCCGGGGTCTCGCCGCCGCCGCCGCAGGCCGCCAGGGCCAACAACAGCAACACCATCATCAGGTAGAAACGCGGATGAGAAGTGATATTGGTTTTCATGGTTGACCATTCTAAGGGATGAACGGGGCCATGTCTAGGGAGGAAATGCCCGATCCAGGGCAATTCCTTGGCTAATACCAGGAAGAGGACGCGGCGTAGGCGGAACTTCCAGTTCCGCGCTGGGGGTGGAGCTGGAAGCTCCACCTACGGGTCGTTTGCCTGGTTAGCGTTGTTCCACGCTGGACGCGGCGTAGGCGGAACTTCCAGTTCTGCGCTGGGGGTGGAGCTGGAAGCTCCACCTACGGGTCGTTTGCCTGGTTAGCGTTGTTCCACGGTGGACGCGCCGTTGGTATTGATGTTGCCCAGCGTCGGGCTGCCCAGATAGAAGACGTTCGACGCGCCGGAGGCTTCGGCGTCGAGGCGGCCGGTCAGGTTGACGGTGATGCTGCTGGCCCCATTGGCGACGACGTTGGCATCGACGGCGGCGAACTCTTCCAGGTCGATGGTGCTGGCCCCCGAGGCGTCGGCGGCTACCGCGTGGCCTTCGCCGGCCAGGGAGATGGTGCTGGCCCCGGTGGCGCGCAGGGTCACGTTGCCGGCGGCGATGTCGCCGTGGATGCGGCTGGCCCCGGAGGCTTCGGCGGCGAAGTCATCGGCCGCGGCGAAACCGTTCAGTTGGGCCGAGGCCGCCCCGGCGGCGTTCAGGCGGGTCAGGGCAGGCAGGGTGACGTCGGCCTCCAGCGTGGCCTGGCCGAGGAGGGTGTCCTGCACCAGCCCGATACTGACCCGGTTGCCGTCTTGCTCCACCAGCAGGCGATCGACGAGGTTATCATCGATTCGCACCACGACGCTGTAGGTGTCGCCGCGGGTGATGGTGGCCTGGAAAGCCTGACTCACTTCGATCTCGCTGAAGTCGCTGAAATCGTATTCCCGGCTGACGATGACGCCGGAGCCGTCGATGCCGTTGCCGGGCACGTTGCCGATGACGTTGCAGCCGGATAGGGCGACGGCCAGCAGCAGGGCNNAAAGTGAACGAAGATTGAGCCGATAGTCCGCGGGTTGATGCCTGGACTAGCCTGTGGCTCTCGTAAACCAGTACGTGCGGGCGAACGGTTCGGTTCCATCGCCGCCGCCAGTGGGCGCACGCCTTGTCCATTCCAGGTCTATCCCTCCGGGCCGGGCGCGCCGGAGAGCCACATCATAACACAGCCGGGAAAATGTGACATTTGTCACGTGACGGGCGGGGGCGGCGGGTGTATGCTGTAATTACGAATGACGAATCATGTTTGACGTTGATGGAGGTGTCATCGTGACTTCGACAACGCGCAACGTATTGTACTGGTCGCCGCGCATTCTGGGCTTGCTGTATGCCGTGTTCATCAGTCTGTTTGCCCTGGACGTGTGGGGCACGGGGGCGGGGTTTGGGGCGGAGTTGGCCGCGTTCATCGTCCACCTGCTGCCGACCTTTCTCATCCTGGCCGCGCTGATCGTGGCCTGGAGCCGGCCACAGCTGGGCGGCATGTTGTTTCTGCTGCTGGCGACGGGCTTTGGGCTGTTCTTCGGCTGGAACGAGCCGGCGACGCTGCTGCTGATGGCCCTGCCGCCGACGGCCACGGGGCTGCTGTTCATCGCCGATGAGTGCGTGGAGCGGGTGGCCTGGCGGCCGCGGATGTAGAGGACGCGGTAGCGCCGATTGATCGCCCGACCTGACCGGCCGGTGAGCCGTGCCCCGGTCGTAGGCTGACGCCGGCCGGCGGCCTGTTCGCCCCGGCGCGCGCTTGAAATTGCAGTTTGTCTGGATGCCTATTGGCTACAGTCAGGCATACTGGCGTGTGGTCGCGCCATAGGGAGGGAAACACGTGATGGCAAGATACCGCGGAGGATTGGGCAGAGGCCGCCGCCGGACGGCGTTCTATTCATCGCTGCTACTCTTGGCGTTATTGTTGTTGGCCGGTTGTGGGCTGTTTTCCGGCGAGGAGGTGCTCATTGCCATTCGCCCGGAGAACATTCCCCTGCTCAGCAATCCAGGCGACCCCGATCTGCTAAACACCGGCATCCCCTCGCTTGATGACCTCAATCGGCGCTGGGAGGTTGAGGCGATGCTGCCGTTGTATCCTGACGTGTCGCCCGATGACGAAATCGCCATTCAGAACGGTTTGGCCGGCGTTTTCAAGTTGGTTCTACCCCCGTTCACCGACGTGGATCAACTGATCGAAGAGTACGAGGCCGATGCCCACGTGGCCTATGCCGAGTATAACGAGCCGGCGACGGCCTTCGAGAAGTAGACCTTTCGACCGTGTAACCATTTGTTAGCCATTCATAAACACCAGGAGGGCTGATTGCCATGAACATATCTGTAGACCGACGGGCCGCGTTGTGGATGATGATCTTGCTGGTCCTGATCGGGATCACCGGGGCAACGAGCGGGGCGGAGGAGGGGACGCCGGCAAGCGCGGCCTTCGTCCCCAACGAACTGCTCATCGGCATCGCCACGGAGCGAATGGGTGACTTGCGTCTGAGCGCGCGTGAACCGTTGGCCGCCACCGGGCTGGCCTCCCTCGACGCGCTCAATCAGGAGTTCGCCGTTCACGACGTTCGGTTCGTCTTCGACGAATTAGCCGCCGATGACCAATTGGCCGCCGCATACGGGCTGAATGGGATCCTGAAGTTAACGTTCCCGGCTGGAACCGATCTGTTTACCGCTCTGGAACGCTATCGCGCCGATCCGGCCGTGCGCTACGCCGAACTCAATCGCGTCTACGTGGCGTTCGACACGCCGAACGACCCGGATTTTGGGCAGCAATGGGGACTTCATAACACGACCCAGACGGGGGGCACAGATGATGCCGACATCGACGCCCCGGAAGCGTGGGACGTGACCCAGGGGAGCGGCGATGTGCTTGTGGCGGTCATCGATACCGGCGTCAATTATAACCACGCCGACCTGGATGGCGGCCGGGTGCGCACGGACATTGACCATGATTTCATCAACGACGATGACGACGCGATGGACGATCAGGGCCACGGCACGTTCGTGGCCGGTATCATCGCCGCTGATACCAACGATGGCGTGGGCATTGCCGGTGTCTGCGCCAACTGCCGCATCCTGCCGGTCAAGGTGTTGGATGGGGAAGGCTCGGGTTCGGCCGAATCGGTGGCCCAGGGCATTCAGTATGCCGCCGACCAGGGGGCCGACGTGCTGAATATGAGCCTCGGCTTTCCGTCCGAATGCGGCTGCTCGCAGACCGTGGCGGGGGCCATTAACTATGCCTACGAAAAGGGCGCTCTCCTGGTGGCCGCTTCCGGCAACGATTCCGATAAGGGACGGACGAGCTATCCCAGTTCATCGCCGCGGGTGATGGCGGTGGGGGCCAGCGACCATAACGATCAGGAGGCCGATTTCTCCAATCGGGATAGCTATCTGGACATTATGGCCCCCGGCGTCGATATCTACGGTCTGGACATCGATCCCGACGCGCCCTATCGCACGGCCAGCGGCACGTCGGCCGCCGCGCCGCACGTGGCCGGCGTGGCCGGCCTCATCCTGTCGACGGACAGTAGCCTCGACAACGCCGCGTTATGGTACCGGCTCTATCAATCGGCCGATGACTTTCCGGCCGTGGCGCGTCGCGCGACGGTTGCCGCCCAACCGGTCGACCTGTCGGCCTACACCTACCATATCTTCATGCCCGGCGTCAGTTCCGCGCGTCAGACCTATGGCCGGCTAAACGCCCATAGCGCCCTCACGTCGGCTGTATCCGGCAACACGTTTAGCCCGGTGGACACATGTAGCGGCGAACCCAGTTGCACACCCGGTTGTGGCGCGGAGGTGGCCTTGTCGTCGACCTCGTCCTTTGGCGATGACCTGCAAACGCTGCGTCGCTTCCGCGATACCGCCCTGGCCGAAACAGCCGCCGGCGCCGGGCTAACCGCGCGGTATAACGAGCACCGGCTGGAAGTTGCTCTGATCCTGGCGACCGATGCCGAATTGCGGGCTGAGGCGCGGGCGCTCCTCAACGACTGGCTGCCTGTGCTGGTAGCCGTCACCGACCCCGCCGGCGGGCCGGACGTGGCGATTACGGCCAACTTGCTATCGGCTTCGCTGTCTTTTGTGGACAGGATGACCGCCGTCGCCGGGCCGCAGCTGACGGAGGATTTGCATTACGTTGCCGGCTTGCTGAGCCAGGGTTTCCACTATGACGGCTGGGACGCGGCCGCGGCCTGGGCAGACTGGGCCGGCGGCTAACAGGCGTGGCGGCGTGGCGGCGGGTTTGAACCCGCCGCCACATTGCCTCGCCGCCTTTCTCTCTGCTCCCCCGCCTCCTACATGACATTTATCACAATAATGCAATGACAAACGGCACTATGGGCGCTGAGTAATTTGTCTATACTATATAGGAGGAGGAGTTTACCTTTGTCCGTTGGCCAAGCGGGTGAAAGTGAATAATCCGCCGCGCCCTCGCCCAACCGAGAACTCCCCCGGAACGTATAACCTGCCTGCGTTTGGAGTAAGGAGCCAAACATCATGAATGCCAAGCGTATTGTCAGATGGAGTATCGTGCTGTTCCTGCTGCTGGCGTTGCCGGGATTGACGGCCGCGCTGGCGCAGGAGCCGCAACCGGCAAGCAAAGCACCGCTGCCGGCGGTCACCGAGATGGGGGAGTCGACAACGACCATCCCCTGGGTCGAAAGCGAGCACAACCCGAATAATACGGTCGCTCAGATCGAATGGTTTCCCTCGCTCAGGCAAGAGTTTGTATGGGGCGGCACTATTAGTCCCGCCGGCGACGTCGATTACTGGGCTATCACATGGTATGATGATGAGAGCGACTATGACTGTGAGGCTTGCAGCGAAGATACCAGTCTGCCGATCCTGATCGACATTGAGGCCGTCTCCATCGGGTCGCCGGCCGACACGGTCATCTGCCTTTATAGCGACGATGGCTACGAGCTGAGTTGCAACGATGACACGGATACCCACGATTCGATGATCTTCTATAACATCGAGTGGGGTCGGTCGTACTACCTGAAGGTCCGCAACTTCAGCAATGTGGGTGGCAGCGCCTATAAATATCAGGTGCTCGTTTCGGTGCCGCTGCTCATCAGCGCCGCGGCCGGCGGGCTGGGCACGGGCAACGTGGCCGGCATCCCCTTCCAGTCCGGCGACATTCTGGCCTGGAGTGATTTCCCCTATGGCAGCGGCCAGCACGAAGAGAAGTGGGTGATGCTGTTCGACCTGTCGGACCTGAACGTGAATGGCAACGTGACCAACCTGGCCGCCGGCTGGCGCAATAGCGACTACTTGATGTTGGGCTTTGCCGCCAACGCGACCCTGCCGGGCATCAGCGGCTCGGTGACGCCGTATGAAGTCGTGCTGTTTGACCCATCGAAGCTCGGGCCGACCACCCAGGGCACGTTCCAGCGCTGGTGGAACGGCAAGCAACTGGGGCTAACTCTGGCCGCCGAGAAGCCGGACGCCATCGACTGGCCGGTCTGGAACGGGGCGGCGCGTCTGCGAGTGAGCACCACCGGCACAGCCACCGTGCTGGCCAATCCCAGCGGCAATGTGAAACTGGCCGATGAAGACGTTGGACTGTGGTCCGTTGCCGATGGCAAATGGACGCGTGACTTCGATGGTTCGCTGGCCCAATGGGGTATCGCCGCCAAAGATGTGATCGCTATGGCCAAAACCGAAATGGCCGGGTATCCCCATTTGGCACCGGCCGCGCCAAATTATTTATACGATCTCTCCTCTTACTACCTGGTGTTGCAAGGTACGGCCACACTGCAGGGTGAGCCCGGGCCATTCAACGTCAACCAGAAAGACATCGTCGAATTTAATCTCGGTGCCGGCTATCCTGGTATATCGTTAATCTGGCATGGCCAGGATCACGGGTGGAACTACAACATCGACGCGATCGATTTCCTGGGGGGTACCTGGAAATTTGTTTATTAATTAGCGCTGGATGATGAGGTACCCCCGGCGGGCATGCCGCCGGGGGTACTTATTTTTGTTTCCCCTACGGAATATACAACCGGTAAATCGGCCCCGGCCGGGCCACCGTGCCCACGTACTGCACCCCGTCCACCCCTTCGCCGATGGACGTGATCAGGTCGCCGGGCAGGATGCCCAGCAGGTTGCGTTCCCAGGCCACGCCGTTGTGGTGCAGCGAGAAGATCTCGCGCGTGCACAATTCGCCGAAGATGAAGCGGCCGTCGGTGGGATTGTAGGCTGGTTCCTTCAGTTGGTAGGCTCTCCACGGCTCATTGCCGTTCGCCGTTAGGGTATGTTCAAAAGATTATGATTTGAGGGCAGGGTAATTCCAGAGTCAGATAACGCGAAGCACGCGGAGATAAGACGCGAAGTTCGCGGAGGATTCTACAATTCGCTTCCTCCGCGCCCTCCGCGTCTTCCCTCAGCGCTCTCCGCGATCCTCTTATATTTGCGCGGCGGGCCAGGCGGTCTACAATGGCCGCTAACCCAAAGAGCGTAGATCGATAGCGATTGCGATAGCGATAGCGAGCACGAACTCAATCGCAATCGATATCGTCAGGCAGGAGGATGTGATGGACAAAGTACGCTGGGGGCTGCTCTCCACGGCCCACATCAACCGCCGGCTGATCCCGGCTATTCGCGCTTCGGCGCGGGGCGAGCTGCTGGCCGTGGGCAGCCGCAGCCAGGGCGCGGCCGACGCCTATGCCGCCGAGTGGGGTATCCCGTTGGCCTTCGGCAGCTATGAAGCGCTGCTGGCCTCGGCCGCGATCGACGCGGTCTACATCGGCCTGCCCAATCATCTGCACGCCGAATGGTCGGTGCGGGCGCTGGCGGCCGGCAAGCACGTACTGTGCGAGAAGCCGTTCGCCCTGTCGTTGGCCGAGGTCGACCGGATGACCGCCGCCGCTCGCGACAACGGTCGCGTCCTGGCCGAGGCCTTCATGTATCGCCACCACCCGCAGACCAAAATCGCCGGCGAGTTCGTGCGCGCCGGGCGGCTGGGGCGCGTCCAGTTGCTGCGCGGCGTCTTCACCTTTCGCATGGGCAGCCGCGACAACGTGCGCCTGCGCCCGGAGTGGGGCGGCGGCAGCCTGTGGGACGTGGGCATCTATCCGCTGAGTCTGGCCCAATTCCTGCTGGGCGGGCCGCCGGCGTGGGTCTTCGGCGATCAGTGGCGGGGGCCGAGCGGCGTGGACGAGGCCTTCAGCGGCACGCTGCATTATGCCGGTGGGGCCATGGCCCAGATCAGCAGCGGCTTCGGCGTGCCCTATTTCAACCAGTTCGACGCGCTGGGCGATGAGGGGCGGCTGGTGTTCACGCGCCCGTTCAATTCGCTGGAGCGCGACGACCGGCGGCTGACCTTCATCGACGCCGCCGAGGCCGCCCACGAGCTGCCCGTGCCGGAGATGGAACTTTACGCCGGGGAGGTGGCCGATATGCACGACGCCATCCTTGACGGGCGGCCGAGCTATATCACCCTGAGCGAGACGCGCGATCACGTGCGGACGGTGTTGGCGCTGTATGAGTCGGCTAGGCGGGGGGAGCGGGTGTATTTAGAAGAGATAAGCTGAGGCATGGTATACTATAGCCATGATTGTTCCTGGAGATTGCATATGACCGAGATCATTACGGCAATTTACGAAAACGGTGTATTGCGGCCCCTCCGCCCCTTGAACTTGAAAGAGCGGCAACGTGTTCAGGTTAGCGTCGTATCGGAGCCACCTGATGATCTAAATGTGGCCATTCTTCGCATGTTGAGTGAGGATGGGCTGATCGAACCTCATGCGTCGCCTCATACCGTCGATCCTGTTACTCAGGAACAACGGCTGGAATTAGCCCACCTCCTGGGATTAGCGCCTGGTAAGCCGCTATCAGAGTTGGTACAAGAAGATAGAGGGGAGTGGTGACGAATTACTATTTTGATACGAGCGCATTACTTAAGGGCTATGTTAACGAAGAAGGAAGCGGGTGGGTGCGCAGTCTAGTCAATGCTTCTGATCAACTTATCTTTATCTCAGCGGTAACGACGGTGGAAGTGGCTTGCGCGTTCGCCCGCCGCTATCGTGAGGGTGTCTTGTCGCCGGAAGCATATGAACAGGTGTGGCAGGCATTTAGTTACGATTCACAACAAAAATATTATCAAGTTCGGATCGCGAAACGAGTATTAGAAGCCGCCAGTCGACTTGCGCGCCAACAGCCGCTACGAGCGTATGACGCCATCCAATTGGGTACGGCGTGGATTATGACTGAACGCTTGAAAAAGCATGAAGAATCCCCGATTACCTTTGTCGCCGCAGATCGACGATTATTGCAAATAGCCGAGGACATTGGGTTTAGTGTGATGAACGCCAGCGAACATGATGTATCGTAGGTCTGGTAAGTCACTTCAAATTTCGCCTTACAGTCCAGAAACCATATCACCTATTTTTTTACATTCCCTCTCTAGCTACGCCAAAGTTTTGTTGTATAATCCCGCACATCAAGTGGGCTTATGGCAACAACCCAATTCACCAACGGCTACGCACTGATCATCGCCGTCAACGACAACCGCAACCCGGCCTATGCCCTGCCGGCCGTGGGCCGCGACGCCACGGCCCTGCGCGACGTGCTGGTTCACCCGCAACGCTGCGCCTACCCGCCGGCCAATGTGCGGCTGCTCATGGGCAGCGCGGCCACGCGGGCGGGCATCCGCGCCGGGCTGTCCTGGCTGCGCGAACGGATCTCGGCTGACCGGAGCGGCAACGCCACGGCCATCCTGTTCTACTCCGGCCACGGCGTCTATAGCCCCGGCGACCGTAGCTACTACCTGCTGCCCTATGACACCAGNNCAGGTGCAGCCGCGCCGCCTGCTGGTGGCCCTCGATTGCTGCCACGCCGGCGGCATGGGCATCAAGGGCGATGACCTTTGGGCGACAACGCATCTGCAAAAGATGGCCGCCCCGGCCGAAGCGCGACCCATCGCCGCCCTGATGCAGGGGCAGGGCCGGGCCGTGCTCAGTTCGTCCACCGCCGCCGAAAGCTCCTACATCCGCCCCGACCGGCGCATGAGCATCTTCACCTATCATCTGGTCGAGGCTCTGACCGGCCACGCCCAGCCACCGGGGGCCACTGAGGTGCTGGTCAGCGACCTGATGGGTTACGTCAGCCGCGCCGTGCCGGGCAGCGCCCGCGCCGCCTACAACGTGGCCCAGACGCCGGTCTACCAGATGAGCGGCGAGAACTTCCCGGTGGCGTTGGTGCTGGGCGGGGCGGGGGCGGGTAAGGGGCAGCCGCTCCCCGACCCATTGGCCGCGCTGCCGGCCGCGCCCGTCTCGCAAACGACCATCCGCACCGGTGGCGGGGCCTACGTCAGCGGCGGCGCGTTCACGGCCGGCGGCGACATCCATCTGGGGGCTAAGACGGTTGGCGGCGACGCGGCGCGGGGTGACAAAGCCGTGCCGTCGGGCAACGGCTACGGGGCGGCGGCCATCAGCACCTACGTGGCTCAGGCGGCGGCGGCCATCCAGCGCGCCCCCGGCGGCAAAGCGGCGGCGCGGGCCGAGTTGAACGGGCTGGTCGGCGCGCTGCAAATCGAACTGGAAGCGGCGGCCCATGACCACGAGGCCGCGGCCCGGACGGCCGCCCGCCGCCTGGCCGAGGCGGCGGCGGCGCTCGCCGAGGGCGACGGCGAGATGATCGCCATCCGCGGCCGGGCGCTGGGGCGGGCGGCGGCGGCGCTGGCCGATGACCGGACAACCATCCCCGCGCTGGCCGGGCAGATCACGGCGGCCATGGCGCGTCTAAACGAGTAGGGCGCGGCCGGGTCGCCCCCATGGAGAAAAGCGCATGAACAATGCCAGTCAAAAATTTATGGCGGAGATGCAAGCCAAGCTGACGACCTATTTCAATGGTGAAGAGGTCGAGACGATAGCCTTTGTGCTGGGCATTGACTACGATTCGCTGCGCGGCGCGACCAAGCCGACCAAGGTCAACGCATTGTTGTACGACGTGGCCCGCAACGGCCGCCTGCCCGAACTGCTGGCCCACGTGGGCGACAGCCGGCGCAACGTGGAATGGCCGGCATTGCCGCCCAATTTTGAGCTGCCCCAGGGCGCGGCCGGCAGCGAGACGGGCGGCACCACCATCCACAACATCAACACCGGCGGCGGGGCCTACATTAGCGGCGGCAGCTTCAGCGCCGGGGGCAACCTGTCTGCCGGGCGAGCGGACTTGGGCAGCGGGGCACTGGGTGGCGCGGTGCCGGGCAAGGGGCCGGCGAGTGATCCGCGGGCGCGTTTTCTGCATGAGGTGGCCGCGTTACAATCGGTGCTGGCCGGGCTGCCGTCGCAGCACGCCCGCGAGGCCGGCACATTGGCCCGCCGTGTCGATCTACTGGCCGAGGAGCTGGCCGCCGACGACTTCGACGGCGAGACGGTGCTGGATCTGGCCCAGGCCGTGCGCCGGGCGGCCGACGCGCTGGTCGATATTTCCCCGGCGGCGGTGGGGCGGGCGGGGGCGGTGGTGGAACTGGCGACGCAATTGGCGCGCTAGGGTTCGTCGTAAGCAACTTTAGTTGTGTTCTTCAGCGCCGTCTCTGGGAACGCAATTATTGAAGATTTAATAATTAAACACGGATAGGACACGGATTAAACGGATGAAAACGGATTGAA
>CXWJ01001542.1_pt1 | contig 12928 bp, 8 predicted proteins | sample 590841 | NCBI WGS metagenome assembly CXWJ01 (sample SAMEA3498367, study PRJEB10139) | wastewater metagenome | biome: wastewater treatment plant; material: activated sludge | place: Austria | collected 2015-01-21 | reverse complement strand
CGCCGGCCTCGGTCAAGGTATGCACGGTGTCGTCGGCGACATTGCCGGCGCAGAGCATGCCCGCCGAACCGAAGGCCTCGATGCGCTGGTCGTAGCCGTAGCCGCTGCGGCGCGTGTTGGAGATCACGCACAGGCGTCCGCTCGCGGTCTTGAGCACGGTGCGCGCCGTGTCGACATCGCCCTGGCGCCCGATCTCGGGATCGACCAGGCAACTGGCCGTGGCATAGACCTCGACCGGCTCCTCGCCCAGCAACCAGCGCGCCATGTCGAGGTCGTGGATCGTGAAGTCCTTGAACAGGCCGCCGCTGGTCGGCACGAAGCCCGGCGGCGGCGCGGCCGGATCGTGGTTGACCAGCTGCAGCGACTCCAGCTTGCCGATCGCGCCGGCATCCAGGCGCGCCTTGAGCGCGCGGAAGTGCGGATCGAAGCGCCGGTTGAAGCCGAGCACGAAGCGCGCGCCGACGAACTTCGGCGCCGCGGCGCGCGCCTTGGCCAGATCGAGGTCGATGGGCTTCTCGCAAAACACCGCCTTGCCCGCCGCCACCGCGGCGAGCGCATGGGCGAGGTGCTGGTCGGTGCTGCTGCAGATCAGCACGCCGCCGATGGCCGGGTCGTCGAGCACCTGCGCCAGCGGGGCCACGGTCGCGCCCCAGCCGGCCGCGATCGCGCCCGCGTCGGGACGCGGATCGACCACGTACTTGAGCCGCAAGCCGGGATGCCGCGCGGCATTGCTGCCGTGGGTCATTCCCATCCTTCCGGCACCGATCAGCGCCACCTCGATCCGGTCCAAAGCCCGCTCCGATTGCCCCGCAGGGCAACTTGGAATTTAATTTCTACCCATTAGTGTAATAGAATTTCCACGAAATGGGGCGCACGTTCCACACTAGGCCCCTGCGCCGCCCCGCGGCGACCCCCGCGATCCAGGAGCGCCCGCATGGCCGAGTCGAGCCCCCCGCCGCGCACCGCCGACGAACTGCGCTCGGCCATCCTTCTGCGCTACGACGCGATGAGCAAGCGGCTCAAGCAGATCGCGCGCTANNGTGCAGCCCTCGGCGATCGTGCGTTTCGCCAAGTCCTTCGGCTTCGACGGCGCGTCGCAGATGCAGCGCCTGTTCCGCGACGGCTTGATCTCGGGCAGCACCACGCTGGGCTACAGCGAGCGCGTGCGCGAGTTCACCCGCAGCGTGGACGGCACCGCGGTCGGCGATCCGGCCCAGGTGCTGGCCGAATTCATCGAGGGCAACATCCTTTCATTGCGCAACCTCGGCCAGGTCATCGATGCGGCCGCGATGCAGGCCGCGGTGCAGTTGATCGTCGCGGCCGACACGGTCTACGTGGCCGGCTTCCGGCGCTCGTTCCCGGTGGCGGCGTACCTGGCCTATTCGCTCCACCAGGCCGACAAGAAGACCGTGCTGATCGACGGCATCGGCGGGCTCATGCGCCAGCAGGTGCACGCGATCTCGCGCCGCGACCTCCTGATCGCGGTCAGCTACCAGCCCTATGCCGAGGAGACCGTGCACATGGTCGAGGCGGCGGTGGCGCACCAGTGCCCCATCCTCGCGATCAGCGACAGCCTGGTCAGCGCGGTGGCGAAACCCGCGAACCAGGTCCTGCAGGTGCGCGAGGCCGAGATCCGCAAGTTCCGCTCGCTCTCATCCTCGATGTGCCTGGCCCAGGCCCTGGCCATTGCCTATGCCTTCGCCGCCTCGCGTTGAGCTTCCCGGCCCGAACAGCGCCGGATTGAAACAAAAGTTACCGTTTCCGATAAATTAGAATGTACGTTACACTGAGGGCCCGCAAGCGCGGGAGGCCTGGCGGGAGGCAGCCGGAATGGTGGCGCAGGAGCTACGACTCGACCTGATCACGATCGGCCGTTCCTGCGTCGATCTCTACGGCGAGCAGCTGGGCGGCCGGCTCGAGGACATGAGCTCGTTCGCCAAGTACATCGGCGGCAGCCCGACCAACACCGCCGTCGGCGCAGCCCGGCTCGGCCTGCGTTCGGCGCTGGTCACCCGGGTCGGCGCCGACCACTTCGGCCGCTACATCCGCGAGCAGCTCGCGCGCGAGGGCGTCGCCACCGACGGCGTGCTGACCGATGCGCAGCGCCTGACCGCGCTGGTGTTCCTGGGCATCCGCGATCCCGACACCTTCCCGCTGATCTTCTACCGCGAGAACTGCGCCGACATGGCGCTCACCGTCGCCGACATCGATCCGGCCCTGGTGCGCTCGGCGCGCGCGGTGCTGGTCAACGGCACCCACCTGTCGCAACCGCAGGTCTTCGAGGCCTCGCTCGCGGCCTGCCGGATCGCGCGCGACGCCGGCGCGCGCGTGGTCTTCGACATCGACTACCGGCCGGTGCTGTGGGGCCTGACCCGCAAGGACCAGGGCGAGAACCGCTACGTGGCGGACGCCGGCGTCACCGCGCGCCTGCAACAGGTGCTGCCGCTGTGCGACCTCGTGGTCGGGACCGAGGAGGAGATCCACATCCTCGGCGGCGCGGGCGAAACCCTCGCGGCCCTGCGCGCGATCCGCGAGCGCAGCGCCGCCTTGCTGGTGTGCAAGCGCGGGCCGCAGGGCTGCGTGGCCTTTCCCGGGCCGATCCCCGCACGGCTGGACGAGGGCGTGGTCGGGCGCGGTTTCGCGGTCGAGGTCTACAACGTACTCGGCGCCGGCGATGCCTTCATGGCCGGCTTCCTGCGCGGCTGGCTGCGCGACCTGCCGCTCGAGACCGCGTGCGAATACGGCAACGCCTGCGGCGCGATCGTGGTCTCGCGCCACGGCTGCGCGCCGGCGATGCCGACCTGGGAGGAGCTGCAGCGCTTCCTCGACGGCAGCGCGCGGCCGCTGCGGCTGCGCGACGACGCCGAGCTCGAGCACCTGCACTGGGCCACCACGCGCGAGCGCCACTACGACGAGCTCACCGTGCTGGCGATGGACCATCGCAGCCAGTTCGAGGACCTGTGCCGGGAGCTCAAGGCCGATCCGGCGCGCATTCCCGAATTCAAGGCGCTGGCGCTCAAGGCGGTGGACCGCGTCGCGCGCGGCGACCCGCGCTTCGGCGTGCTGCTCGACGGCCGCTACGGCATGCGCGGCCTCGAGGCCGCCGCCGACACCCCGTACTGGATCGGGCGCCCGATCGAGCTGCCCGGTTCGCGCCCCTTGGCTTTCGAGGGCTCGCCCGACGTCGCCACCGAACTCCAGACCTGGCCGCGCCACCACGTGGTCAAGTGCCTGGTCCTGTACCACCCCGACGATGCGGACGAATTGCGCGAGCGCCAGCTGCGCCAGCTCCTGCGCCTGCAGGACGCCGCGCGCAAGACCCGCCACGAGCTCCTGGTGGAGATCATCGCCGGGCGCCACGGCGCGGTGGCCCCCGACACGGTTTCGCGCGCAATGCAGCAACTCTACGATGCCGGCATGAAACCCGACTGGTGGAAGCTCGAACCCAGCGACGATGCCGCGGCCTGGTCGCAGGTCGCCGCCACCCTCGCCGCCAACGATCCGCTGTGCCGCGGCGTGGTGCTGCTGGGCCAACTGACCTCGCACGAGGCGCTGCTGGCCTCGTTCCGCGCCGCGGCCTCGACCGAGGTGGTCAAGGGCTTCGCGGTCGGGCGCTCGATCTGGGCCGAGGCGGCGCAGCGCTGGATGGCCGGCGAGATCGACGACGAGGCCGCGATCGCCGATCTCGCGCAACGCCTGGGCGTGCTGGTCGAGGCCTGGCGCGCGGCGAAGGGCAGGGCAGGGACGTCGGCAGGCCGTGTCGCTGCAGCCACCGTGGTGGCGCGATGAGCACCGTGCGCCTGACCGCCGCGCAGGCGCTGGTGCGCTGGCTCTGCGCGCAATACGTCGAGGTCGACGGCGCCGAACAGCCGTATTTCGCCGGGGTCTGGGCCATCTTCGGCCACGGCAACGTGGCGGGCCTGGGCGAGGCGCTGTACGCCGCGCGCGATGTGCTGCCGACCTGGCGCGCGCACAACGAACAGGCAATGGCGCACGCCGCGATCGCCTATGCCAAGCAGATGCGGCGCCGCCGCGCGATGGTATGCACGACCTCGATCGGCCCGGGCGCCACCAACCTGGTCACGGCAGCCGCGCTCGCCCACGTCAACCGCCTGCCGGTGCTGCTGCTGCCCGGCGACGTCTACGCCAGCCGCCGGCCCGATCCGGTGCTGCAGCAGCTCGAGGATTTCGGCGACGGCACGGCGTCGGCCAACGATTGCCTGCGCCCGGTGTCGCGCTACTACGACCGCATCACGCGGCCCGAGCAGTTGCTCGACGCGCTGCCGCGCGCGCTGGCGACCCTGCTCGATCCGGCGAACTGCGGGCCGGTCACGCTCGGGCAGTGCCAGGACGTGCAGGCCGAGGCTTGCGACTGGCCCGAGGCCTTCTTCGCGCGCCGCGTCTGGCGTATGCGCCGCCAAGCCGCGGATGCGCGTGAGCTCGACGCGCTGGCCGCGGCGCTGCGCGCGGCGAAGCATCCGCTGCTCATCGCCGGCGGCGGCGTGCTCTACAGCGGGGCCGAAACGGTGCTGGGCGAGTTCGCGCGCCGCTGCGGCCTGCCCGTGGCCGAGACCCAAGCCGGCAAGGGCGCGCTGCCCTGGAACCACGCCTGCGCGCTGGGCTCGATCGGGGTCACCGGCTCGAGCGCCGCCAACGCCGCCGCCGCGCAGGCCGACCTCGTGGTCGGCATCGGCACGCGGCTGGCCGATTTCACCACCGGTTCGCGCACGTTGTTCCCGCAGGCACGGACGTTCCAGGTCAACGTGCAGGCCCACGATGCGCACAAGCACGGCGCGGAGCCCGTCGTTGGCGATGCACGCGAAGTCCTTGTAGCCCTTGCGGCCGCACTCGGCGACTGGCGCTCCGGCGCGATCGAGAACCACCGTGCGGCGGTGGCCGGGTGGCACGCCGCAGTCGACGCCGCCACCGCGGGCGAGCCGGCGCGCACGCAGCCCAGCGACGCGCAGGTCATCGGCGCGGTCCAGCGCGCGCTCGGCGACGACGCGATCGTCGTGTGCGCCGCCGGTGGACTGCCCGGCGAGCTGCACAAGCTGTGGCGCACGCCGCGCGCGGGCGGCTACCACGTCGAATACGGCTATTCCTGCATGGGCTACGAGATCGCCGGCGGACTCGGGGTCAAGATGGCCGAGCCCGCGCGCGAAGTCGTGGTGATGGTCGGCGACGGCAGTTACCTGATGCTCAACTCCGAACTCGCGACCTCGGTGATGCTGGGCCACAAGCTCATCGTGGTGCTGCTCGACAACCGCGGCTACGGCTGCATCAATCGCCTGCAGCGAGCCACCGGCAACGCCAGTTTCAACAATCTCCTCGCCGACACCGCGCACGACACCTTGCCGTCGATCGACTTCGCCGCGCATGCGCGCAGCCTCGGCGCGCAGGCCGTGCATGCCGCGACGCTGGTCGAACTCGAAGCCGGGCTGGCCCAGGCCCGCGCCGCCGAGCGCAGCTTCGTCGTGGTGATCGACACCGATCCGCTCAAGGCCACCGAGGCCGGCGGCTGGTGGTGGGACGTGGCGGTGCCGGAAGTCTCCGCGCGAACCGAGGTCACGGCCGCGCGCCGCGACTACGAAGCCGGCACGCGCCGCCGCAAGGACCTGTCATGAGCATCCGCTTCGGCGTGAGCCCGATCGCCTGGGCCAACGACGACATGCCCGAACTCGGCGGCGACACGCCGCTGGACGACATCCTGCGCGATATCCACGAGCTTGGCTTCGAGGGCGTGGAGCTCGGCGGCAAGTTCCCGCGCGATGCCGCCAGCCTGCGCGAGGTGCTCGCGCGCCATCAGCTGGACCTGATCGGCGGCTGGTACAGCGGCTCGCTGCTGAGCCAGCCGGCGAGCGAGGAAATCGCGGCGCTGCAACCGCACCTGGCGCTGCTCAAGGCACTGGGCAGCACGGTGTTCGTGTTCGCCGAGACCAGCAACGCGGTGCACGGCAACCGCCGCGTGGCGCTGGATGGAACGCCGCGGCTCGCCGCCAGCGAGTGGCCGCGCTTCGGCGCGCGCCTGACCGAAGTGGCGGATTACATCCAATTCCAAGGCCTGCGCTTCGCCTACCACCACCACCTGGGCACCGTGGTCGAGCGCGGCGAGGACGTGGAGGCCTTCCTGCGCCACACCGGCGCCACGGTCGGCCTCACGCTCGACACCGGCCATGCCGCGCTGGGCGGGGTCGATGCGCTGGCGCTGATCCGCGCCCATCCCGCGCGCATCGCCCACGTGCATTGCAAGGANNCTGGCCGGGATGTTCACCGTGCCGGGCGACGGCGGGCTCGACTACGGCCAGGTCATGCACGCGCTGGCGGGGATCGGATACAGCGGCTGGATCGTGATCGAGGCCGAGCAGGATCCGGCACTCGCGGACCCGCGCACCTATGCCGAGCGCGGCCTCGCCACCGTGCGCGCCGAAGCCGCACGCGCGGGCCTGCGATGAGCGGGCTGCGCGTCCGACCGCACGCCGCCGATGCCAGCGGCACGGTGCTCGAGGTCACCCCGGCCAGCGCCGGCTGGCGCCACGTCGGCTTCAAGCTCGTGCGGCTGGCCGATGGCGAACGCCACGCCGGCGGCGAGGCCGGGCGCGAGGCTTGCCTGGTGATCGTGGCCGGCAGCGCTGACATCGAAGCGGGCAGCGAACGCTACGCCGCGGTCGGCGGACGCGCCACGCCCTTCGAGGATCGCGCGCNNAAGGGCGAACCCCGCCTGATCGAATCCGCGCGCATGTCGCGCGAAGCCCGCGGCAGCGGCACCAACACCCGCTACGTGCGCAACATCCTGCCCGAATCCGAGCCGGCCGAGAGCCTGCTCGTGGTCGAGGTGATCACGCCCGGCGGGCACTGGTCGAGCTACCCGCCGCACAAGCACGACACCGCGACGCCGGCGCAGGAGACCGCGCTCGAGGAAACCTACTACCACCGCTTGAACCCGTCCCAGGGCTTCGCCTTCCAGCGGGTCTACACCGACGACCGCACGCTCGACGAGACCGTGTGCGTCGAGGACGGCGACGTGGTGATGGTGCCGCGCGGCTATCACCCGGTCGGCGCCCCGCACGGTTACGAGCTCTATTACCTCAACGTGATGGCGGGTCCGTCGCGCCGCTGGATCTTCCGCAACGATCCGGCCCACGCCTGGATCGCCGGCGCCGCCACCCCGCGCAAGGACTGAAGGCATGCGCCGCATCGGGCACTACATCGACGGCCGCGTGGTCGCCGGCACCTCGGGTCGCCACGCCGAGGTCCATGATCCCAACCACGGCCACGTGCAGGCGCAGGTCGCGCTGGCCTCGGACGAGGAACTCGAGCGCGCGATCGCCTCGGCGGTCGCGGCGCAGCGCGAGTGGGCGCGGGTCAATCCGCAGCGCCGCGCGCGGGTGATGCACGAATTCAAGCGCCTGCTCGAAACCAACATGGACTCGCTCGCCGCGCTGCTCTCCGGCGAGCACGGCAAGGTCCTGGCCGATAGTCGCGGCGACATCCAGCGCGGCCTCGAGGTGATCGAGTTCGCCTGCGGCATCCCGCACCTGATGAAGGGCGAGTACACCCAGGGCGCGGGCGCCGGCATCGATGTCTACTCGATGCGCCAGCCGCTGGGCGTGGTGGCCGGCATCACCCCGTTCAACTTCCCGGCCATGATCCCGATGTGGATGTTCGGGCCGGCCATCGCCTGCGGCAATGCCTTCCTCCTCAAGCCTTCCGAACGCGACCCCTCGGTGCCGTTGCGCCTGGCCGAGCTGATGCGCGAGGCCGGCCTGCCGCCGGGCGTGCTCAACGTGGTGCAGGGCGACGCGGAAGCCGTGCAGGCGCTGGTGCGCCATCCGGCGATCAAGGCCGTGAGTTTCGTCGGTTCCTCCGACATCGCGCAGTCGGTGTACGCGCTGGGCGCCGCGCACGGCAAGCGCGTGCAGGCCATGGGCGGGGCCAAGAACCACGGCATCGTGCTGCCCGACGCCGACCTCGACCAGGTCGTGGCCGACGTGGTCGGCGCGGCCTATGGCTCCGCGGGCGAGCGCTGCATGGCGCTGCCGGTGGTGGTGCCGGTGGGCGAGGGCACCGCCGAGGCCCTGCGCGCGAAGCTCCTGCCGGCGATCGCGGCGCTGCGCGTGGGCGCATCGACGGACCCGGGCGTGCACTACGGGCCGGTGATCAGCGCCGCGCACAAGGCGCGCATCGAAGCGCATATCCAGATGGGCGTGGACGAAGGCGCGGAGCTGGTGGTCGACGGCCGCGGCCTGCGCGTGCCCGGCCGTGAGGACGGCTTCTTCCTCGGACCCACGCTCTTCGACCACGTCACGCCGCAGATGCGCACCTGGCACGAAGAGATCTTCGGCCCCGTGCTGCAGATCGTGCGCGCGTCCAGCTTCGAGGAGGCGCTGGCCCTGCCCAGCAGCCACCAGTACGGCAACGGCGTGTGCATCTACACCCGCAACGGCGACGCCGCGCGCGAGTTCGCCGACCAGGTCGAGGTCGGCATGGTCGGGATCAACGTGCCGATCCCGGTGCCGGTGGCGTACCACAGCTTCGGCGGCTGGAAGCGCTCGGGTTTCGCCGACCACAACCAGTACGGCATGGATGGCGTGCGCTTCTACACCCGGGCCAAGACCGTGACCCAGCGCTGGCCGCGCGGCGCGGTCGACGCCGAGCACGCCTTCACCATCCCGGTCCTGCGCTGAGCATGGCCGCGCGCCCGCACCCGTCCCTGCCGTCGGATCCGACCTGGAGCACGCCGTGACCGCGGGCATCCTGAAGTTCTTCACCACCGGCGCCGACCGGCCGGAGATTTCCGACCCGGAGGCGATCGACGAGATCTACCACCGGCATCGCGTGCGGGTGATGCTGGCGATCACGCTGGGTTACGGCCTGATCTACACCTGCCGGCTCGCGCTGGGCGTGGTCAAGAAGCCGTTGATCGATGCCAACGTGTTCACGCCCACCGAGCTCGGGCTGATCGGCTCGGCGCTGTTCTACACCTATGCGCTGGGCAAGCTCACCAACGGCTTCCTCGCCGACCACAGCAACATGAAGCGCTTCCTCGCCTTCAGTTTCCTGATGACGGCGCTGTGCAACCTGGCGATGGGCTACACCACCGTGCTGTGGGGCGCGGTCCTGGTCTGGGGCCTCAACGGCTGGTTCCAGAGCTTCGGCGCGCCCGGCGGCGTGGTCGCGATGACCGCGTGGTTCTCCAACCGCGAACGCGGCCGCGCCTATGGCGTGTGGAGCACGGCGCATTCGATCGGGGAGGGCCTGACCTTCCTCGTGGTCGGGGCCGCGGTCGCGGCGCTGGGCTGGCGTTGGGGATTCTGGGGACCGGGCATGATCGGGATCGCGACCGCGATCGGCGCCTATCTCCTGTTGCAGGACCGCCCGCGCACGCTGGGCCTGCCCGAAGTCAACGCCTGGAAGCGCGACTACTACGCCGAGACCCCGCGCCCGCACATCAAGTCGGTGCTGGGACTGCAACTCTCGGTCCTGAAGCTGCCGGCGATCTGGGTCCTTTGCCTGGCCAGCGCCACCACCTACGTCACCCGCTACGCGATCAACTCCTGGGGCATCCTGTATCTGCAGGAGGCGCGCGGCTACTCGCTGCCCATGGCCGGCACGCTGCTCATGACCAGCACCCTGGCCGGCATCGTGGGCGCGGTGGCCTACGGCGTGATCTCGGACAAGCTGTTCAACGCGCGCCGCCCGCCGGCGAACCTGCTGTTCGCGGTGCTGGAGCTGATCGGACTGGCGCTGATCTTCTTCGGGCCGACCAACCTCTACGTGCTGGTCGCCGGCATGCTGCTGTTCGGCATGGGCCTGACCGGGCTGGTCACCTCGCTGGGCGGCCTGTTCGCGGTCGACATCGCGCCCAAGCGCGTGGCCGGCGCGGCGATGGGCGTGATCGGCATCTTCAGCTACATAGGCGCCGGCATCCAGGAGCACGTCTCCGGCGCGCTGATCGAGCAGGGCATGACGCTGGTCGATGGCGTGCGGCAGTACGATTTCGGTCCCGCGATCGCGTTCTGGATCGCGTCCTCGGTATTGTCCATGCTGCTGGCCGCGAGCCTGTGGCGCACCCGCCTGCGGGATTGATCGTGCTCAAGCCCACTGCCGAACTCCAGGTGATGATCGAGGCGGCGCATGCCGCCGGCGCCGGACTCAAGGCGCGCTTCGCGCAGCTGGCCGAACTCGCGGTGCGGGCCAAGACCGGCCCGGCCGACCTGGTGTCGATCGCCGACGAGGAGGCCGAGCGCACCACGCACGCGATCCTCGCCCGCGCACGCCCGGCCTACGGCTTCCTCGGCGAGGAAGGCGGCGTGCGCGCCGGCAGCGACGACGCCCACACCTGGATCGTCGATCCGCTCGATGGCACCACCAATTTCCTCTATGCGTGCCCGCTGTGGGGCGTCAACGTCGCGCTCGCGCGCGAGAATCGCGTGGTGGCCGGCGTGACCTACCTGCCGATGGTGGACGAGACCTACGTCGCCGCGGCAGGGCAGGGCGCCTGGCTCAACGGCCAGCGCCTGCGGGTGTCGTCGCGCGGCGTGCTGGCCGAGGCATTGCTCGCCTGCGGCATTCCCTTCGCCGGCAAGCCCGACCATCCGGTGTTCGCGCGCGAGATGGCGCTGCTCAGCGCCCAGGTCGCCGGCATCCGCCGCACCGGCGCCTGCGCGGTCGACATGGCGTGGGTAGCCGCGGGTCGCTGGGATGCGTACTGGGAACGCGCGGTCAACGCCTGGGACATGGCGCCCGGCGTGATCCTGGTGCAGGAGGCTGGCGGCCTGGCGACCTCGGTGACCGGCGCCGCGCTCGATCTGCATGCAGGCAACATCTGCATCTCCAACGGCGCGCTGCATGCGCGCCTCGTGGACCAGCTCAATCTCGCCCTCGCTGCGGAGCGCCACCCGTGAAGCTCGAGCGCCGTTCGCTGTTGCGCCTGGGCGGCCTTGCCGCGCTGATGGCGTGGTTGCCGCGCTCGATCGCAAAGGCACTGGGTTACCCGCGCGCCCTGCAGGGACCGATGATCGGCGCGCCGGGCCCGCACCATTTCACCGTGTGGGTGCGCACCAGCGGTGCCTTCGAGGTCGTGCTCGAAGTCGCCACCGACCGCGAGTTCCGCCATCCCGTGCCGGGCGCACGCGCCACGGCAAGCGCGGATCCCGCCCACAACTTCTGCGTGACCCTGCGCGCCGAGGGGCTGCAGCCCGACACCGCGTACTGGTACCGGCTCACGTACCAGGGCGAGGACGACCGCCATCTGTTCCTGCCGCTGCGCACCCGCACCGCGCCGGCCGGGCGCGCCGATTTCCGCCTCGCCTTCGGCTCCTGCTGCCGCCTGCAGTACGACCCGGTGCAGCCGATCTGGGACACCGTGCGCGGGCTCGAACCGGATCTCTTCCTGTGGCTGGGCGACAACATCTACGCCGACAGCGACCAGCCGCACGCTCTGGTGGACCAGTACGCGCGTGGCCGCGCGGTCGAGCGCCTTGCGCCCTTCCTGCGCACGACGCCGCAGCTGGCGACCTGGGACGACCATGATTTCGGCTTCAATGGTTCCGACGGCACCAGCCCGGTCAAGGCGGAGTCGCTGGCGGTGTTCAAGGACTTCTGGGCCAACCCCTCCTACGGCGAGGACGGCAACCCGGGCGTGTACTTCAAGCAGAGCTACGGCGGCGTGGACCTTTTCGTCCTCGACGGCCGCTACCACCGCGACCCGACAACGGACCCCGACACGGCGGCCAAGACCATGCTGGGCCCGGTGCAGAAGGCCTGGCTCAAGCGCGAGCTCAAGGCCAGCATCGCGCCCTTCAAGGTGATCGCCGCGGGCGGCGGCTGGTCCTCGGCCGAGAACGAGGACGGTGGCGATTCCTGGGGCGTGTACCTGACCGAGCGCAACGAGATCTTCGACTTCATCCGCGATGAAGCGATCGAAGGCGTGGTCCTCATCTCCGGCGATTCGCACATGGGCGAGCTCAACTGCATCCCGCGCTCGGGGCAGGGCGGCTACGATCTCTACGACCTGTGTTCCTCGCCACTGGCGCAGATGCCGGCGGCCAAGCACACGCGCCAGACACCCGAGATGCGCGTGCGCGACACCTGGACCCGCACCGTCAACGTCGGCGTGATGCACTTCCGGATGCGCGGCGACACCCCGACCTTGAGCTACACCCTGCACGACGTGCTGGGCGAGGCGGTGTGGGAGCCGCTGGTGCTGACGCCCGATGACCTCAAGAACGGCGTGCGCAGCTGGGACCGCCTCGCCGATCCGCTCGAGCTCGAGCGCCTGGAGCGCTTCAAGCAGGGCAAGGGCTACTACGGCTACGATCCGGGGCCCGACTGGCCTAACCGCCCGTACTACGACGCAGAGTAAGCAGGAACTGCAGCGGCACGCGATGCTCGCGCCGCTCGCGTCCAGCCAGCGGCTCTTCCGAACGCGGGCCGTCGTAGAGCGACCGATCCTCGCCGATGTCGCGGCCGAACAGCTCGCTCGCCTCCGCGCGCAGGCGCCAGCCGTCGCCGAAGCGGCGCTCGAGGTACATGCTCCACGCCTCGCCCTCGCGCTCGCGGGCAACCTCGTCGAAGCGATAGCTGGTCTCGACTTCGGCCAGGGTCAGGCTCAGCCCCCACGCGAGCCGCCGCGCCGGCAGGGTCTGGCTCAGGCTGAAATCGCCCTCGCGCGGGGCCTCGTCGGAGATGCCGCGCGTGGCGCCGGTGGTCGGATCGGTCACCTCGCTGCGCCGCCACGACACGGTCGAGGCGAAACGCATGCCGCGCAGTCCCAGGCGATCGAGCGAGGCCGACAACTCCACGCTCGCGGTGTCGCGCGTGCCGTCGCCGATGTTGCCGGGTGCGTCGAAAGTCTCGCCGTCGGCACTGATCGGCACGCGATCGACCACGTCGTCGATGGCCTCGTGCGCCAGCGTCACCACCAGCG
>CXWJ01013796.1_pt1 | contig 12941 bp, 8 predicted proteins | sample 590841 | NCBI WGS metagenome assembly CXWJ01 (sample SAMEA3498367, study PRJEB10139) | wastewater metagenome | biome: wastewater treatment plant; material: activated sludge | place: Austria | collected 2015-01-21 | reverse complement strand
GGTTGATCCTGATCTACATGGGCGGCACGCTGGGCGTCAACGTCTGGCTGATGAAGGGCTTCTACGACTCCGTGCCGCGCGAGATCGACGAATCGGGCAAGGTTGACGGGGCGTCGGATTGGCAGATCTTCTGGCGGCTGCTCTTCCCGCTGGTGCGGCCGATCATGGTCGTGTCGATGATCCTGACCTTCTTCGGCACCTATAGCGACTATCTGATGCCGCGTATTATGATCACCACGGCCAGCAAGTTCACCCTGATGCTAGGCTTGCAGACGTTCATCGGCGCGAACTACGCCCAGGAGTGGGGCGCATTCGCCGCCGGGGCCGTTCTGGGCGCCATTCCCATGGTGGTCGTCTACCTGCTGTTGCAGGACTACATCGTCGGCGGCCTGACGGCCGGGGCGGTGAAGGGGTAGCCTTTGTAGGGGCGGGNNCCTTTGTAGGGGCGGGTTTCAAACCCGCCCCTACAATCGTAATACCCGGTAGGGGCGGGTTTCAAACCCGCCCCTACAACCGTAATACCCGGTAGGGGCGGGTTTCAAACCCGCCCCTACAATGACACCTCTAGATGGCATACGATCCCAAGCAGCATCACCGCCATTCAATCCGTCTTAAAGGGTATGACTATTCCTCAGCAGGCGCATATTTCGTCACAATGTGCGTCCATCACGGAAAATGCTTATTAGGGCAGATCAACGATAACGAGATGCTGTTATCATCCTTCGGTCAAACTGCGGCCGAATGCTGGGAAGACCTTCCCAATCATTACCCTCATTTAATCCTCGATGCTTTCGTAATAATGCCTAATCATGTACATGGCATATTCATTCTCGACGACCCTCATGTAGGGGCGGGTTTGAAACCCGCCCCTACAGACGCGACCGCCGCTCCGACCAAACGGCATGGCCTACCTGAAATAGTCCGCGCCTTCAAAACGTTTTCGGCACGACGAATCAATTCGACAAGAAATGGAAAGGGAATTCCTTTCTGGCAACGAAATTATTACGAACATATAATCCGCAATGAACGATCCTATCTTGCCATTCGCGATTATATCTTCAACAATATAGTCAATTGGGATAAGGATCAACTCCACCCACATGCGCCATCGAATCAATTTAACCGCTACTGGCGATAGGGGCAGGTTTCAAACCTGCCCCTACGATGGTAAGAGCGAGGCGGTAGGGGCAGGTTTCAAACCTGCCCCTACGATAGTAAGGGCGAGACGGTAGGGGCAGGTTTCAAACCTGCCCCTACAGTACGAAGGCAACCATGGTAAGGGCGAGTTAGAACCCCGCCCCTATAGAATGGGGAACGCTATGCATCTGAAAGTTATTCGGGTTTTAGTTATTTTGGTTGTATTGCTATTAATTCTTGCCGCCTGCCGCGAGGCCCCGGCCCCGACGCCAACCCCGCCCTCGGCCGCGGACGCCACGCAAACCGGGCCGGCGACCGAACCGACAGCCACCACCGCCCCGCCCACGGCCACCACCCCGCCCCAGCCCACGGCCGAACCGACGGCCGTGTCCCTGGCCGAGCAGTGCGTCGCGCCGATCTATGTGGCCCTCATCTGGCACCAGCACCAGCCGGTCTACTACCAGGACGCGGAGACGGGCGTGTTCGCCAAGCCCTGGGTGCGGCTGCACGCGGCCAAGGATTACGTGGACATGGCCGCCATCCTGCAGGAGTATCCAGAGGTTAAGGCGACGTTTAATCTGACGCCCAGCCTCATCCGCCAGCTTGACGCGCTGAGCGCCGGGGCGACCGATCTCTACTGGCAACACACGATCATCCCGGCCGAGGAACTGACCGACGAACAGAAGCAATTCATCCTCGACCGTTTCTTCGACACCAATCGCCGGGTCATCGCCCGCTTCCCGCGCTATCAGCAACTATTGACGTTGCGCGACGGCAGCGCCGACCCGCTGGGCGACTTCACCACCGACGACTTCCGCGATCTTCAGGTGCTCTTTAATCTGGCCTGGACCGACCCGGCCTGGCTGGCCGAAGTCCCATTGGTCGCGCTGGTCGAGCAGGGCGAAGGCTTCGCCGAGGCGGATAAGCAGGTCGTGCTCGACGAGCATCTGCGACTCATCAACGAAGTCATTCCCATCCACCGCGCCATGCAGGACGACGGCCAGATCGAAGTGACCATGACGCCCTTCGCCCACCCCATCCTGCCGCTGCTGGTCGATACCGATCTTGCGTTGCGGGCCACGCCCGACCTGACCCTGCCCGCCGTGCCGTTCCGCTGGGGGCAGGACGCCGTGGCCCAGGTGGAGCGCGGCGTGGCCCTCTACACCGAGCTTTTCGGCCAGCCGCCGCGCGGCATGTGGCCCAGCGAAGGCTCCGTGGCCCAGGAGATGGTCGGCATGGTCGGGGCCAACGGCCTGCAATGGATGGCCAGCAGCGAGGGGGTGTTGGCCCATACGCTGGGCATGGACAGCTTCACCCGCGACGGCAATGAAGTTGTGGTGGAGGCCGGCGCGCTCTACCGGCCCTATGCCGTGCAGGGCCGCAACAGTGGCCCGGTGGCGATGATCTTCCGCGACAACATCATCTCCGACANNGGGCGCGGCGGCGGCCGACGATTTTATCAATCGCGTCTACAACGTCTGTGGCCGGCTTCAGGGCCAGGACGCCGCGGCCGAGTCCCCCGGCCCCCACCTGGTCACCATCATCGTTGACGGCGAAAACCCGTGGGAGAACTACGACAACGACGGCCGCGATTTCCTCCACGCCCTCTACCAGCGGTTGAGCGATGACCCCCATATCGTCACCGTGACGCCCAGCGAATTCCTGGAGTTGGCCCCCGATCGGCCGCGTCTGCGCAACCTGTGGGCCGGGTCGTGGCACAACAGCGACTTCGCCACCTGGATCGGCGAAGAGGAGGAGAACCGCGCCTGGGAGTTGCTGGCCGAGGCGCGCACCTATCTGCAAACCTACATCACCGGCGGCAACCGCGAGGCCGTCACCCCTGAGCAACTGGAGGCGGCCCTCGTCCAGATGTACATCGCCGAGGGATCGGACTGGTTCTGGTGGTACGGCTCCGACCGCGATTCCGGCGACGACGGCGCGTTCGACCAGCAGTTCCGCAACACGCTGAAGAGCGTCTACACCGCTCTGGGGGTGGAGCCGCCGCTGGAGTTGGACATCCCGATCATCCCCGAAGCCATCGTGGCCGCCGACCGAGCCGCCACCGGCCTCATCTCGCCCATCATCGACGGCGTCGTCACCGAGGGCGAATGGGACGCGGCCGGGCGCTATACGGCCGCCGGCGGCGTCCTGACCGCGGCCACGCCCGCCTTCAGCCACGTGGCCTACGGCTTCGACGCCAAAAACCTCTATTTGCAGCTCGGCCTCAATCCCGACTTCACCCTGCCCAGCGGCCAGAGCCGCATCGAACTCTATCTGGGCGCGCCGGCCGGCGGTCCGGCCAATGCCTTCACCCAGACGGGCGAGCTGTTGGGTTTCGCCGGCAACCGGCTGCTGGAGTTGAAGTTTAGCGGCGGCATCCTGGGCGGAGCCACGGCCTACCGGGCCACGGCCGACGGCTGGGAAGTGGCGGCCACCGGCTCGGCCACCGAGGGCCGGGCGGCGCTGGACTTCCCCGAAGAGGTGTCGGCCGGGGTGGCCGTGGGCGAGGGCGGGACGATCGAGGTCGCCATCCCGCTGGCCGTGCTGGGCAACGCCGACGTGGGGGCCAGCCTGATCATGCGCGCCCTCTTTGTCGATAACGTCGAGGGGGAGTGGACGATAATGGAGCGGCTGCCGGCCGCCGGGCCAGCCCAGGTGAGCGTGCCCGATCTGGGCACGACGGTGGCCTTCCTGGACGTGACCGACCCTTCGGGCGACGACACCGGCCCTGGAACCTACACCTATCCGACCGATGCCGTCTTCCAGCCGGGCAACTTCGACATCGTGAACTTCCAGGTGGGCGAGGACGAGACCAACGTCGTCTTCCGCTTCACGATGCTCGGCCCGGTCGATAACCCGTGGGACGGCACGAACGGCCTGTCGCTGCAAACGTTCGATATCTACATTGACAGCGACGGCGGCGCGGCGGGCGGGGCGGCTTTCCTGCCCGGTCGCAATCTGGCCGCGGCCGATGGGTTCGCCTGGGATTATGCCGTCACCGTCGAGGGCTGGGAGTCGAAGGTCTTCACCCCCGGCGACGCCGGGCCGGTGGAGATCGCCGGGCCGGCCGACTTCCAGGTGGTCACTGACCCCGGCCAGCAGAAGGTGACCATCCGCGTGCCCAAGACGATCCTGGGCGAGACGCCGGCCGAGTGGCGCTACGCGGCGATGGTGATGAGCCAGGAAGGCTTCCCCAGCGCCGGGGTGTTGCGCATTCGCGACGTGGCCCCCAGCGCCGAGCAGTGGCGCATCGGCGGCGCGCCGGCCGGGGCGACCAACGCCACGCGGGTGATCGACCTGGTGTGGTCGGAGGCGGGACAGCAGGAAGCGTGGCTCAGCGACTTCACGCCCTCTGCCGCCGCCCAGGGCGACCTGGGGCCGGGGGATTTTGCCAGGGTGGAGTTTATGACGCCGGGGCCGTAGCTTTTTCGCTGGCAGGAGACAGCACAAGTTGTCTCCTGCCACCCTTGCATCTCCGTTATGCTATAATAGCTGTGGTTTCCTGTGGAGGTGAGATAATGCAAGTACTTGATGTACCGAAAGTCGATAGAAGAGCACGGCTGGCCCAATTGATCCGTCTCTATGAGCAGGGACAGGTAAGTGATCTAATGGATCGCACGCTATACAAGTTATTCTCAGTAGAGGCAGCCGAGGAGCATAAAGCCATCAATCTATTGCGCTCAGACTTGGACGCCTTCGAGGCGCGTTTCGGTATGGAATCGCCCGATTTTTTTCAGCGCTTTGAGAATGGTGAAATGGGCGATGACATGGATCATATCGAGTGGGCATCGCTCTATCAGATGTACATACGTTCATGTAAACGGCTTGAGCTTCTAACGGTAGAAGAGTGACGACACTTGAATCTTACCTGGATGAAATTGACGAACTTCTTATCGACCATCCTCAGGTGGCAGATTTTCGATTTATTGCGGAACGTATACTAGCAAGTAGCGCCTATATTCGCGTCAAAGTTGTCTTGCTCGATGGAAGCTTTCTTCACTTCACCGAGTACAGAGAAACCGATATTGACGGGGAACTGCAACTGATAACTTATACATATCAGTGGATGAAATCAGATAATATTCTACTGAGACGCTGGGACAATGCCCAACACTATCCCAACCTCTCCGGCTTTCCGCACCACCTGCACGATAGCGAGGAAAAGAACGTATTGCCTGGCGAGCCAATGAACCTGTTCAAAGTCCTCGACGAAATCAGCGCTCGATTGAGCGCCTAGTTCAGCGATCCCACCCGCCAAGCGAGTCCACCAATGACCCCAGAAACCATCTTCGGCCGCATGGCCACCGTCGAAGTCCGTAGCCAGTTGGCCCAGTTGCGCTTGCAGGGCATCCAGCATCGCCGCCGTCTGTCGCCTGGCTCGCCAAGGGCCGGGGAGCAGCCAACCGTCAGCGTCATTGTCGGGCCGGAGTTGCCGGTCGATGAGGTCGTTTGTCTGGTGACCGAGCCGGAGGCGGCCGTCGTGCCCCTGCGGCGGGTCAAGACGGAGTGGGACCTCGCCCTGTGGGCCTACTACGAGGTCTGGGAGGCGGCCCTGCCCGCCCACCCGGCCGGCACACTGGTGCGCTACCAGATTCGCGCCCACGACGAGGACAGCGGCGAGACCTACTGGGCCGACGACGCGGCCGAATACTCCTACGTTGTCGGCGATTCCGGGCCGCCGGCCTGGGCGCTGCCGGCCATCATCTATCAGATTTTCCCCGACCGCTTCTCGCCGGGCGCGGGCCGCCAGTGGAACTCGGCCGCGCGCCTGTCCGACATCTACGGTGGCACGTTGCGCGGCGTCATCGACCATCTCGACTACATCGCCGGGCTGGGCTTCACGGCCATCTGGCTCAACCCGTTCTTCCCCGACGACACCCACCACGGCTACCACGCCAGCGACTACTTCACCGTCAACCCACGCCTGGGGACGATGGACGACATGCGCGAACTGGTGGACAAATGCCGCGAGCGCGGCATCCGCCTGCTGCTCGACTTTGTGGCTAACCATTGGGGCAGCAAGCACGCCACCTTCCAGGCGGCGCTGGCCGACCGCCACAGCCCCTATTACGATTGGTATTACTGGAAAAACTGGCCCGGCGAATATACGGCCTACTTCGACGTGCTCGACCTGCCCAAGCTCAACGTCGATCACCCCGCCGTGCGCGATCATCTGTTGCGCAGCATCGGCTTCTGGCTGGGCGACGTGGGCTTCGACGGGCTGCGGCTGGATCACGCCGACGGGCCGTCCTACGATTTCTGGACCGACGCCCGCGCCGTGGCCCGCAGTGTGCGCCCCGATGCCTGGATGTTCGGCGAACTCATCCGGCCGCCCGACCAGCAACTCAGCTACGCCGGCCTGTTCGACGGCACGCTCGACTTCCTTCTGTGCCAGGCGTTGCGCCGCACTTTCGCCGCCGGCGACATGACTCTGGCCGGCTTCGATGCCTTCCTGAACCGCCACGAGGCCTACTTCCCGCCGCAGGCCGCCTTCAGCCGCCCCAGCTTCCTGGACAACCACGACATGAACCGCTTCCTCTGGCAGGCGGACGGCGACAAGCAAAAGCTGAAGCTGGCCGCGCTGACCCAGTTCACGCTGGCCGGCGCGCCCATTGTCTACAACGGCACGGAGGTCGGCGTGACCCAGGAGCGGGCTATCCACGCGCCCGATAGCCAGGGCATGGAGGAGTGCCGCCAGCCGATGCTGTGGGGCGAGGCCCAGGACAGCGACCTGTCGTCCTACTTCTGGTATCTGAGCCATTTGCGGCGCGATCACTCGGCCCTGTGGCGCGGTGGCCGCCAGACGCTCCATCTGGATTCGGCGGCCCAGACCTACGCCTACGTCCGCGACGACGGCCACGAGGCGGCCATCGTCGGCCTCAACCTGAGCGGTGAGGAGCGCGCCTTCACCGTGCCCTACGTGCCGCGCGCGGCGTCGGCCACCTTCACCCTGCCGCCCCAGAGCGGCGACGTGGCCTTCATCTGACGAGGGCGGCGGCGCTGTATGAGCAACGGCCGTCAGGCGTCGATGAGCGGGGCGCGCGCCCGGCGCTGGGCGATGGTCGCCGTGGTGCTGCTGGGCTTCTTCCTGCGCGTCCAACGCATCGGCGAGCAGCGCGTCTGGTGGGATGAGGGCTGGTCGGTCTGGGCGGCGCGCTTCTCGCCGCCGGACATCCTGCGTCAGACGGGCAACGACGTCCACCCGCCGCTCTATTTCCAATTACTCCACTTTTGGCGGGCGCTGAGCGGCGACGAGGCCGCGGCGCTGCGGCTGCTGTCGGCCTTGCTCGGCCTGCTGGCCGTGGCCCTGACCTACGCCCTCGGCCGGCGCATGGCCCGCGGCAACCTGTCGCCCGGTTGGGCCACGGCGGCCGGGCTGCTGGCGGCCCTCCTTCTGACCGTCTCGCGCTTTGCCGTGGCCTGGTCGCAGGAAATTCGCATGTACGCCCTGGCGACGTTGCTGGCCCTGCTGGCGGTGTGGGCGGCGCGGCGGGTCTGGCAGGGCGGCGGCCGGCGCGACGCGGCGCTCTACGTGGTGGCCACAACCGCCGGGCTATACACGCTCTACCTCTTCGCGCCGGTGTGGCTGGCGATCAACGTCGCCTGGCTGTGGGTATGGCGCGCGGCGGCCAACCGGCGGCGTGAACTGTGGCGCTGGGCCGGGCTGCAACTGCTCATCGCCGCCCTGTTCCTGCCCTGGGCGCTCTATGCCGCCGGTGGCTTCCTCAACACGGCCTCGGCCACGCCCATCCGCCCGCTTGATTTTCTCCACATCTACTGGACGGTGCTGACCGTCGGCATCCCCGTTGACGTGGCCCAGTTCAACCGGCTGACGCTGCCGGCGCTGGGCATTTTCCTGCTGGCCGTCGGCGCGCTGGTCTTTTACGCGCTGGCCGCCTCTCGCCGCCCATCAGCCCTCGACGCCGCCAATTCTTCACCCGCCACCCACCACTCGCCACCCGCCACCTCTGCCCGCGGTCAGCGGTCGGTCGTCCGTGGTCATCTCCGCGATCTGACCTTGCTGTTATCCATCCTCCTTCTGCCCGCCCTCATCGTCTACTTCGTCTCGCTGCCCCGGCAGAACTTCTACAACCCGCCCTTCAACCCGCGCTATCTGGTGATTTTCACGCCGTTCTATAGCATTTTGTTGGCGTGGGGGGTGGCTTTGATAGGGAGCAGGGGAGCTGGGGAGCGGGGGAGCAGGGGGGATAGTGGTCAGTGGTCAGTGGTCAGTGGTCTCCTGGCCCTGGGCCTGGCAGCTTTCATGCTCGGTGTGGCGCTGGTTGGGCTGCGGCCGTATTATCCGGGGCGGGTGTTGGTGGATGATTATCCCTCGCTGGCCGCCACCATCGCCGCCTACCGGCAGCCGGGCGACGGCGTTGTGCTCTACAGCGATACCGATTGGCCCATCTTCGCCTATCATCACCCCGACGAGTGGCGCGGCGTGCCCGGCGCGTGGGCGGTGACGCCGGAACTGGCCGCCGACTTCCTGACGCCCATCTGGGAGGAGAACGAGGCGATCTGGCTGGTGACGACCCCCTACAGCGCGAGCGGCGACCCGCAGCGCCACCTGCCCGCCTGGTTGGCCGAGCGGGCCACAGCCGTGCGCGAATTCGTCTATAAGGACATGGCCCTGACGCTCTTCACGCGCACGGCCGAACGCGCCGCGCTGGCCGACCAGTTGACCGGCCACTCCCCCGGCAATCTGGCCGTACCGCTGCCGGGCGGCGGCACGCTCGTTGGCTACGGCCAGGCGGCGCATGACTTCAAGAGCGGCGACGTCATCCACCTGTTTCTCTACCTGCAGGGCGGGGATATGGGGCAGACGGAAGTTGGGCTGATCGACGCCGCGTCGAGCAACGTGTGGGGGGCTACGCCGGTCGAATGGGCGGGCACGGATGGCCTGGCCCGGCAACAGGTGGACATTCTCGTGCCGCCCGAAGCGCCGTCGGGCGATTATCGCTTCTACGTCATCGATGCCGGCGGGGCGACGGTTCCCTTCGGCCGCCTGACTGTTCGCCAGAAACAGGCCGAATTCCTGACCCTCGACGACGTGACCATCACCAACCCGGTCGACGCGCCCTTTGGCAACGGCATCCGCCTGGTGGGATATGATCTGGCCGCGACGACAGTGCGGCCCGGCGAGACGGTCGGCCTGACACTCTATTGGACTTCCGAGGGGGACGTGGGGCAACGCTACAAAGTCTTCACCCACCTGCTGGGCGATGTGTTCAACGCTACGACCGGCAACTTCCTGTGGGGGCAAGTCGATAGCGAGCCGGCGGCCAACACCCGGCCGACGACCACCTGGCGCGCGGGCGAGGTCATCGTCGATGAGTACGCCATCCCGCTGGCCGCCGACGCGCCGCCGGGCACGTACCGCATCGAGATCGGCCTCTACGATGCCGCGAGCGGCGAGCGCCTACCTCTGCTTGGCCCGGACGGCGCGCCCGCGGCCGATCACCTCATCCTGACCGTCGTCGAAGTTGAGTGATTCTTGTAGGGGCGGGTTTCAAACCCGCCCCTACAAGGGTCATACCCGCGCCCATATAAGCAGCCGCTAAAGGCCTATGCCCAGCCGGGCGCGATCGGCTATCCTTGGCCGGATATGACAAAATCGATCTACGAGGCGGCGTTGGCGTTTGTTCTCCTAACCCTTGTCGCCTGCGACACGCCCACGGCGCCCCAGCCCACGATTGCGCTGCCCCCGGCCCCGGAGAGCGGCGCGACGGCCACGCTCTCGCCCACCGGCGCGGGTGGCGAAGCGGGTGCGACGACAACCCCACCAAACGGCCCGGCGGCGGTCTTCATCCCGCTCATGCCCGGCGGCCAACCGGCCACGGCCGAACCGCCCACTTTGGCCGCCGAGCCGCCTCCCGTGGCCGCCGAACCAACCGATGAGCCGCCCCCGCCGCCGACCGCCGCGCCCATCGCCACGCCCTACGTCAGCTACATCCCCGACTACGCGCCGCGCCCGGAGCTGGGGCCGAGCAAGCTGGGCATCCACGTGGCCCGGCCCAACAGCCCGGCCATTATGGAGTTCGTCCGCGCCGCGCAACCGGCGGTGGTGAAGGGCGTCGATGACCTGGGCTTTCTGGCCGAGGTGAAGGCCGCGTCGCCACAGACGGTGATCATCGGTCGCCTGTCGGTCGATCCCCAGGATTACGGCGGCGAACCGGAGGCGGCGGCGGCGGCCCTGGTGGCCAGCCAGTTGCCGCAACTGCTACAGCATCCCTACGTGGACTACTGGGAAGGCTGGAACGAGCCGGACCCCAACCTCGACCGCATGGATTGGTATGCCCGCTTCGAGGCCGAGCGCGTGCGGCAATTGGCCCAGCACGGGCTGCGGGCGGCCGTGGGCGGCTTCTCCACCGGCGTGCCCGAACTGGATGAGTTCGCCTTGTTCGTGCCCGCCGTGGAAGCCGCCCAGGCCCACAACGGCATCCTGACCCTGCACGAATACGCCGCGCCCGACCTGACCTTCCTCTATGGCGACCCGCTGCCCGGCTATCCGACCTACCCTGACCGCGGGCCGCTGCTGTTCCGCTATCGCTGGTTCTATCGTGACATCTTGGAGCCGCGCGGGCTGGTCGTGCCGCTGGTCATCTCCGAGGCGGGTATCGACGGCATCCTGGGCAACCGGCCGGGGCCGGATGGGCTGGGCTGGCAGGACTTCCAGGAGTTCTGGGTGGCCCAGGGCTGGGGGCCGGACGGGCAGACGGCGTTCCTGAACCAGTTGCAATGGGTCGATAACGAGGCCCGCCAGGATGAGTACGTCATCGGTTACACGCTGTTCACCGCCGGCGGCGGCCGGGCGTGGGATACGTATGAACTGGATCAGTTCCTGCCCAGGCTGGCGACCTACGTGACCAGCCAGCGTTAGGGCCGATAGAAAACCTGACAGGTAGGCGGCAACGAGCACATTGACGACTACGAAATTTGTCGCCGCCTACCTGTCAGGTTTGGAATCCTTGTGGTAAAGTAAGCCCCTCAAACCCATAAAAAGGAGTTGCCAAATGTCTCTCACCCACTTACCCGCGCGCGCCGACGTTGATCCGCGCCATACCTGGAATGCTGAGAGCGTCTTCGCCACGGTCGAAGAGTGGGCGGCCGAGTTGGCCGCGCTCACGCCCGAAGTGGAGGGTCTCAGCCGCTATCAGGGCCACCTGGCCGACGGCCCGGCGGTGCTGGCCGAGGCCATGCAAACGCTGGAAACGTTGACCCAGCGGGTCGAAAAGGCGCTCATCCACGCCCTGCTGACCGAGTCGGTCGACCGCGGCAATCAAGCGTCCACCGCCCGCGCCGGGCAGGCCGGTAGCCTGTATGGTCAGATGCAGGGGGCCGTGGCCTTCCTGGAGCCGGAACTGCTGGCTATTGGCCGCGAGCGACTGGCCGAATGGACGGCGGCCGAGCCGCGCCTGGCCCATCTGGCCCACTACTTCGACAATCTCTTTCGCCGTCAGGCCCACGTCCGCTCGCCGGAAGTCGAGGAAGTGCTGGGTCTGGCCGCCGATGCCTTTGGCGGCTCGCAGAACACGTTTTCCAAGCTGACCGACACCGACTTCAAGTTTCGGCCGGTGGCGGCCGTCGGGGCCGGCGGCGGCGAATTGGCCGTCGGTCAGGGCACGGTGGATGACCTGCTCCATTCGGCCGACCGCGAAGTGCGCCGCGCGGCCTGGGAGAGCTATCACGATCAATACCTGGCCTACCGCAATACGCTGGCCGCCAATCTGGCGACGTCGATCAAGCAAAACGTGCTGGTGTCGCGCGTGCGGCGCTACGAGTCGACGCTGGACATGGCCCTTTTCACCGACAACATCCCGCCCGCCGTCTACCACAATCTGCTCGACACTTTCAAGCGCCACCGCTCGGTCTGGCACCGCTACTTCGACGTGCGCCGCCGCGCCCTGGGCGTCGAGACGCTGCGCACCTATGACATCTGGGCCCCGCTGACGGCCGAGCAGCCGCGCATCCCCTACGAGCAGGGCGTCGAATGGGTGGCCGCCGCGTTGAGTCCGTTGGGGGAGGAGTACGCCGGCCGCCTGCGCCGCGGTTGCCTCGATGAACGCTGGATCGATGTTTATCCCAACGAGGGCAAATCGGCCGGCGCGTTCTCCTGGGGCTGCCAGGGCACGTACCCGTTCATCGTGATGAGCTACAGCGATGATGCCATCAGCCTGGGTACGCTGGCCCACGAACTGGGCCACTCGATGCACTCGCTGCTGACCTGGGAAAACCAGCCCAAGGTCTACGCCGACTACACCATGTTTGCCGCCGAGGTGGCCTCGAATTTCAACCAGGCCATGCTGCGCGCCTATCTGTTGCCGCGCGACCTTGGCCCACGCGACGAGGGACGGCAACTAAAGATCGCCGTGCTGGAAGAGGCGATGGCGAACTTCCACCGCTACTTCCTGGAGATGCCCACGCTGGCCCTGTTCGAGTTGGAGATGCACCGGCGCGAGGAGCGGGGCGAGGGGCTGACGGCCGACGACATGATCGCCTATCTGGCCGACCTGTTCGCCGAGACGTATGGCGACGCGGCGGCGGTCGATCGCGAGCGCGACGGCATCCGCTGGGCCACCTTCGGCCACCTCTATGCCGACTATTACGTTTTTCAGTACGCCACCGGCATCTCCGGGGCCAACGCGCTGGCGCGGCGGGTGCTGAGCGGCGGGCCGGACGCGGCCGAGGATTACCTGGGCTTTCTGCGGGCGGGCAGCTCGCGCTACCCGCTGGAGGCACTACGGGCGGCCGGCGTCGACCTGACCCAACCGGCCCCGGTCGAAGCCGCCTTCGAGACGCTG
>CXWJ01024950.1_pt1 | contig 12942 bp, 13 predicted proteins | sample 590841 | NCBI WGS metagenome assembly CXWJ01 (sample SAMEA3498367, study PRJEB10139) | wastewater metagenome | biome: wastewater treatment plant; material: activated sludge | place: Austria | collected 2015-01-21 | reverse complement strand
ACCAGCTGATGCCCAAGCCTGCTCACCTCACCTGGGAGGAGGCCGCCTCCCCCGGACTGGTCAACTCCACGGCGTACCGCCAGCTGGTCTCCCGCAACGGGGCGGGCCTGAAGCAGGGCGACAACGTGCTGATCTGGGGAGCCTCCGGCGGGCTCGGCGGATTCGCGACGCAGTACGCCCTCAACGGCGGCGCCGTGCCGGTCTGTGTCGTCTCCAGCGCGGAGAAGGCCGAGATCTGCCAGTCGATGGGAGCCGAGCTGATCATCAACCGCACCGAGGAGGGCTACCGGTTCTGGCAGGACGAGGAGACCCAGGACCCGAAGGAATGGCGCCGCTTCGGCGCCAGGATCCGCGAGCTGACCGGGGGCGAGGACGTCGACATCGTCTTCGAGCACCCGGGCCGGGAGACCTTCGGCGCCTCGGTGTACGCCGCCCGCAAGGGCGGCACGATCGTCACCTGCGCCTCGACGAGCGGCTACCTGCACCAGTACGACAACCGCTACCTCTGGATGAACCTGAAGCGGATCGTGGGCTCTCACTTCGCCAACTACCGCGAGTCGTGGGAGGCGAACCGGCTGATCTCCAAGGGCATGATCCATCCGACCCTGTCGCAGACCTACCCCCTCGAGGAGGTCGGCCAGGCCGCGCTGGACGTCCACCGCAACGCCCATCAGGGCAAGGTCGGCGTGCTCTGCCTGGCTCCGCAGGAGGGCCTGGGGGTGCGCGACCACGCGATGCGCGACCTGCACCTGGAGGCGATCAACCGGTTCCGGGGCGTGTGAGGGGTCGCTTCCGGGAATCCCCCTCGGACCCGGGGTGTCCTGTGGTCGGATGATCCGACACACTGGAGGTCGGTCCCGACCGACGAACACCACAACCCCGCAGGAGAGGTACGCCAGGCATGAGCGACGAGGGTCTGTCCATCTTCGACGACGGCGAGGGGACGGACACGCGGATACCGCCGACCGCCGCGACCGCCCCGGTGGCCCGCCCCGACCAGGGCGGTCGCACCGAGAGCCCGGGCGTCGCCTCCCTGATGGCCGGCCTGCCGCTGGTGCGCCGCGGCGGCTACGACAAGGATGCCGTCGACGCGCGGCTGAGGCAGATCGCAGGCGACCGCGCGGCGGCCGACGGCCGGCTGTCCCAGGCGGAGCAGACCGTGTCCTCGCTGCGCGCCGAGCTGGACGGCATGCGGGCCGAGCTGGCGGAGAACCAGACCCCGTCGTACGCCGGCCTCGGTGGCCGCGCGTCGGCCATGCTGCGGCTGGCCGAGGAGGAGGCCGCCGACGTTCGCGACGCGGCCCGCAAGGCCGCTGAGGAGGTGCGGGAGCAGGCCGAGCGGGACGCTCGCGCGCTGCGTTCGGACGCCAAGCGGGACATCGAGAACGACCGCACGACGATGACCCAGGAGGTGGAGGACAGCCGCAACCGGCTCATCTCCGAGGCGGAGCAGGAGCGCGAGCTGGCCAGGTCGGAGGCCGAGGACCTCCGTGCTTCCGCGCAGCGCGAGGTCGACCAGCTGAAGCTGGCCGCCGAGCAGGAGGTCAACGAGCAGCGCACCAACGCCAAACGGGAGGCCGAGCAGCTGCGCGCCGGAGCCGACCGAGAGGTGCAGGAGGCCCGTCGTACCCTCGCCGTGGAGAAGGAGCGTCTCGCTCGCGAGGCCTCCGACCACCACGCCCAGGCCACCGCCGAGACCAAGCGACTCGTCGACGAGTCCGAGCAGCGCGCGGCCTCGGCCGAGCAGCGGGCCCGCGAGACGACGCAGCAGGCCAACCAGCACCGTCAGCAGGCGCAGCAGGAGTCCGAGTCGCTGCTGGCCCGGTCGCGCAAGGAGGCCGAGCAGATCGTCGCGGCCGCGCAGGACCAGGCGGAGAGCATCACCGCGACCGCCACCGCCGAGGCCCAGAAGGAGCTCAGCGTCGCGAAGGCGGAGCTCGACCGGGTCTCGCGGCGTCGCGATGCCATCTCGGCGCAGCTCGCGTCCCTCAAGGACGTCGTGGCCGGCTTCACCGACCGTGGCGACGAGGACGACGAGCCGGCCGCCGAGCAGGCGGAGGACGACCAGGCCGCGCCCGAGGACGACCCGGCGGAGTGACCTCGGCGCCGCCGGCGGCCCTTACGTCTCGCCGAGCTTGACCACGACCACCCCGGCGACCAGCAGGCCACCACCGACGAGCTGCAGGGGGCCGGGCAGCTCGCCCAGCAGCAGCCAGGCCCACAGCACTGCCGCGAGCACCTCGGAGAGCGCCACGAACGACGCGAGGCGGGCGCCCAGGCGGCGGGCTGCCGCAACGCCGGTGCTGTAGGACAGCGCGGCCGTGACCACCCCGAGCGCGGCCACCACCCCCCACCAGGGCACGGGGCCGGTCGCGAAGGTCACGGTGCCGGTCGCGACGGTGAAGGGCAGCAGCCCGACCCCGCCGAGGACGAGCAGCGCGACGGCCCCGACCCCGAGACCGCCGGCGGCGAGCACCACCGGCGGAAGTGACGCGCCATCCGCGCTGTGCTGCGCCGAGAGGACGAAGTAGGTCGCGGCGCCGACCATCGCCAGCAGCGCCCACGCGAGACCGACGAGGCTCAGCGACACCGCTCCGGTCAGGTCGAGCACCAGCACGAGTCCCGCCGCGGCGAGCAGGCCGCCGAGCACGGTGAGCGGCCCCGGTCGGTGGCCGTGCCGCAGCCACAGCCACAGCACGACCGCCACCGGCGCGGTGAACTCCACCAGGATCGCGACGCCCACCTCCAGGTGGGCCACGGCGCTGAAGAAGGCGAACTGACACCCGGCCACCGCCACCAGGCCGAACCCGGCCACCGTCGGCAGGTTCGCGCGCAGCAGCGCCCAGCGGCCGCGCAGCGCGATCACCGCGGGCCACGCCAGGAGCAGCGCCGCCAGTCCCACGCGGACCGCGACGGCGGCACCGGCGCTCCATCCCGCGTCCATCAGCCCACGGGCCAGCGGACCGGAGAGGCCGAAGGAGGCGGCGGAGGTCAGCGCCAGCAGCAGCCCGCCGGTCATCGCACCGGTCGAGGGCGCCGGCTGAGGACCCATCGGCGAGCGAGCGGCCGCCTGGCCGGGAGTCGCCTCCCCCGCCCGTCCGTCATGAGTCACAGCCGTCATGACTAGTGACAGTAGGCCGGGGTCCGGTAATCTGTCAACATGAGGTTTGCCCATGACACGCACACCGCCCTCGCGGCCGCCGCGGATCTGGTCAACTCGGCGGCAGACCCCGACACGCTGACGTCGCGATCCGAGCTCGACGCGTTCTTCGCCCGGCACGCCTACAGCGGGTCGCACACCCGGGACCGGGTCGAGCTCGAGGCCGTCCGGGCCATCCGGCCTTCGTTGCGCGCGCTGCTGCTCGCGGACCGGGACGAGCTGGTGCGCGGAGTCAACGCGATCTTCGCCGACAGCGAGGCGCTCCCCCGCCTGGTCCGGCACGACGGCTGGGACTGGCACCTCCACCTGGTCGACCCCGACCGGCCGCTGGCCACCAGGATCGCGGTCGAGACCGCGATGGCGCTGGTCGACCTGCTCCGTGCCGACGAGCTCTCGCGGATCTCCACCTGCGCGGCCGGCGCCTGCGACGGGGTGGTGGTCGACCTGTCCCGGAACCGCTCGAGGCGGTTCTGCTCCACGACCTGCGGCAACCGCACCGCCGTGGCGGCGTACCGCGCCCGCAAGGCGCGCGCCACCTGACGCGCGCGACCAGGACCAACTGGCGCGGGTCTGTGGTCCTTGAGTGCATGGTGTGCGGGGCACTCAAGCGCCACACACCCGCGGCAGTCGGTCGTCCTCAGCAGAAGCGGCGGATCCCCTGCGGGGTCAGCTCGAGGTCGCGGAGGACGATCGGGAGCCTGGCCCCCCAGCGTCGGCAGGCATAGCGGAAGTCCTTCTTGCGATACTCGATCACCAGCACGTGGTTGCCGTAGTGCGAGCGATAGCGCCCGCACTCCTTCCAGCGCCCGCACTCCTCGGCGATGGCGAAGTCGAACCCCACCGCGGTCCCGTCCCAGCCGGCGCGGTTCTTCTGGGCTGCCGCGAGCCCCGCGTCGTGGGCCCGCCCGACCAGCAGGCGGGCGTAGCGCTGGGCATCCCGACCGGTGAGCAGTCCACCACTCCGGCTGAACGAGTCGAGGTTGTCGAACTCCACCGCCTCGAACCCGTCGGCTGCGCAGCCGTCGATCCAGCGCCCGACGATCCTGGCCAGGGCGCGCCGCTTGGCGGCGGTGCGAAGGTCGAGCAGCCACTCGCCCCAGGCCGAGTCGACCACCGCCTTGCCGTCCTTCTTCAGTACGAGGTCCCAGTGCTTCCTGCGCCAGAAGCGACGCTCGTCGGGCTGGGTCTGGAAGCCGTTCACGTAGCACACCGAGTAGGCGCGGCGTGAGGGCTTCGCCTTGCGGTCCCGGACCACGGTCCCGACCCGGCTCGGCAGCGGAGCGTTGCCGCCCAGCTGATAGTCGACGTCGGCCGTGGTCGAGGGCAGCGTGATGTCGGCGGAGGCCGGAGCGCCGGGCACGGCGAACAGCAGCGACGTCAGCGCGACCACCACCGCTCGCACGGCGCCGGCCCGGCCGACGGGCACGGTCACGCTCCGGCGTAGTCGCGGAAGCCGCGGCTGGTCTTGCGGCCCAGGTAGCCCGCGGTGACCAGGTGCTCCAGCAGCGGCGCGGGCGCGAAGCCGGGCTCGCGGAACTCCAGGTAGAGCTCGCGCTGGATGGCCAGCGAGACGTCGTTGCCGACCACGTCGAGCAGCTCGAACGGCCCCATCGGCAGCGCACAGCCCAGCTTCATCGCCGTGTCGATCTCGTCGGCGCTGGCGTAGTGAGCCTCGAGCATCTTCACGGCGTCGTTGAGGTAGGGGAACAACAGCGCGTTGACGATGAAGCCTGCCCGGTCTCCGCAGGAGACGGCGTGCTTCCCGACCGTCGCGCACAGCGCGCGCACGGTCTCGGACACCTCGTCGCTGGTCGCGACGGTCGAGACGACCTCGACCAGCCGCATGATCGGCGCCGGGTTGAAGAAGTGCATCCCGATGACGTCCTGGGGCCGGGCCGTGACCTTCGCCAGGGCGATGATCGGCAGCGAGGAGGTCGTGGTCGCCAAGATGGTGCCCGGCTTGCAGATCTCGTCGAGGTTCTCGAACAGCGTGGTCTTGACCTGCAGGTCCTCCGCGATCGCCTCGACCACCAGGTCGACGTCCTGGAGGTCGTCCAGCGAGCTGGTCCCGCGGAGCCGGCCGAGCACCTCGTCCTTCGCGGACTCCTCGAGCTTGCCGCGCTGGATCGCCTTGTCCAGCGACCGTTCGATCGTCGCGCGCACGCCGTCGACCTTGGCCTGGGACCGGCCGACATACACCACGTCGTAGCCGGCCTTCGCGAAGACCTCCACGATGCCCGAGGCCATCGTCCCGGTGCCGACGACGCCGACCAACCGGATGTCGCGACGCAGCTGCGGCGCGCTGTCGGCCAACGGGGTCAGGTGATCGGGCACGACGGCCGAGCTGTCCGGCTCGGCGTAGGTGTAGAACCCGCGACCGGACTTGCGACCCAGCAGGCCGGCGGTCACCATCTGCTTGAGGATCGGCGCCGGGGCGTGCAGGCGGTCGCGCCCCTGCTTGTACATCGTGTCGAGGATCTCGTACGCCGTGTCCAGGCCGATCAGGTCCAGCAGCGCCAGCGGCCCCATCGGGTAGCCGCAGCCGAAGCGCATGGCGGCGTCGATGTCCTCGCGAGTGGCGTAGTGCCCCTCGTACATGGCGACCGCGTGGTTGAGGTAGCCGAACAGCAGTGTGTTGGCGATGAAGCCGGCCTTGTCACCGCAGACCACCGGGCTCTTCCCCAACCGAGCGAGCAGCCCCTGGAGATCGGCCAGCACCTGAGGCTCGGTGACGACGGTGCGCACCACCTCGACGAGGTTCTGCACCGGCGCGGGGTTGAAGAAGTGGACTCCGATCACCCGGCCCGGCTTGGCGTTGGCGGTCGAGATCTCGGTGACCGACAGCGAGGAGGTGTTGGTGGCGAGGACGGCATCGTCGCGGACGATGCCGTCAAGGCGCCGGAAGATCTCCTTCTTGACCTCCAGCGACTCCACCACGGCTTCGACGACGAGGTCGGCGTCCTTGATGTCGTCCATCGAGGTGGTGAGCGTGATCCTCCCCAGCAGCTCGGTCTGCTCGTCCTCGGTCATCTTGCCCCTGGCCACGGCGCGTCCCGTGGAGTGCTCGAGGTGACCGCGTCCCCGCTCGGCGGCGTCGGTGTCGAGCTCGACGCCGATCACGGCGTAGCCGTTGCGGGCGAAGACCTCGGCGATGCCGGCCCCCATGGTGCCGAGCCCGATCACCCCGATGGTGTGGAACTCTCGGCCGCTGGGAGTGGCTGACTCGGGGGTGCTCGTCATGGCGGGCATCATGCCACGCACCGAAGGGCGGGCGCCGTGAGGTAGGCAACAGCCGGCCCGGGTAGATTGCCTCCCCGTGAGACTCGTCGTGGCGCGCTGCCAGGTGGACTACGCCGGCCGGCTGACCGCCCATCTGCCGATGGCCACCCGGGTGCTCATGCTGAAGGCCGACGGCTCGGTGCTGGTGCACTCCGACGGCGGGTCCTACAAGCCGTTGAACTGGATGTCGCCGCCCTGCTCGGTGCGGGAGGGCACCACGGAGGACGGCCAGGTCGAGTGGATCGTGACGTCGCGGAGCACGTCCAAGGGGCCGGAGGACACGCTGCGGATCCTGATCGAGGAGATCCACCACGACACCCTCCACGATCTGGGAGTCGATCCCGGCCTGCAGAAGGACGGCGTCGAGAAGCACCTCCAGGAGCTGCTCGCCGAGCATCCCGCGACCTTGGCCGAGGGCCTCACCCTGGTCCGCCGGGAGTTCCCCACCGCGATCGGCCCCGTCGACCTGATGTGCCGCGACGCCGCCGGGAGCTCGGTCGCGGTCGAGGTGAAGCGGCGCGGGGAGATCGACGGCGTCGAGCAGCTGACCCGCTATCTCGAGCTGCTCAACCGGGACCCCCTGCTCACCGTCAACGGCGCGGTCCGCGGCATCTTCGCGGCGCAGGAGATCAAGCCGCAGGCCCGGGTGCTGGCGACCGACCGTGGCATCGCCTGCGCGCTGGTCGACTACGACGCCCTGCGCGGAATGGACGACGGGGAGCACCGGCTCTTCTGAGCGGGGTGGGGCATGGAGATCTTCCACATCGCGACCGCTGCCGACTGGGAGTCGGCACGGCGCTCGGGGCACTACTCGACCTCGACGTTCGGCCGGTCGTTGGAGGATGAGGGGTTCCTGCACGCGTCGTACCGCGAGCAGGTGCCCGCGGTGTTCGCGCGGTTCTACCGTGAGGTCGGGGTGCCGCTCGTCCTGCTGACGATCGACACCGAGCGACTCGCGGTGCCGTGGCAGGAGGACGTGGTCGGCGAGGAGCGGTTTCCCCACATCTACGGCCCGCTCTCCCCGGACGCCGTGATCCGCGTCCAAGAGCTGACTCGTGACGGCGCGACGAGCTCCTTCACCTCGCTGTTCCTCGGCGAGATGCTGATCCGGGTCTTCCTGGCGCTCGGGGTGATGCTGCTGATCGCGGCGGGCGTGACCCTCGGACGGCGGGTGGACGACTCCTGGGGACCCGCCCTCGGAGCGCTGCTCGGGCTGCTCGTCGGCGGCGCGGGCTTCTGGGCCGTGCTGCGCCGCCGCGGCTGACCGAGCTCCTTCTGGGGGCTCGGCCGGCAACCCGGCTCAGGCGCCGGCGATCCTGGGAGCCGTCGGGTCGGCGCCGGCGGCCGCCTGCTCGCGAGCGACGTACTCCTCGATGTCCTCGAGGTCGTCGGTGTTGCGAGTGACGACGGCGAGCAGGTCGCTCATCGTCGCCATCTCCTCGACCTGCTCCTTGATGAACCACTGCATGAACTGCTCGGAGGCGAAGTCGAACTCCTCCCGCGCGATGCGCAGCAGCCCGTTGACCTGCTCGGTGACCCGCTTCTCCTGCGCCAGCGCGAGGGTGACCGGCTCGACCACGTCGGCGAAGGAGCTCCGGGGCGCCTCGATCGCGGGGATCGTCACCTCGGCGTCGCTGTCGAGGAGGTACTGCACCATCATCATCGCGTGGTCGCGCTCCTCCAGCGCCTGACCGTAGAAGAAGGCAGCCATCTGGGGCATGGTCAACGCGTCGTAGTGGACGGCGCAGGCGAGGTACTGGTTGTGGGCCGCCAGCTCGTTGCCGATCTGGATGTTGAGCTGGTCGACGAATCGTGGGGCGGGCACCGGTCCTCCAGACGTGGGGAGTGACGGCTCAGGCCGCCACCTTCTTGGTCTTCACGAGCTTGCGCCTCCTGACCGTATACCCCTCCGGGAGGGTGCCGTCCTTCAGCATCCGGATCGGGCAGCGGTGGCAGCGCGGGCGGTCGTTGCAGCACTTCGACTTCGGCTTCCGCGGCTTGCCCACGCCGACACCCTACCAGTTGGGATTTAGGGTTGCCTCACCTTGCTTGGGGCACTCCCCCGGTCAGCCGTGGTCCATCTGGAGCGGCGACAGGGTGCCCAGCGACTCGGCCACCACGATGACGTCGTCCCCCACGGCGAGCCTGAACTCCGCCGGCGGGTTGACCGAGGCCCGGCCGTCCCTGCCCACTGCGAGCAGCGTCGCCCGGTGGTCCGCGCGCAGTCGAGCGGACAGCTCGTCGACCGAGAGGCCGGCGTACTCGTCGGGCAGCGAGACCCGGTAGAGCTCGGAGCCCTCTCCCCCCGACACGATGTCGGTGACCAGCTCGGCGAGGCCCGGGTAGAGCGAGGACNNAGCGAGGACCGGGCGAGCAGCCGGGAGGCGATCCGCGAGGTCACCAGCACCTCGTCGGCACCGGCCCGGCGGAAATGGTCCACGTGGGCCGGGTTGTTGACCTCCACGACGGTGCGGACCTCGGGGGCCAGCTCCCGCACCGCCATGGCACACAGGATCGAGCGCATGTCGGCCTCGTTGCTGCCGTCGGCCGGACAGATCACCACCGCGGTGGCATCGGCCACCCCCGTGCGCTCCAGGTCGGCCCCGACGGTCAGGTCTCCGTTGACGAAGTAGACCCCAGCGCCGGGGGCCGGGTTCTTGTCAGTCGCGTGCAGGATGACGACCTTGGCGTCGTACTCGTCGTGCCGCAGCTCGTCGAGGAGATCGCGGGCGGTGGCGTTCCATCCGCACACGACGACGTGGTCGCGGTAGCCGGCAGCTCCCATTCCTTGTCCCTCCTTGAGCAGGAAGTCGATCACGAAACCCACCAGCGCCCCGGTGATCGAGGCGACGATGGCCACCCCGAACAGGACCAGCAGCCAGCTGACGATGTACCCGGGCCAGGATTCGACGTACGACGCGTCGCCCGAGCCCATCACGGTCGTCACCGCCCAGTAGAAGCTGGCCGAGAGCTTCCCGGCGAAGCGACCCGGGTTGTCGCGGGGCCCCTCGATCAGGGTGACCAGCAGGGCCGCGATCAGCACGAACCCGACCAGGCCGACGAACAGCCGCAGGAAGAACCGCGGGTCGAAGCCGCCGGTGATGCGGTGGACGTGGAAGGAGACGCGACGGAGGAACGGCGAACTGAACACCGCCGCCACCCGGGCACCCCATCGGCCTGCCATCCCCATGACCTCACGCCTTGTCGGCCGCGTCGGCGGCACCCAACCCTGCAGCGGATCATCCCACCCGGGCCGAGCGGCGGGATAGTCCGTTCGGGCAGTTGTCTGCACCGCCTGGGAGCGGCCGATCAGCGCAGATCGTGAGCCGCACGGATCACGGTGACGATGCCGTCCATGATCTCGGTCAGGCCGAAGTCCTTCGGGGTGTAGACGGCCGCGACGCCGCGCTCCATGAGGGATCGGGCGTCCGAGTCGGGGATGATCCCTCCCACCACGACCGGCACGTCGTCGAGTCCGGCCTCACGCAGGCCGTCGAGGACAGCGGGCACGAGCTCCATGTGGGAGCCGGACAGGATGGACAGTCCGACGCAGTGCACGTCCTCGGCGACGGCGGCAGCCACGATCTGCTCCGGGGTCAGCCGGATGCCCTGGTAGATCACCTCGAACCCGGCGTCCCGGGCCCGGACCGCGACCTGCTCGGCCCCGTTGGAGTGCCCGTCCAGGCCGGGCTTGCCCACCAGCAGACGCAGTCGGCCGCCGAGCTCCTCGCCGGTGGAGCGAACCCGCTCCCGGACCCGGGTCAGCTCGGCTCCGGCCTCCGCGATCCCGACGGCGCCGGCCACCCCCGTCGGGGCGCGGTACTCGCCGAAGACCCCGCGCAGGGTGCCGGCCCACTCGCCGGTGGTCGCCCCGGCCCTCGCCGCGGCGAGCGTCGCGTCCATCAGGTTGACGTCGGTCTTGGCGTCAGCGGCCAGCCGAGCCAGCGCCTCCCGGACCGCGGCGTCGTCGCGCTCCGCTCGCCACGCCTGCACCGACCTGACCGCGGCGCGCTCGGCCTCGGGATCGGGAGACTGGATGGCGGCATCGAGATCGGCGGTCAGCGGCGAGGGCTCGGTGGTGGTGAACACGTTGACGCCCACGATCTGCTCCTCGCCCTCCTCGATCCGGGCCCTGCGGGCCGCATGGGCGGACACCAGCGCCTGCTTCATGTAGCCCGACTCGACCGCCGCGATCGCGCCTCCCACCGCCTGGATCCGGTCCATCTCCTCGCGGGCTCCCGCGACGAGCTCGGCCACCTTGGCCGCCACGACGGGCGAGCCGTCGAAGAGATCGTCGTACTCCAGCAGGTCGGACTCGAACGCCAGCACCTGCTGGAGCCTCAAGGACCACTGCTGGTCCCACGGGCGCGGCAGACCCAGCGCCTCGTTCCAGGCGGGGAGCTGCACGGCCCGGGCGCGGGCCGTCCGTGACAGGGTCACGCCGAGCATCTCGAGCACGATCCGCTGCACGTTGTTCTCGGGCTGGGCCTCGGTGAGGCCGAGCGAGTTCACCTGCACGCCGTACCGGAACCGCCGCATGGCGGGATCGGTGACGCCGTAGCGCTCGCGGGTGATCTCGTCCCACAGCTCGACGAAGGCGCGCATCTTGCACATCNNACGTTGTTCTCGGGCTGCGCCTCGGTCAGGCCCAGCGAGTTGACCTGCACCCCGTAACGGAAGCGCCGCGCCTTGTCGTCGGTGACGCCATAGCGCTCACGGGTGAGCTCGTCCCAGAGCTGGACGAAGGCGCGCATCTTGCACATCTCCTCGACGAAGCGCACGCCGGCGTTGACGAAGAACGAGATCCGGCCGACGACGGTGGCGAAGTCGGCCTCGTCGACCTGGCCCGATGCGCGCACCCGGTCGAGGACCGCGACCGCTGTCGACAGCGCGTAGGCGAGCTCCTGGACCGGCGTCGCCCCCGCCTCCTGCAGGTGATAGCTGCAGATGTTGACCGGGTTCCACTTCGGGATCCGGTGGACGGTGTAGGCGATCAGGTCCGCGGTGAGTCGCAGCGAGTGCTCGGGCGGGAACACATAGGTGCCGCGTGAGAGGTACTCCTTGATGATGTCGTTCTGGGTGGTGCCCGCCAGCTGGGCGGCGACCTCCGCGGGGTCCAGCTCGGGGCTCTGCTCCTCGGCCGCCACCTGGTAGAGGGCGAGCAGCCACATCGCGGTGGCGTTGATCGTCATCGAGGTGTTCATCGCGGTCAGCGGGATGTCGTCGAACAGGCGGCGCATCTCGCCGAGGTGCGGCACCGGGACGCCGACCTTGCCGACCTCCCCACGGGCCAGCCGGTCGTCGGGGTCGTAGCCGGTCTGCGTCGGCAGGTCGAAGGCGACCGAGAGGCCGGTCTGGCCCTTCGCGAGGTTGGTCCGGTAGAGCGCGTTGGAGGCCGCGGCCGTGGAGTGGCCGGCGTACGTCCGCATCACCCAGGGCCGGTCTTTCTCGGTCATGGACCCCAAGGTAGGCGGCGGCGCGTCAACGGGTAAGACGTGCGCCGTGTGGGACATGCAACACCGGAGGGAGGAGGGCTCAGGCGGAGACCGGGGTGCGCTCGACCTCGACAAGACGGATCAGGCGGGTCATGTGGAGCATCCGCATGACATGGGGACCGCAGCCGCGCAGTCGCAGTCGGCCACCCCGGCGGCTCGCCTCCCTGCTGGCGACCGCGAGCACCTTGAGGGCGGTGACGTCGACCGCCACCACCCCGCTCAGGTCGACGACGACGACGTCGTACACGTCGAGCTGCTCATACAGCGCCCGCCGCGCATCGCCGGTGGACCGGACGTCGAACTCGCCGTCCAACGCCAGCGTCGGCCCGTCCCTCACGATCTCCATGCCTGCCCCCGTTCTGCCGGTTTCCCGTGGCGCCCGATCGTGCGAGGGGATCCCCCGACCCCGACTCGCTCGCCCTGGTGTGGCCGGCTCGACCCACCCACTATGACGCAGATCACTCCGAAACGGTTGCCACGATTCCGTAACGGAGTGTCGGACCAGGGGCTCGGTACCCACTCGGCACCGAGGGCTAACCTCGCTGCATGGTCAACCTCACCCGGATCTACACCCGCACCGGCGACGACGGCACCACCCGGCTCGGGGACTTCAGCGAGGCGGCCAAGACCGATCTTCGGCTGGCGGCCTACGCCGACGTGGACGAGGCGAACGCCCACCTCGGAGCGGCTGTGGCGCTGGGCTCGCTTCCCGACGACGTGGTGGCGGTGCTGACTCGGATCCAGAACGACCTGTTCGACGTGGGCGCGGACTTCTCCACCCCCGTGGTGGAGAATCCCGCGCACCCGCCGCTGCGCGTCCTGCCGGAGTACGTCGACCGGCTCGAGCAGCTGTGCGACAGCTACAACGCGGACCTGCCGGCCCTGCGCTCCTTCATCCTGAGCGGCGGCACCCCCGGGGCCGCCCTGCTCCACGTCGCGCGCACCGTCGTACGGCGGGCGGAGCGGGCCGCCTGGGCGGCCTACGCCGAGCATGGCGAGACCATGAGC